>Ga0123355_10009039_pt1 | contig 15102 bp, 13 predicted proteins | sample TergutEmb28metaG_3_FD_89872 | JGI IMG/M metagenome (GOLD analysis project Ga0123355, IMG submission 89872) | Embiratermes neotenicus P1 segment gut microbial communities from Petit-Saut dam, French Guiana - Emb289 P1 | ecosystem: Host-associated > Arthropoda: Insects > Digestive system > Gut ...
AACAGATGTTTCTTCAACCTTTTTACCCAAAAGCAGTGAAAAAGGTTGATGAATGCCAAATAATCACTTGAAAAACAGGCGCATCGTCAACCTTTTTACCGAAAAAAAGCTGAAAAGGTTGATGACTTCCAAATAATCACTTGAAAAACAGGCGCATCGTCAACCTTTTTACCTAAAAAAAGCTGAAAAGGTTGATAACTTCCAAATAATCACTTGAAAAACAGATGTTTCATCAACCTTTTTACCCAAAAACAGTGAAAAAGGTTGATGAATGCCAAATAATCACTTGAAAAACAGGCGCATCGTCAACCTTTTTACCGAAAAAAAGCTGAAAAGGTTGATGAGTACCAAATAATCACCGACGAAGTGGTCTTTTATCGCCTTTTTGTCGAAAAGAAGCCAAAGGTTGAAATTCCCCACGAGCTGTTAGTTTTTTCCCCTTACTGGGGATTTTTGATACAGTTTTGGAATACTAAACTGTCATTAAAACCCAAAAGCGAATGAGGCAGTTGGTTTTCGTAACAGTAAAAAAAGAGGCTGATCAGCCTCTTTTTATTTCGCCTCATTTGATTTTATCACATACTCAGCGATGTTTTTACTGTGATCACCGATCCGTTCTAGGTTTGAAATTGTATCAAGGAAAACCAGTCCACTGCGGGTGCTACAGATTTTTTTATTTAAGCGGGCGATATGACTATCACGTAATTGTTCTTCAAGGAGATCGATTTCATTTTCAAAACCAATCGTAGTGGCAGCATACTCAATGTCATTTTTTTCAAAGCTACTATACGCAGCTCTAACAGCATCAAATGTTTTTCCGAGCATTATCGACAGTTCTTCAAGTGCTTCTTCTGAGAATGATAACTCTTCATCTTTTAACTCCTGTGCTGACTCAGCAATATTTTTCGCATGGTCACCGATCCGCTCAATATCGCTAGTAATTTTAATCATGGAAGCTATTTGAGCAACAGTGTCTTCTGTCATTTGCTCTACTGGGAGCATCGCCAGGAAATTAGAGATTTCATATTCTAAGTGGTTGATTTCTTTCTCATTGTCGAAAAAGCCATTCAACTTATTCGTTTTCTTTGTAATAAGAGCCTTAGTTGCAATTTCTAAGTTTGTAATAGCTAACTCATGCATTCTCAAACTTTCACTAAATGCTTGATCAAAAGCAATTGCTGGATTATCAAGAAAACGTTCATCAAGTAGATTCAGCTGCTCTTTGCCTCCGTCATCATCCTTGATGAAGAGGTTGATAAACTTCAATATTGGTGTAAGGAATGGCAATAAAACGAGTGCTGTTGCAATGTTAAAGAAAGTATGTGCGTTTGCGACTTGAATACCAGCATAGGTGGTATCGCCTGGCCATCTTAACCAAATAACAAAATCGGCGAATTGGTTAATAAAGGGTAAGAACATAATTGTTCCAATGACGCTAAATAATAAATGGAAAATCGCCACCCTTTTTGCATTTTTATTTGCTTGAATACTTGATATTAATGCTGTTAAGCAGGTTCCAATGTTCATACCGAAAATAAACGGTAAAGAAGTATGTAAATCTACAACACCAGCGGCAGCTAAAGAAATGATGATTGCCTTTGAAGCAGTTGATGAATTGAGTATGGCTGTTACTCCAGCACCTAAGAGAATTCCTAAAAATATCCGTCCTTCTAATGTAACAACTGCATTACTGAAAGCATCGGAATAACGTAACGGGCGCATGGCTTCAGACATTTCACTTAAACCAATAAAGAAGAGTCCAAAACCAAATAGTACAACACCCCATTGCTTTGTCTTTTCCTTTTTAACAAATAGAAACAGTAATCCACCGATAATCATTAAAATAGGAACGAAAGCATCGAACCGAATGTTCATCATATGTCCAGTTAATGTTGTACCGATATTGGCGCCAACAATAATACTTGAAGCTTGTAATAAGGTCATTAAACCAGCATTTACAAATCCAATGGTCATAACTGTTACAGCTGTTGAACTTTGAGTCAAACCAGTAATGATAGTACCGAAAAGTGCACCAAAGACACGGTTTTTAATTGCTTTGTCAAAAAACACTTTTAAGTGATCTTGGGTTGCATTTTTTAAACCTTCAGCCAAAAAATGTAAGCCGAATAGAAAGATAAAAATTGCACTAGCAAGTTGAGCAGGGATGCTCGATAGGATATTTGCTAAGAAATCCATTTACTATACCTCCGATAGTAGTGAAAAAAACTACTTTCACATTATCAAAATTTAAATTTCACATTATCAAAATTTAAAGAAATTTACGAGTGTTATAAATTTCCAAAATGTAAAATTTTGCCCAGTCTATTATAACGGATAAAGGAAAAATTTTCAACAATTTATCAAAAATTTCATAAAATTTTAACAATCATTTTGTTGAAAATTTCATAAAGCGCCAAAAAATCTGCTATAAGGATCGATTTAGGATGTACTCAGACTATTTTATTATGAACAAATTAGATAGAAAATACACAGGCAAAAAAAATTACAAGTGAAGGAGGTCGAAAATTTAGTCAATAAAACAAACAGTGATACTCCCTATATTAAATTGACGGCTTATATGGTATACTAGAGGTTGGAAGTTTGAGGTTAGATTAGTTAAAAGAATCTATATTTTGAAAAAATCGCAAACGATTTTGGGTTCCAACCTCTAACCTCCAGAACGGTGATTATATGTACTTAAAAAGAATAGAAGCAATCGGATTTAAATCCTTTGCGAAAAAAACAATTATAAATTTTGATAAAGGTTTGACGGCAATCGTTGGGCCAAATGGCAGCGGAAAGAGTAATGTATCTGATTCGATCAGGTTTGTTTTAGGTGAGCAATCCGTTAAAACACTTCGTGGTAGTAAAATGGAAGATGTCATTTTCGCTGGTACTGATGATAAAAAAGCTGTAAATATGGCGGAGGTTACAATCGTGCTAGACAATGAAGCACGGGACTTACCTCTTGATTTTAGTGAGGTCAGCATTACACGTCGAGTTTATCGTGCAGGTGGTGGCGAATATTTAATTAATGGTGAAAAAGCCCGCCTGAAAGATGTAACCGATCTTATTATGGATTCAGGAATCGGTCATGACTCTTTATCCATGATATCTCAAGATCAAGTTAAACAAGTCATTGAGGGCAAGCCAGAAGACCGACGCCTAATATTGGAGGAGTCTGCTGGTATTTTAAAGTACAAAACTCGCAAAAAAGAAGCTGTGCGAAAGCTAGGTTATACTAATGAAAATCTCCAGCGGGTTCAAGATATTATTGGAGAGCTAGAAAATCAAATCGAGCCACTGAGAATTCAAGCTAAGGCAGCAAAAGAATATCTAGAAATCAAAGAAAAGCTGTCGAACCTGGAAATTCGCTTGTTGGCACATGATATTAAAGTTGATAATGAACATTTGCAGAAACTGAGACGGGAAAATGAAGACTTGACGATTAAAATGCTTGAATTGACCAAAAAGACGGAGACTGACGAGCTGAGGCAAACGAGGTTGACTGATGAGCATAATGATTTGACGAGTGGGGTACAGGATCTGCAGTTTGAGTTGACGAATCATGCGGAAATGTCCCAGAAGAAGCGGGGTGAGGCGGATGTTATCAAGGAAAAAATTGCGGGAGCTGGGATTAATAAGGCACAGGTAGAAGGGCGGAAGCAGGAGTTGGAAACCGCTCTTGCGAAGTTGCGCGAAGATGAAAAAGCGGCCGAGAATCAGGCTCAGGATGCTAACCGGACATTGTATGTTAAACAGCAAGATGATAAGGAAGCGTATCGTGTTAAGTATATTGTACCTTTAGAAGAAGATTTACGTGAGCGGACGGGAGCGTATGAGGAACTAGTAGAGAAGCTGGATGGTTGTAAGAGCGAACTTGCTAATATAAATGATCAAATTCAACATGCAACTTACCAGCACGGATCTGCCAAGTCGCAACTGGGATTTTTGCTTGATGCTAAAGAAGATTTCGTCGGGTTTAGTGAGGGGACTAAACAGGTGCTCCGGGCAAAGAAGTCGGGTGTCTTATCTGGTATTGAGGGGGCGGTTGCTGAGGTTGTTACGGTTCCAAGTGAATATGAAGTGGCATTTGATGTTATCCTTGGACAGGTTGCCAGTCAGGTTGTGATGACGACCGATAGGTTTGCTAAGGAAGCAATTAAGTATTTAAAGCAAAACCGCTACGGGCGTGCAACTTTTTTACCGATGAATGTGATGAAATCGCGGAGGCTAGCACCTGATCTATTAAAGAAAGCCCAGGCTACTTCTGGCTTTGTAACTCTTGCTTGCGATGCTTTGACATTTGATGCGAAGTATACGAATATTATTGAGAATTTAGTTGGAAATGTTGTAATTGCGCAGGATCTAGATGGGGCAAATCAAATGGCAAAAAAGGTAGGGCATCGTTTTCGTATTGTTACATTAGACGGTGATGTTATTAACCCAGGCGGCTCCATGACCGGAGGTGCGACTAGTCGCAAAAATAACTCAGCCGTACTGCGCCAGAAAAGTCAGATTTCTAAACAAGAGGGGCTGGTTTTGCGACTAGTTGGGGTCATGGATGACTTGGAAGTTAAGCGACAGAAAACTCAAGAGAAAATTAAATTACTTCAGGATAATGTTGCTGATGCTAAGAGTAGCCAAAATGAAGTTCAAGTTAAACTAAAAGAAGCTAATGAGAATAGTTTACGCACAAGTTATGAGCTGAAGGTTGAAGTTGCGATTCTGGAAGCTAATTTACAAAATCACATGAATGAAGTTCGCAGATTGAGTTCTGAGTGTGAGCGTGTGGAGGATGAGTTGGAAACCGCTCGCAAAACATTGGAAACGAGTGATCAGGCAGTGGATGAGCTTCAGGATTCGTTAACGCGACTTTCGGTAGAGATTGAGAAGGCAGATGAAGAAAAGGAAAATACTGCGGCGAAAATCCGTAAAGATCGCCAACAGCTTGTTAGTTTGACGCAAGATTTAAAAGTACTTGAGGTTGAAATTCGCGAGGCGCGCCGCATGTCAAATGATGTGAATATGTCATTAAATAAGCTGTCTGGTGATATTGGCAAGCTTGATACTAAGCTTGATATTGAGATTGAAAAACTTGAAAATGAGTACGAGATGACTTTTGATTATGCATATCTCCACTACCCATTGCAACAGGATGTAGCAGGAGCACGAACAGAAACTCAGAAGCTAAGTCGCCAGCTATCACGCTTTGGTGCAGTTAACATTGGTGCAGTTGCTGAGTACGAACGTGTTAAAGAACGGTATGATTTTTTGGAAGCCGAAAGCTCCGACTTAACCTTAGCCGCAGACAATTTACAAGCATCAATTAATGAAATGGATAGCGAGATGGTGATAAAATTTAAAGAAACATTTGATTTAGTACGCCTTCATTATATCGAAACCTTCATCGAACTATTTGGGGGAGGCAAAGCTGACTTAGTGCTAACTGATCCAAGCGATCTCTTAAATACAGGTGTAGAAATTATTGCCCGACCCCCAGGCACAAAACTCGGCACTTCTACCTTACTTTCAGGTGGGCAAAAAGCCTTAACTTCCATAGCAGTACTATTTGCAATTTTGAAAGTTCGGATTATTCCCTTCTGTACTTTAGATGAAGTAGAAGCAGCTTTAGATGAGGCAAACGTTGCTCGCTATGCTAAATATTTAAAGCACTTCAGTGATCAAACCCAGTTCATCGTTATTACTCATCGTCGCGGCACCATGGAAGAGGCGGATATATTGTATGGTGTAACCATGCAAGAACGGGGAATCACAACGATGGTTTCGGTTAAGATGGACGGTATTGGGGAATATGTTGAGTCCTAGAGTAGAGGTCAAAAGACAAGCGAAGAGGAAGGATATTATGAAATTTAGGAAAGTTGATAAGAGAGATTTACAGTTAAATCCAGTTTCGATGTTTGGGTCGGACTGGCCGTTGTTAACATCAGGCAATTTTGAGGATGGTTATAATACGATGACGATTGCTTGGGGACATATTGGTGCTATTTGGAATAAGGGATCAATTACAGTCTATGTTAGACCGCAACGCTATACAAAAGATTTTGTTGATCGTAATGAGTTGTTTACAGTTTCTGTTTTGCCCTCAAAGTATAAGGATGAACTAGCTTATTTGGGGAAAGTATCAGGCCGTGATGAAGATAAAGTGGCAAAAGTTGGTCTCACACCGATCTTTGATCGGGACACTACTTATTTTGCAGAAGCAGAATTGGTTTTTATTTGTCGCAAACTTTATCAAGCACAGATTAAAGAGGCTAACTTTTTAGATCACTCACTTCGCGATGAAGTGTATCCAGAGAAAGACTTTCATACTATGTATGTAGGTGAAATTGTTGAGATTTTAGAGCCTGATCCAGGAAAAGATAATTAATTGATAATTAGGGGTTTTATTTCTTTATTTCCGCCCTTGTTAAGGTAAAATAGTCACCGATATTAAGTGCGATTGTGATGGGTTCGCTGAAATTCTTTTTTTGGACAGTATGTGCTTCAAGGTAGTGACTGCTAGTAGCTGTTTCAAAATAACCAATTTTATCTTCAAGTGGGTATAATGTATAAATACCAGGTGGGATATCAACTCCTACGCGGTAAGTTCCTGATTGGAGGGTGCTGTTTTCAAAGTTTGGGACAATTGCATCTTCAATTGGGATAAGGGTTGCATTTTTGGTTGTTAGGTATTCGCCAGCGCGTAAGTTGATGATGGTGTGATTTTCAAAATGTTTTTGCCAGATGATTTCGGGAACATCTAGTTTGCGTGTGCGGGTGAGGAGGATGTAACCGTATTCGTCGCCACCTGCCATTACAAAGTACTCGCCAATGGGAATATCAGTTCCGACGAGAAATGTTGCTGGGGTATTGTAGTTAGTTGGGTTGTTTGGTGTTTCATCGGTGTTAACATTAGCGGGTGCCATCACAGCGATGGTGTTATCTCTATCTGTCAGATTTTCTTGTGTGGCGGCAGTATTAGTAGTTGTGGTACTTTGGGTTGTTTCATGTTCTGGTATTTCGGTAGTATTATAATTTACAATAACAGCAGTGATCAAAAAAATCGCAACCCATGCCCACCACTTCATATAAATTGGTTCTTTGTTATTAATATCTGCCATAAAATCACCTCGTGAAACGCTTTGCGTTAGAACTCGATCTCTAATTGCTATTGTGGCAAAAATAAAGAAAAGTATTCAACCTATCAATCAGGGTGAATACTTTTATCATTTAATAGTGTAATTGCATCAAGAGCTATTTCATGGGTGGGATCAAGCGCTCGCACTCGCTCATAATACATCAATGCTTTTGCATGATCCTCTAACTCAAACTCATAAACTGTCGCTAATTCAATCAATAATTTTATATTATCAGGAAAATAAACAAGGGCATCTTCGAGAATTTTAGTTGCCTTTTGCGACTCTCTTGTATAAGATGAATATAAGGACTTTAATTCAAAGTAATGATCAAGAGTGTGGGGTTCGGCGACAATCTTGTCTTTTAACTTGGCGATCAAAGTGTTAACTTCAACCTCAGTATTGAACAAACCCAACTGCTCGCAGGCGTAATAAATGCCATTATCTTCAATATTTTTGGTAATAAAGTCAGCAACAGCTTTCACAGGTTCAGCGGCATTACCCATTGCAATGCCGATGTCAGCCATTTCGATTAGCTCAATATCATTAATACCATCACCGAAAAAGACGATTTTTTCTGGGAGGACATCATCAATTGCTTCTAGAGCTTTTACTAGTCCGACGGCTTTTGATACACCAGTTGGGATAACATCAGCACCATACTCATGCCAAGGAATAAATCGTAATTTATCTCCTAATTTTTCCGTGATAGCGGTTAGATCCTCAGATAAATACCATATTTGGTAAATTGCGTCATGACTGTCAATGCACTTTGTGACCTTAGGCAGATTTGAATAATACTTTGCAAACACTTCACGCATCGCATCAGTCATGCCGGTTATAGATGAATGAGTTGCAGAATTAAAGCCGATATAAACACCAGCGGCATCGGCTTCGGTCATTAATTCATTAATGATTTCAATATCAATTGGATTGTCATAGATAATATTATCATTTCGCAGAACGAGTTGCCCATTTGCTAAAATGAAGAAATCAATTGGAAGTTGTTTAGCTTCATCAAGTAGCTCAAACGGGGCACGACCCGTAGCGATTGCTAGCGTATGTCCTGCTACTTTTAATTTATTAATCGCCTCTAATGTACTTTCAGGTATGTGATTTTCTTGATTATTGTATAACGTTTCGTCGATGTCAAAAATAATTAGGCAAGTTTCCATAGTACTAGCTCCTTAAGTGTAACTTAACTTTTATGACCTTACTATCATATCCCATATTAGTAAAAATTGCAAGCAAAAGATTAATGGTCATGGCAAATGCCATAACAAAAATGTTTAATTTGCGTAATATAACAATGTAGTACAAGATAAGCAAGGCTTCTGAAGAGTCCTAAAGATTTTTCGATAAGCCCAAAGAAAAAGGAGATGCTGTAATATGAGAAATTGTCAACAAAGATGTAGACCATGCTGTTCAAACCAAGGGTGGAATCATGGTGGAGGTTGTGGCAGAATTGAGACAATCGTACATCCAACAGTTCATTGTCGCAGTGAGCATCATCATCATCAGCGTGTGCGCAACATTGTACCAGTAGTGTTCCATCAAGCGCATCATCACCATAGACACCATGAGTATGAAGTGAGACGCCGTCATACACAAGAGCACAATCATCATGAGCATGGACGCCGCAAAGAAGACTGGTGTAATCCAAGACATCACGGAAACCAAGGTAACTGCGGTGGCGGACAAAGTCATTGCGGTGGCGGACAAAGTAGCTGCGGTGGCGGACAAAGTAACTGCGGTGGCGGACAAGGACGTGAATTTTTTGAGCCGATGATGGCTGAAGAAGCAGGTTTCGAGTTTGACGAGCAAATGTTTTCATAAAAACAATAGTTAAGGCTGTATCAATATTAAAGATACAGCTTTTTTCGTTTTTAAATTCTAATTTGCGGAGATAGTCGATAATTTAAATGGGTATCTGCTTTACTCAAATTTGTAGGCTGAGGAAAGTCAGTAAGTAATGCAATCCCATGAAATGGCAAATAAAATCGTGTTTCATGGAAGTAATCAGGTTGGGGAGATGCAATGAGTGGTGGAAATCCCATGAAATGGCAAATAAAATCGTGTTTCATGGAAGTGATCAGGTTGGGGAGAAGTAATGAGTGGTGAAAATCCCATGAAGTAGCAAATAAAATCGAAATTAGTGACACTTTAATGTCACTTTTCTCGCTGAAATTAGTATTTCGTGACACTGAGCCAGCAAAGTGTCATTTTTTTGTGAATATCACGGAATTAGTGACACTTTAATGTCACTTTTCTCGTTGAAATCAGCATTTCGTGACACTGAGCCAGCGAAGTGTCATTTTTTTGTGAATATCACGAAATTAGTGACACTTTAATGTCACTTTTTTCGTTGAAATCAGCATTTCGTGACACTGAGCCAGCGAAGTGTCATTTTTTTGTGAATATCACGGAATTAGTGACACTTTAATGTCACTTTTCTTGCTGAAATCGGTATTTCGTGACACTGCCCAATGAGAAAGTGGTGAAAATCCCATGAAATAGCAAATAAAATCGTGTTTCATGGAAGTAGTCTTTACAAGCTTTCACTATTAGTTAAGAAGAATTAGCTGAGTATAAACAAATCAACCAAATAGCAGTTCTAGCAATTAATCGCTGTCAATAAGTAAATACTCAATTCTTCATCTAATGTATCAATGACATCATGTAGATTTGCTACTTCACTCAAATAATGAACACCTGTGGGATATCTATTTTGAATAAGTGCTAAAGCTGTATGAACAGTGACTTTGGCTGTAACAGTGGAACTGTTGTTACCAACGATACTGCCATAATGGGTAACTTGCTTTCCCTTATGTATCCCACTCGCTGTAATGTGCAATCCAATTGTATCAGATAGTTTTGCGTTATTACTCAACTTGTTAGAGCTAAACATTTTCAAAAACACATTAAAGATTTTTGGTCTCTTTAAAATATTCAAAAGTCTTCCCTTTTTTAACCCGTGCAGCAGGCCTGTGACAAATTTTGAGTCGTAACAAAAATAAGTATCAACAGGTATATTCAATGTTTCTGACAAAACTTGTCTGTCTGCCAAGTCAAAAGAATAAGCGTTTCGAATACCTAATGGCTTTGGGAAATGGGCTTTATGCCTATTTATAAACGGCTTTACCAAAACACCTTCGGCTGTAAAATCAGTTCTAAGGTTTTCTAAAAACCATCTGACACCATCAACGCCATGTTGCTCTCCTAGTTCAAGCATAAGTGTGAACTCAATGCTATTTACTACTTTCATTTCGTCAGCAACTTTTTTTGCAAGTAATGAAGATAAACCCGGTGCAATACCGACCCCTAGTAAGCAAGTTACGTTATTTTTACTTGCCTTTTCATCAAGCCCTTTGGTTTGGGTAAGAATTTTGTTTGACGGTGAAATATTAACATAATTGACCTGATTATCAATGCAGGCTTCCACAAATTTTGTGTCCTTCGCTTCTACAAGCATGAGAGCAGTATGCACCGTTTTGAACTGTTCTTTAAATTGCTCTGTCTTGTTGATATCTACTTGCATCGTTCTAAGGGAATATCCGGTTTCTTGCACAAACGCATTGGCTTTATTTAAATCTCTGCCTGCAATAATGATTTTCTCTGGGCAGATTTTAACTAGTTCCATCACGACATGCCTTCCTACTTTGCCATAACCACCGATAATTAAAATATCTTGTTTCATTTCTAACTCTCCTTTATCCTACAATTCGTATTGTAATAGAAATGTGTCGGTTAGTCAACATGCAATATTTTAGAAAATGTCGAATAATAGACACAAATATAAAATATGTCTGATAAAGAGTGATTCTATGACTGAAGATAGATATTCTGAGGGTGTAACCATTTTTTATATGTTTTTATGTTTGCAAATGCATTTCTCAATCGCAACGGCATAAACATCCCAGAAAGCGGTTGAATTTAAGGTTTTGGGATGTTGGGTATGCTTGGAAAAGGCTTTTTTGGGATGTTTTTCAATTGTAAAGTATTGTGGTTCTAAAAACCTATAAAAAAAGGTTGCACCCATATTCTGAAATAAGAAATCTTGCAAATGAGCTATAACTTATTATCTCAATGTCGGAATTCAACTTATCTGTAATTCCCGCCCCAAAATTCTCTCCACACATGATAATGAGCATCGAATCGCATGTATTGAGAATTGTTTAACAGAATGGGGAGAAAATGCGGTAGAATGACACTTTAAAAGCACAGATAATGCTGTTTGTAGATAGAAATTTGTTCTATCTACAAACAAATGGAAAATATAGATTTAAGTGCAACATTATTGCAATAATCACGCATGATAGTCTGTGATTGTAACTATAAACTCCATTTTGTAGTTGTGGCTAGAAAACAGGCGGGAAATACAACTTATGAATTTCTGTAGATTACACTCGTTAAAAATGGTATAATTATTAGTGGTTTATTATTTGATTAGAATTGTAGCCCACATTCTGGAGGATCGAGCCTTTAAAGGTAGAGTATGTTGTGTGATTAGGAGATATTGGTATAATGTCAGGAAATTTTGGGATAAATGAAACATTGAACACATTAAAAGCCATCTTTGAAACGCATAAAAATGAGCGCATATGTGTGGTAGGAACAATGTGTTGTGGCAAGACGACTTTACTCAAACAATTGTCTGAATACAATTGTATTGATGTTGATGATGAATTTTGGCATCAAATACCGAAAGAAGATATTGAGGTTTTAAGTCAAACACCGATTACAAAAGAAATAATTGATACTATATGCAAACTAATGCACAATAAAATAACAGTCAAACCTGGCTTTCCTTTATTTGGAATCACAATACTTGACTGTGAAGCAGTTGTTTATTTAGATATTTCCGAACAGTTACTCGAAGAACATTGTGAAAAAAGAGGCGACACGAATCTTGATGATGCAATATTCATTAAAAAATGCGTAGAAGAAGATTGGAATAACCATAAAATGAAAAAAGAAAAAATATTATACTATGTAACTGTTACAGAGTAGATTCTACCATTACATAATTACTTCTTCAAAAATGGTATGGTGTGCTAGAAAAGAAAGAGAGGAAGCTAAAATGAGCAGAACATATGAATTTCTACAAGAGTGCGAGACTTTTTTCGTAGCAACCATCAACAAAAATGCTCCAGCTATAAGACCATTTGGTGCTATCATGGAATTCAAAGAAGAGTTGTATTTTTCAACAGCAAATAACAAAGAGGTGTATTCACAATTAAAAAATAATCAGGCAATTCAAATTGTTGCTTTGAAGTCAGGCACACGTGATTGGGTTAGGATAAATGGAAAAGCGGTTGAAGTAAATGATTTGGATGTCAAACAAAAAATGCTTGAGACTTGTCCAGTTCTATTAAAAAGGTTTAATTCCAATGATTGTGAATATTTTGCCATGTTCAAGCTCACTGATATGGAATCCACATTAAATAGTAACGGTGAGATCATCAACCTGACTTAGGAATTTACAATTCAGGGTGATGAAAAATAGATTATAATTATTGCGAGCAAGTTCAGATGGTTTGAGCGTTTGAATCTTTTATATAAACAAATGATAGAAGGAATTAAAATTATCATGTGTCTCACAAGTTGATTTCGAAGCAGGTGTATGGTGTCTTCCTTTAGGACATAATCATAGACAAGTAAATAAAGCAATAATCAACCAATTGAATAAAATCAGTCATGTTGGGTATCGGTATACGACTAAGGTAGTTGATGAAGCAGCCGAAAAAGTCTTGATTTATTGAACTTTAGTGGTGGAAAGTACGTATTTTTAAGTTCAGGAAATGGGACTTGTTTTGGAGCGAGAATTAGAAGCACTAGCTAAAAAACACAGCTGTGTTAAAGAAGTTTGGGGAATTGGTTTAATGTATGTGATAGAATTCTGGTCTGATGAAAAATTAAATCTAGAAAAAATACATCAAACTCTTTTTGATGAAGGTTATATTGTCGGTGTTAAAGTTTCAGCAAACATTTTGAGATTCTATCCACCCCTCACCATCGAAACAGAGCAAATCAATAGCATGATCCTCATACTAGACGAGATTTTAAAATGATTTAGCTACTAGCTTTCAGAGTACAGTCTAAAGATGTGATTTGTGAAAGCTGGAATACTGGAATAGGATTTACAAAAGAGTTTTCTATGCAACGCTTTGATCATTTATTATCATTTTAAATTAAAAGAAGCTCAATGATGAAAGGAAGGTTAATATGAATGTACTAAAATTCATTATCCAATTGTTGGTAATAGTTATTATATTTGCCATTCTTGTGACGATACGGTATTTTTCAAGAGCAGAACTAGCAACGCATTTCTTCGTTTTTATGGTTTTTGCTTTTTATACAGTCGTAAACTGGAAAGACATTGAAAATTATCAACGCAAGAAATATGGAGATATAAAATTATTATTTTGGGAGAAAATGATATTGTTTCCAGTGAGTAGGAATTTGTTTAGAAAAGAAAATATCGTTTACCAAAGAACCTTGCTGAGTAGTACAATTTGTCTGTTGATTTTACTAACATTTGTACAAATGCCATTTATTCATTGGTTAGCCATAGTTTATGTTGTTTTTCATGGTCATAAGCTGAAAAAGTTGCTTATGATAATCTAAAATTTTTATTCTTTTATGAATAATATCTCAACGCATGCAAAGATTCGTCTGATACGCCAAACTTTTTTGCAATACTGATAATTGATTCATCCGGATGTTCGTTGATATACTTTACCACTCCTTCTCTGAATTCGTCTGTATATGAGTTTTGTTTTTCTGTCACCGCCATAAGCTCCCCCTTTAAATTTTCTTATGACATTATACCATTATTAGCTAGCCATTTTATCATTGTAGCTCCTAAGAAGCCGGCAATATTGGCATTTTTATATCAAAGTTAAATGTGAATACTTACTATTTATCGTTGTGGCAAAATCAAAATCGAATAGGCTGAGTGATAAAGGGTTTGCGAACAGATAATATCAGTGGCTTAAGCACTTTTCTTATTTCAAGTTTTAGATTCATAGTTATAAAATTAGAGCAATTGGGAGAGATTTTATGAATGTGCAGAAAATAAAAAAAGCAATTCTCATCATAAGTATTGTACTATTAATAATTGTTTTCTTGATTGTAATGAGTGTGAGAAGAAGCATGAGGGAAAATCCCCTTTTATTCATACCAGAAGAAGTGATTCAAAGTAACTTATTGGAGACCATTCCAATTGGTACAAGTATGGGGGATGTTGGCATTATTGTTGCGGGTAATAGGGAATGGACAATTAGAGTTATACGTGAAGATTTAGGGGTTGTACTGAACTCTTCGGGAATACCGTGGAGAGGTAATAGCATGCCCGGATTTACTGTCATAGGGGAACAATCTATTGAAATTCATATAGGGACTTACTATTTCATAACAAGAATTGATGTAGGAGCTTACCTGGCATTTAATAAAGATGGTGAGTTGATCGAAATATTTGTTCGTAGAGAGTATGATGTGCTTTAGTTCTACTATTGGTATATATCTGTCTGTCGCTTTCAAAAAATCATCCGCACTGATACTGCGGCGTTTCTGAGGCGAGATGGCACATGATGTTAAAAAAAGTAAATTATATTTAATAAAAATAAAAACATCTTGTATTTCTTATTAGTATGATATATAATTTATACAAACAAGAAATGCAAGGTGATGTAATATGATGGCTTTAAATGAAAAAATTTCAAAATTATTAACACGCAATGCAGGCCACTTCACAACTAAAGATGCTAGGGAATGCGGGATTGATGGGAGGAAATTGCAACAACTTGTTGAGCAAAAGGTTTTTGAGCGAGTTTCGTATGGATTGTATATTGGTGCTGAGTATTTCCCTGATTCTTTTACCATCATTGCACATCGGTCACCAAAGGCTGTTTTTTCTCATTTAACGGCTCTTTATTTGCACGGTTTAAGTAACAGAGACCCA
>Ga0123355_10009040_pt1 | contig 15100 bp, 14 predicted proteins | sample TergutEmb28metaG_3_FD_89872 | JGI IMG/M metagenome (GOLD analysis project Ga0123355, IMG submission 89872) | Embiratermes neotenicus P1 segment gut microbial communities from Petit-Saut dam, French Guiana - Emb289 P1 | ecosystem: Host-associated > Arthropoda: Insects > Digestive system > Gut ...
AATGGAAAGGGAGGGACTCGAACCCTCGACCCCGGCATTATGAGTGCCGTGCTCTAACCAGCTGAGCTACCTTTCCACGACGGGCGCGCATTGTCCTCATGCGCGCACCCGAGTGTCAAACCTCGGCGTGCGCCTGCACGACCGATGCCTCAGCTCGTGAGCCAGCACCGCCTCGAGCTGCGGGACCGACAGGCTGCGCAGCAGCCGCGGCCCCATCGGCAGATAGTTGCGATGCCAGCGATTCCACAGGGGCAGCGCCCCTCTCTATACGTTGAAGCGGAAATGCATGACGTCGCCTTCCTGCACCACGTAATCCTTGCCCTCCAGACGCAGCTTGCCCGCATCGCGCGCGCCTGCTTCACCCTTGCCGGCGAGGTAATCGGCGAAGGCGATGACTTCCGCACGGATGAAGCCGCGTTCGAAGTCGGTGTGAATCACCCCCGCGGCCTGAGGCGCCGTCGCGCCGACGCGCACGGTCCAGGCGCGCACCTCCTTCGGCCCCGCGGTAAAGAAGGTCTCCAGGCCGAGCAGGCGGTAGGCCGCGCGGATGACGCGGTTGAGTCCGGGCTCGCTGAGACCCAGCTCGGCAAGGAACTCGGCACGCTCGGCCTCATCGAGCTGGGCAATCTCCGCTTCGATGGCCGCGCACACGGGCACGACCACCGCGCCTTCGGCCGCCGCGCGCTGCTCGAGTCCGGCGAGCAGTCGATTGCCGACGAAACCATTCTCGGCAACGTTGGCTACGTACATCACCGGTTTGGCGGTGAGCAGCTGCAGCTCGCGCAAGTCGCGCCGCTCCTCCTCGCTGAGGATCAGGGCACGCACCGGCTGCGCCGCATCGAGCTGTACCTTCACGCGCTCGAACAACGCGCGTCTGCGGATCGCATCCTTGTCCCCGCTCTTCGCGGCCCGGGTGGCGCGCTCGAGGCCCTTCTCGAGCGTAGCCAGATCGGCCAGCGCCAGCTCGGTGTCGATGGTCTCGATGTCCGACAGCGGATCGATCCTGCCGGCTACGTGGATGATGTCGCTGCTCTCGAAGCAGCGCACCACGTGGGCGATGGCGTCCACCTCGCGGATGTGCGCAAGAAACTGATTGCCGAGACCCTCGCCCTCGGAGGCGCCGGCGACGAGCCCCGCAATGTCGACGAACTCCACGGTCGTCGGCACGATCTTCTCCGGCTTCGCGATGGCGGCGAGCTGCCCGAGACGGGGATCGGGCACCGGCACCACGCCGATGTTCGGGTCGATGGTGCAGAAAGGATAGTTTTCGGCCGCGATCTGCGCGCGCGTGAGTGCGTTGAACAACGTCGACTTGCCGACGTTGGGCAGACCTACGATCCCGCAGCGGATGGGCATAAGAAAAGCGACCGTTCAGCTAGAGGGTTCAGGAAGGCGCGCCGGGGGCCGGGTCGCGCGTGTGCAGCCGGTTCATCGCGATCTGCGCGCCTTCCGTCAGCATTACCGCCAGCGCATCCGCGGCGGCGACCAGCGCGGCGCGAATCAGCAGCGCGTCCGCGGCCGACGGCCGGCCGAGCACGTAATCCAACACCTGCGCGCGATCACCCGGATGACCGATGCCGATCCGCAGCCGCCAGAACCCGTCGCCCATGTGCGCGATCACATCGCGCATGCCGTTGTGGCCCGCGGCACCGCCGCCCTGTTTCAGCCGTACCACCCCGGTGGGAAAATCCAGCTCGTCGTAGGCGACGAGGATCGACTCCAGCGGCAGCTTATAGAAGGCCGCGACACTGCGTACCGGGTCGCCGCTGCGATTCATGTAGTTCATGGGCTTGAGCAGCCACAGCTCGGCGTCGGCGATGCGGGTGCGCGCGACTTCCGCGCGATGGCGTGGTTCGCTGCGAAACAGCGCGCCGTGACGGGCGGCGAGCTCGTCGACGAACTGGAAGCCCACGTTGTGCCGCGTGCGCGCGTATTCGGTGCCGGGATTACCGAGGCCGACGATCAGCTTGAGCGGCTCGCCTGTCATATGATCATCTCGCCTGCACCGGAAACGCCGCCGGCCGCCTTGGAAACACCCGAGGCGGCCGGCGCACGATCTGGCGTCGCTGGCTTCTGCGGCTACTTCTTGCCGCCCTCCTTCTTGGCCCCAGCGGCTTCCTTTTTCTCCTCGCCCTTCTTGACCTCGCCGGTGGCGGCCGGCGCACCGGGAGCGGCGCCGGCAGCAGGCGCCGCGCCTGGAGCCGCACCCGCGGCGGCGGCCGGGGCGGCGCCCTCGGCCGGCACGGCAGCGGCGACCTCGGCGGCCACGGGCTCCGGCTCCTCGGCACGTGGCGCGTGGATCGACACCACCGGTGCGTTCCGCTGACTGAGCTCGGGAATGCCTACTCCCGGAGGGAGCGGAATGTCCGCCAGGAACTTGGTGTCGTTCAGACTCATGGCCGACAGGTCGAGCTCCAGAAACTCCGGCAGGTCCTTCGGCAGGCAGCTCACTTCGACGTCGGCGCGCATGTGCGACACGACGCCGCCCTGGTTCTTCACGCCAGGAGACACGCTCTCGCCCCTGAAGTGAATCGGCAGGCGGATGCGGATTGCCTCGTTCTCGACGACCCGCTGCAGGTCCACGTGCACCACCAGGTTCTTCGCCGGATGCATCTGCACGTCCTTGACGATCGCCTCCTGGGTGCCCGCGCCGACGATCTTCAGCTGCACGATCGAGGAGTAGAAGCGCTCATCGCTGATCATGGTCAGCAGGTTCTGCTGATCGAGGATCAAAGGCTGCGCCTCCTGGTGGGCGCCGTACAGAATGGCGGGGACCTTGCCCTGGTGACGCAGGCGGCGGCTCGCACCCTTGCCTTGCGCTCCGCGGACATCCGCGCCGAAAGTGAATGAAATTCGCATGAGTCTCAATCTCCGGTAGTTGCTGTCAACACGTGCCGGTTCGCGACCAAACCGGCACACCAAAAACCATCATCCATCGGCCGAAATCGCTTCCCGCGACTTCGGTCAATCCAACCAATCCAGCTAGTCGACGTACAGCGAGCTCACCGAGCCTTCATCGAGGATCCGCCGGATGGTCTCTGCCAGCAGCTCCGCCACCGACAGCACCCGGATGCGGCCCGCGCCCTTGGCCGCCGGCGACACCGGGATCGTGTCGGTCACCACCAGCTCATCGAGCGCCGACTGGCCGATCCGCTCGACGGCGCCGCCCGACAACACCGGGTGCGTGATGTACGCCACCACCTTCGCGGCGCCTTCATCCTTCAGCGCCTGCGCCGCCTGGCACAGTGTGCCGGCGGTGTCGACCATGTCATCGACCAGCATGCAGGTCTTGCTCTCGACCTCGCCGATGATATTCATCACCTTCGACTCGTTCGGCCGCGGGCGGCGCTTGTCGATGATCGCCAGCTCGGCGTCGTCGAGGCGCTTGGCGAAGGCCCGGGCGCGCGCCACGCCGCCGACGTCCGGCGACACGACGATCACGTTGCGGTACGACTGCTTCCAGGCATCGCCCAGCAACACCGGCGAGGCGTACACGTTGTCCACCGGGATGTCGAAGAATCCCTGGATCTGATCCGAGTGCAGATCGATCGTCAGCAGACGATTCACGCCGGCGCTCGACAGCATGTTGGCGACCAGTTTCGCGGTGATCGCCGAGCGCGTGGCGCGCGGCCGGCGATCCTGGCGCGAATAGCCGAAATACGGCACCACGGCGGTGATGCGCGCCGCCGAGGAGCGCCGCGCGGCGTCCACCATCACCAGCAGCTCCATCAGGCTGTCGTTGGCCGGCGGACAGGTCGACTGCACGATGAACACGTCGCGCCCGCGCACATTCTCCATCAGCTCGACGTTGATCTCGCCGTCGCTGAAACGGCCTACAAAGGCGCGCCCGAGCGGTATCTGCAGACTCCGCGCAATGTCCTGCGACAACGCCGGCGTGGCATTCCCGGCAAACAGCGCCAGTGTGTCGCTGGTACTCATAACCTAACCGTGTGTGGCGCGCGCTCACTTCCACTGGCCTCCCCCGTCGAGCTGGCTGGGGTGGAAGGATTCGAACCTCCGAATGGCGGGATCAAAACCCCAAGAGACGTTAGCATAATCAATAAGTTATTGATCTTGCACGTCGATCGGTCCCCTCCACTCCCCTCGATTCCCCGTCACGGGCACCAATGATCTGGGGATTTACCAGCCGGCCTAAAAGGGGGCGGATAATACACGATCACCTCCCCCGCAAGGGGGTCTGTGCCGGTCTAATCCCTCACCGCCACTCGCCCGCCGGAATGCCAGGCTCGCCGGTCTGCGCGTGAGGCCGTGGCTGAAGGTGGTTTCCGCCTTGCGCTACCCGCCTGAAGGCGTCCCCAGCCTAGCGCTTGTCTGAGCAACGGCTGGAGGATATACTTTTTATAGAAGTATATCCAGAGAGCAAGCCATGCAAGTATCCAAGTGGGGCAACAGCCTGGCCATCCGGCTCCCTGCTTCCGTCGTCGAGGCGTTGGGACTCAGGGAGGGCGACAGCATCGAAATCCACGCGGCAGGGAAGCGGACGTTCGAGATTGATAAGACCCCCAGCGCTCGGGAGCTCCTTGCGCGGCTGCGGAAGTACCGTGGCCGGTTGCCCAAGGATTTCAAGTTCGATCGGCTGGAAGCCAATGAGCGACGCTGAGTGTTTTTTCGACACCAGCGTCTTACTTTACCTTCTCTCCTCAGACGCGGAAAAAGCGGATCGCGCCGAGGCATTGCTGGCCGAGTCCGGTGTCATCAGCGTCCAAGTGCTGAATGAGTTCACCGCGGTCGCCATCCGGAAACTCGCCATGTCGCTTGCTGACATTCGCGAGATTCTGGGAACCGTGCGGAATATCTGTCGCACCGAACCGCTTACCGTGGAAGACCATGACCGCGCCCACGAGGTTATGGAGCGCTACAAATTCTCCTTCTACGACTCGGTTATCGTCGGCTCTGCATTACGTGCCGGCTGCAAAGTTCTCTACTCCGAAGACCTTCAGCACAGCCACATCGAGGGGCAGCTCAAAATCATCAATCCGTTTCATGACAACTGACGGCTCTCCCAGCTCCAGAAACTGCTCCAGAAGGACGGCAGTGAAATCATCATTGAACGTGTACTCGGTGTCGACGCCGTACCGCTCGCTGGAACATCGCTCACCGATGCGGACGGTCGCTCGGCGACTGTACTTAGTGAGTAATGGCTCAATCGGCGCAAGTGACTGCGCACATCGCCGCCGGCGGGGACAAGCCCATGACGGACGCCGAGACCCGACCGCATGAGGAGCCAGCGGCCACCCGCGGCGGGCCCGCTGGCCGCTCAGTCCCCGCACGAGTCGCCGCCGCCTGGAGCTCCGAATTCCAACTCGAGTTCGATCGGACAGGCGTAAGCCGGATAAGACTGTTACTTTCTGTGCTGCGTCGACTTCGCACGCGGCCTTTCGTGCCTGGCGACAGCACGATCGCCGCTCGGTGATACAAACGGTCGAGCGTGCACCCGATCGAAATCGCCGTTCAAATTGGCGACGGCCGCGTGGGGTGTCCGCCGCTTGCGTGCAGGGCGACTGGCAGCGCACGTTATTTGATTTTGCACCGGAACGCCGTGCAGCCAAGCTAAGCAACTGACACTTGAGAAGAAAATTTGGCTGGGGTGGAAGGATTCGAACCTCCGAATGGCGGGATCAAAACCCGCTGCCTTACCACTTGGCGACACCCCAGCACTCGGCTGACCGCGCAGAAATTCTCGCGGGGCGCGCATCTTACAGCCGCTTCAGGTCCGCCGCCCGCCCCGCAATCTTTCGTGCAACGGCGAACTGTTCAGTCCTCGCGCGACGAAGCTTATCCAGCGATCGGGCACCCGTGCCGCCAGCCGCTCGGCCTGGGCAGCGCTGCTGCACGCCGCAAACACGCACGACCCGGTACCGGTCAGCCGCGCGGAAGCCTCAAGCGCGAGCCAGTCGAGAGCTTCGGCCACCTCGGCCGAGCGAGCGCGCACGACCGGCTCACAGTCGTTACGGCCACCCGACTCAAAAAAGGCGCGTATTGTGATGAGGGGCGAATTTCGTGTCAATTCAGGGCTCTGGAATACCTCCCGGGTGCTTACGCGGACGCCGGGATAGACGACGACGTACCACCTCGTGGGAAGGCTGACCGGCGTCAGACGCTCCCCGATACCCTCGGCCCAGGCCGTGGAACCTTGAATAAAAACAGGCACATCCGCGCCGAGTGGCGCCCCGATGCGGCCGAGCTCGCCCAGGGTCAGCCCTGAGCCCCAGAGCTCGTTCAGTGCGAGGAGGGTAGTCGCCGCATTGGAGCTCCCCCCGCCGAGTCCCGCACCCTGCGGAATGCGCTTGTGCACGGCCAGGCTCGCACCCAGCGGCGTGCCAGTGGCGGCCTGCAGAGCCCGGGCAGCACGCAGCGTCAAGTCAGACTCGGGAGCCACGTCCGGCGGGCCGACGGGCCGCTCGATCTGCCCGTCCTGGCGCACTTCGATCGTGATCGTGTCGCACAGGTCGATGAGCTGAAAGAGGGTCTGCAGCTCGTGATAACCGTCGGCGCGGCGGCCGGTCACGTGCAGGAAGAGATTGAGCTTCGCAGGCGCAGGCCAGTGCGTCGATGCCGGTGCGCAGGCAGGTTGCAGCGACTCGGCAGCGCCCCTCATAACCGCCAGTCATCGACGGCCAGCCGCACGCGCACCGCATCGCGCTGCAGCGTGAGTCGCGCAGGAAGTAACTCACCGCCCGCCGTGACATAACGCTGATAGTCCACATGCCATCCGTCCTGCGTGAGCGCTGCCAGGCGCTGCTGCGTCGGATCCAGCGCCTCGGTCGCTGGCTGCGCCGGATCAGGCACTCCCAGCACCCAGTAGCGCAGCGACGACAACGGCGGATCGAACCCCAGGCGCGCCGCAAGCTCCGCGCGCGCCGCAGCGTTGTCGATGCGCTCGCCACTCGAGGTAACCAGGGACAACTGGTCGCCGTAGGCGGTGACCTGCGCGCCGCCCACACCGAGCGGACCTTCGAGCATCAGCAGCGAGCGCGTACCGTCCTGCGTCCAGCGCAGGCTCGCGTTGAAGCCTTCCTCGCCCGCCGCCACCGCGACACGGCCCTTGAGCTCGAAGTGGGTGCGCGCCTGCAGCTGCGGCCGGCGCTGCTCCCAGGACACGGCGGCAGGCGCCAGGGGCGGGGTGGTGCGGCAACCGGCGGCCAGGGCGACGAGGGCGGCCAACGCCATCGCCGCCGCGGGCCGCGGCCCGCTACTGCGCATCGGGCAGGAACCGTTTGATGGTCGCCTTCAGCTGTTTCGAATCCGGTTCGCGGGCGAGCGCCGCCGCCCATACCCTGCGTGCCTCGGCGCGCTGACCGCTCGCCCACAGGGCTTCGCCCCAGTGCGCGGCGATTTCGCCGTCATGTCCGAGCGCATAGGCGCGCTCGAGCGTGCTCGCGGCGCCATGGGCGTCGCCCTTGCGAAACTGCACCCAGCCGAGGCTGTCAACCGCTGCGGGGTTGTCGGGCATCGCGAGCAGCGCGCGGCGGATCAGTGCCTCCGCGTGCGGGAGCTCGAGCGTGTGATCGGCGAGGGTGTAGCCGAGCGCATTCAACAGGGTCGGGTCGTCGGGCCGCTCCGCGAGCAGCTTCTCGAGCACCGCCACCGACTCGTGTACGTGCCCGGCCTGCTCGAGGATCACCGCGCGGTCATATTCGATCGACGGGTGCTGTGGATGGCGCTCGAGGGCGGCGGACAGCAGGGTGAGCCCGGCATCCGCCTCGCCGTGATCGGCCAGCAGTCGTGCCTTGGCGAGTGTCAGGTCGAGCTCGTCCTCGGGATGATCGGCGGCGTAGTCATCGAGCAGCGCCAGCGCTTCGGTACGCGCGCTCTTGTCGAGCAGCAGCGCCGCCGCGCGCGAACGCGCCGACAGCGCCACCGACGAGTCGTACAGGCGCCGGTAAGCGGCGATCGCTGCGTCCGGATCGCCGTCGCGTGCGGCGATGTCCGCCAGGTACAGCTGGGCCGCATCGTTCCCCTCGCCGCTGGAGAGCAGGTCCTGGAAGCGCCGGCGTGCCTCCTTCATGTCCCCTGAATTGAACGCCAGCAGCGCCAGCCGTCGGTCGATCTCGGCCTGCGGCGCACCGCCGGCGCGCAACTGCTCGAGCTGCTGATGCGCCTCCTCGCTGCGATCGAGTGAGGCGAGAATCTCGGCGAGTTCGAAACCGCCGCGGGTGGCATCGTCGGCCTGGGCGCGGCGCGCGGTAGCCAGCGCCTGTGGGCCCTCGCCCTGCATGACGTACGCCCGCGCCAGCACCCGCAGCGCCGCCGGGTCCTTCGGCTCCAGCTGCAGTGCGCGCTCCGCGTAGCTCTGTGCCCGCTGTCCGTCGTACGCAGCGAGCGACAGCTCACCCAACAGTGTCAGCGTCGCGGGCGAGTTGGCGGTGGGCTCGAGCGCGCCGGTCATGGCGGTCAACACTGCGGGCGCGTCGGACTCTTCCAGCAGCAGTGCCGTCAACTCGTTCATGCTGCGCGCGGCGCGCTGCTGCGCGCGCGCCCCCGGCGGCAACACGCCCGGTGCGGCGGCTTTCGGGGTGGCCGCAGCGGCCTCCTGCTGTTCCACGGCGTCCCAGAAATCGTGGATGGCGGCCCGCGCTTCTTCCGTCCGGTACAACTTGAGCGCTACGGCGGCATACAGCGCATTCGCCTCTTTGTCCCCCGGTGCCAGAGTGCGCCAGCGCGTCGCCGCTTGCCACGCCGCCGGCAGGTGTTCGCAGGCCATCGCCACCTGCGTGGCGCGCCGCGCCAGCTGCGCGTCCCCGACCGCGGCGGCCCTGGCATAGGTCTCGGAAGCCGCGCGGCAATCCCCGCGCTTGAGATCCGCCTCCGCCGTCACCGTGAGCGCGGTGGCATCGCTGCGCGCCGGCGGTGAGGGCTTGTCGCCGCTCGGGTGAACGCTGGCGCAGCCAGCCAGCAGCGCCGCCAGCACCGCTCCCCACAGGGTCGGGGTCAACCCGTTTCGATACTTGATACTCACACCCGGCACTATAGAGCCTCCGCAACCGCCGCGCATTGCACAACTTGTCACAAAGTACCGACATCCAGGAAAATGCCGCGCCCCCGGTTAACCCCCGAGAATCGGCCCTCCCGGGCCGTGCGCAGTGGGCTCCCGGCCCGTTACCGATGCCATGAAGGATTCGATCCGCCAGCGCCTGCAGAAACTGTCCGACCGTTTCGAGGAAGTCGAGCGGCTGCTCGCCAGCGACCAGGTGCCGGGGGGCTCGCAGCAGTTCCGCGAGCTGTCGGTGGAGTATGCGCGTCTGCAGACGCTCGCGGAGCGTTTCGCTCGCTACCACGGCCTGGAGCGCGACCTCGAGGCGGCCCGCGAGCTGCAGGCGGATGCGGACGCGGGTTTGCGTGCGCTCGGCAACGAGGAAGTCACGCGCGTGCAGCACGAGATCGACGCCGCGGAGAGCGAGCTGCGCCGGCTCCTGCTGCCAAAGGACCCGCGCGACGACAAGAGCATCTTCCTCGAAGTACGTGCCGGCACCGGCGGAGACGAGGCGGCGATCTTCGCCGGCGATCTCTATCGCATGTATGCGCGCTACGCGGAGTCGCGCGGACTCAGCGCCGAGGTGCTCAGCGAGAGCCCGGGCGAGCACGGCGGTTACAGGGAGATCATCAGCCGCATCGCCGGCAGGGGCGCATTCTCGCGCCTGAAGTTCGAGTCCGGCACGCACCGCGTGCAGCGCGTGCCGGCAACCGAGGCGCAGGGGCGCATCCATACCTCGGCATGCACCGTCGCGATCCTGCCGGAGCTCGACGAGGTCGACGAGATCGAGCTCAACCCCGCAGACCTGCGCATCGATACCTACCGCTCCTCGGGAGCGGGCGGCCAGCACGTCAACAAGACCGATTCTGCGGTGCGCCTCACGCATTTACCGACTGGCATCGTGGTGGAATGCCAGGATGAGCGTTCCCAACACAAGAACCGCTCACGGGCGATGGCGCTCCTGAAGGCGCGCCTGCTGGCCGCCGAGCAGGAGAAACAGCAGAGTGCGCAGGCGCAGTCGCGGCGGCTGCAGGTGGGCAGCGGCGACCGCTCCGAGCGCATTCGTACCTACAACTTTCCCCAGGGACGCGTCACCGATCATCGCATCAACCTGACGCTCTACAAACTGCAGCAGGTGATGGATGGCGAGCTCGACGAGCTGATCGAGGCGCTGCAGCAGGAGCACCAGGCCGAGCTGCTCGCGGAGGAGGCGTGAGCACGCCGCTCCCCGGGCTGGTCGTCGACAGCGTCACGGGTATCGACGTCTCACTCGCGGTAGCGGGTCCGGGTGCACGCGCTTTCGCGTTCCTCATCGACTGGCACATCCGCGCGATCCTCGCCCTCGCCTGGTTCGGGGCGGCGACACTCGTCTATAACGGAGGTTTGAGCGTCGCGATCCCGGTACCGCCCGACGCGCACTGGTACGGCTGGGTCGTGGCACCCGCGCTGGCGATCTATTTTCTCTATCACTACGCGGTCGAGCTCGCGATGCGCGGCCGCACCCCGGGCAAGCGCATGACCGGTGTGCGCATCGTGGCCCGCGATGGCGGCGCTCCGAGCGCCGGGGCGCTGCTCGCCCGCAACGTCTTTCGCGTGATCGACAGCCTGCCGGCGTTCTACGGCGTGGGACTCGTGGCGGCAGTGGTGACCCGCGAGCACGTGCGCATCGGCGACATGGCCGCCGGCACGCTGCTGGTGTACGACGGCGCCGACGCCGCGCTACCGCTCGGTGCGGCGCATGCCGCCGGAGGCCTCGACCCCGTCGGCGCCGAGATCGTCGCCGAGCTGCTCGAGCGCTGGCCCGCACTCACGCCGCACTCGCGCCGGCAACTCGCGCAGCAACTGCTCGCGCGTTACGGCATCGAGCCGCCCGGGGCGGACGCGGCGGGTGAGGCGGCGCTGCACGCCCAGCTCGAGCGCCTGGCGCGTCCGCAGCCGCCGCCGTGAACGGCTCCGCGCGCCACCGCGCCCTCACCGCCAGCCTGCTGCAGCGGACGGGAGAGTGGCACGCGGCCGACGCGCGCGCCCGCCGCCTCGCACGCGGGCGCACCGACAACGTCGCCGACGCCACACGCGTCGCGGACGACTATCGCCTGCTGGCCCACGACCTGGCGCGGGTGCGCTCACTGCTGCCCGACACGCGCGCGCGTGCCTACCTGGAAGGTGCCTACGCGCGCGCGCACGCGACGCTGCATCACGGCGCCTTTCGGCTCGGCAGCGCGCTGCTGACACTGCTGCGCGATGACCTGCCGGCGGTGGTGCGCTGGCTCATGCCCTATATCCTGTGGTCGACGGTGCTGTTCGCCCTGGCCGTGGCCGGGGGTTTCGCGCTGGTGCAGCGCTACCCGGAGCTCATCGCGCTGTTCGCCTCCCCGGACGTCATCGCCAGCGTGGAACGCGGACAGCTGTGGACCGACGGGCTGCTGAACATCATGCCCTCCTCGGTGCTGTCGCTGAAGATCCTGACGAACAACATCATCGTGAGCCTGTTCGCCTACTGCGCCGGTTTTCTGTTCGGACTCGGCACGCTCTATATCCTCGGGCTGAACGGACTGATGCTCGGCGCGGTGTTCGCGTTCGTCGGCCAACACGGTTTGCGCGCTCAGCTGCTCAACTTCGTCGTTGCGCACGGCTGCGTCGAGATTTCCGTCATATGCCTCTCGGGCGCCGCGGGCGCCGCCGTCGGCGAAGCCCTGATCCGCCCCGGCAACCGCGGGCGCATCGAGTCGTTCCGCGCCGCGGCGCTGCGCTCGGGGACGCTGCTGATCGCCTGCGCGCTGCTGTTGATCGGCGCCGGCGTGCTGGAGGGTTATGTCTCGCCCAATCCGCGGTTCGGCTCCGGGACACGCATCGCCATCGGCGTCGGCTACTGGTTGTTCATGGTGGCGCTGCTGTCGGGACGGCTGTTGCCGCGGCGCCGCGACGCCGTGCTACACGCGGCGCGTACGCCGTAGCGCCTCGTACTGCGCGAACACGGCCTCCTCCAGATGCTCAGCGGTGGCGGCGACCACCGGGGCGCCGAGTCGCTGCAGCAGCAGCCGCTGCGCCGCCGCGCGGCTTTCGTGCTCCGCGGCGGCGAGCCCGATCCACGGGTCCTGCCACGAGCGCGCCTCGCGCGCGGTGAGCGCGCCGATCTCGCCGCTCTGCACGCCCGCGACCACCACCAGATGCGGTGGGGTGAGCAGGCGCACGGCGCGCGCGAGCTGGATGGCGACGCTGGCGTCGTCGAGGTCGGTCAGCAGTACCACCAGGCCGCGGTGCTTGAGGAGTCCCCGGATGCTGACCGCCGCGGCCGTCGGGTCGGACTCCGCCGGCTGCACCGCCAGTTCCTCGAGCGTGTGCCGCAGCCGCGTGATCGCCGGCAGGCCGCGCGCCGGGGGGCAGCTCGAGAGCAGACGATCGGCGTAGACCACCAGTCCGATGCGGTCGTCGTGGTGCGTGGCGATCTCAGCGAGACGCGCCGCCAGGTTCGCATAGACGCCGAAGCGGTCGAGACGCCCGGCGCGCACACGGCTGAAACGGCCGGCATCGATGGCCACCAGCACGTCGAGGTGCTGATCCTCGCTGAACTCGCGCGTGATCAGCGAGCCGGTGCGTGCGGTGGCCTTCCAGTCGATGCGCCCCGGGGGATCGCCACGCACATAGCCGCGCAGCTGGTACAGCTCCGCGCCCGCGCCCGCGATACGGCGCGGGCGTGCCCCGCCGGCGAGGCCGCGACGGCGCACCCCGGGGCGCAAGGCGTCGGGCGCGACCACGGTGTGCTGCAGCGGCTGCAGCCGGCATCCCCACCAGGCGAGCGCCAGCGGCCCCAGTACCCGCGCGGGCAGCAGCGGCCAGGACTGCGGGCCGAGACGTACGGGCAGGAGTGTGACCGGATCCTGCGTCACGCCCCGCGCCGGGGTGCTCACCCGCCGCGACTCCCCGAGCGCCTCGAACCCCGCCGGGGTCACGGGCGCGTACTCGACCTCGAGCGCACGGGCCGTGCGGTTGGCGAATACGAAGGTGGCCGGCTGCGGGCGCCCGAGAAACACCCGCGGCGCCAGGTCGAGTCGCGCCTCGATGGGCGCGCGCCGCATGAACAACCCTTCGAAGGTGAGACCGAGCAGCAGAAGTCCCGCAGGCATGCGCCACAGCTCGGCGAAGCCGCGCTCCGCCGACCAGATCGCGGCGATCGCGAGCACCGCTGCGATCACCACCAGAACGTACGCGCGGGTGGCGAGATGCACGCCGAGCCTTCAGCGCGGCACGGGCGTCTCCGCGAGGAGACTCTTCACGACGTCGACGTCGCTCGCCCCCTCGAGCGCCGCTTCGGGGGTGAGCACCAGGCGGTGTGCCATGACCCACATCGCCGTCTCCTTCACATCGTCGGGAGTCACGAAGTCGCTGCCACGCAGTCCCGCCGCAATGCGTGCTGCCTTCAGCAGCGCCAGTGCGCCGCGTGTCGACAGACCGAGCGTCAGCCGCGGGTGCTCGCGCGAGGCGCTCGCCAGGTCGAGCACGTAGGCGTTGAGCGCCTCGGCGACGTGAATGCGTTCGACCTCCGCGCGCGCCTCGGCGAGCAGCGCCCGCCCGAGCGCGGCGACTGCCGCGAGCGCGGCCTGCGGCGCGCTGGTCACCCCGCCGTAGCGCGTGAGGATGTCGGACTCCGCCGCGCGCGCCGGGTAGCCCATGTCGATGCGCAGCATGAAGCGGTCGAGCTGTGACTCGGGCAAGGGATAGGTGCCCTCGAACTCGCGTGGATTCTGCGTGGCAATCACCAGGAAGTCCGCCGGCAGCTCCCAGGCAGCGCGCTCGACGCTCACCTGACGTTCTTCCATGGCCTCGAGCAGTGCCGACTGTGTCTTCGGCCCGGCACGGTTGATCTCATCGACCAACACCACGTCGGCAAACAACGGACCGGGACGGAACACGAAGGCGCGCCGTGCCTCATCGAACACATTTACGCCGATGATGTCGCTCGGCATCAGATCGGCGGTGCCCTGAATGCGCTTGAACTCGCCTGCGAGCGAGCGGGCGAGCGCCTTGGCGAGCAGTGTCTTGCCGAGGCCGGGGACACCCTGCAGCAGCACGTGCCCGCGCGCTACGAGCGCGATGACCAGCGCGCGCACGGCGGCCTCCGCGCCAATCACCACGCGCCCGAGTTCACGGGCGAGGGAATCTTCCAGCTGTCGGAGCGAGGCGCTCATGCAGCGAGTTGCCTTTCAGTGCGGACGATGAGGTTGTGCAGCCGCATGAGCGGCACGCGCCGGTCCGAGCAGGCGTCCGCATACCAGTCCCGGAGCTGTTGCACGTCGGCGGGTGCCAGGCGCGGATGCTGCGCGAGCCATTCCCACAGCGGTTCTTCGTCGGGCGCGGCGCGCCGCGTGCGTGCACGCAGCCGCAGGAAGAAATGCTCGAACATGCGGCGGGCGGCGGCGGCGGGCCGCAGCACGCGCGCCAGGAATCGGCCCGTGGTGCGTACCAGTTCGGCCTCGCGCGGCGCGCTCGTCCGGCTGGCCGGCACCGGCAGCCGCGTACCTCCGAGCACCCAGACGAGCCACACCGCGATCAGCACGCCGAGCGTCGCGTACAGGCGCGGGTCACCGTAGAACTTCGCCGGGTCGTAGGCGGCGGCGAGCCCCTGATGCTCGTCGTCGAACAGCACTGCGCCGCCTGCACCCAGGCTGGCGCTCACGATGTTGGCCAGCAGCCGCGCGTTGTCCGCGAGTCCCAGCGCACGGTTGGTGAACAGTGAGCCGAAGGCGCTCACGATAACCGTACCGGATCCGGCAGGCCGCACCCACAGCACGCCTGCGCCCGACTCGCGCTCGTGTGCGAGCGCCAGCACGAAACCCGCGCGCGGGATCTGGACCTCCCAGGTATCGGGAACGAAGTCCGAGAGTGCCGTCGCGGCATGCACGCCATCGAGATACGGGTGCGCGGCGTTGGGAAGGAGCGTGCTGCGCCGGGGTGGTTTGAGCCGCAGCGTCCCCTGCAGGGCGCGGGTCATCGCGGTGCGCTCGTCGGTGCGTCGCGCCCGTTCGCCCGGACGCCTGTCAGCGCCGCTCGCGGCATCCGCTCGTTCGGCCGATCGGCTGAGCTGTGAGGTGTGAGGCTGGAATTCCA
>Ga0123355_10009042_pt1 | contig 15097 bp, 16 predicted proteins | sample TergutEmb28metaG_3_FD_89872 | JGI IMG/M metagenome (GOLD analysis project Ga0123355, IMG submission 89872) | Embiratermes neotenicus P1 segment gut microbial communities from Petit-Saut dam, French Guiana - Emb289 P1 | ecosystem: Host-associated > Arthropoda: Insects > Digestive system > Gut ...
ATCAAACCTAAACACTACAACTACAACGGTGTTACCAATGGCCTGTATTTTGCTTGCAAGAACGGTATTTAGCTCTAAGGCAGCGGCATCTCTGGCGGGGGCGTTCCAGCATAAGTCTATCCTGGTGCTGTTTGAGTCTGCTTCTATCGTTATCCAGCGTATATCTGCATCCACTGTATCAGATAGGATATTTATTAGAATAATGCCCGTTTCTTCCTCCAGACCAAGTCTTAGGGCTTCGTAATCTGCGCTTATGCCTCGTAGTGTGTCCATTTCATTGGCGTGCTGGGCTTTAAATGCCTCCATATCTGCCTCAATTATTGCAAGCTCGGCCTCAAAGCCCTCTCGTACTTCGTCATAAAAAGTATCCATTCGCCCTTCGCTTTGTACCAAAATAAAGAATAACATTATAAGTATTACATCTAGCAAGGGCGTTAATTCAATTAGAACATTATTTTTTTTCATAGCTCTTATTCCCCATCAGAGCTTTTTGGCTCTGGCATAGCAGTTGATACTTCCAATTTTTCCAGATAATCATCTATGCCGCGGTTATTGCGCTCTATCCTGGGGGAAAGTATTGCGTCCAATACCTTAAAAAATATAGCAAAAACCAAGCCCCACAGTGTTGATGTAAGTGCAACAAAGAAATTATTTTGCATGTTTGCCATGTCTTGTACCATGGGTATTAGTGCTATAACGGTACCAAGTATGCCAAGGAGGGGGAAAATACCCGTAAGATTTGTGTACATAGAGTAATATTTATCAGAAGTCTCACGCATTTTACGTAGCTTTAGCTTTGTTCGCTTTACCTCCTCCCTTGAAGGTGGGCCGGTTTCTCCTTTGTCCATTACATCATCAGGGCGGTATCCTTTGGTGTGTATTTCATTGTACACCTTGATGGAATGTAGCCTGACAAATAAAAAATACCCCAATGTTCCAACAGCCGTAAGGATGATAATTAAATCATAACCAAACAAGTTATCTATTATAGGGGGTAAAAGGTCATACATTAATCTCATAGCTTACCTCGCTTACACATTTTGAAGAAATTAACCGCAAAATGCTATTGTACAGGTTATTTTACGACATAGCTTGTGCAAAATCGCCTTATGGAAACAGTATATTCCAAGTAATGTCCTACTGCAAGCTTGCATGAAATTAATTAATTGCTATAATGTATGGAAAAGATTTCTGAGGAGGATAAATTTTAATGAACAAACTAGATATTAACAAGCTTGTGATTGCTATCATTCATGACGAGGATGCCTTTCACATTATGGATCTTTTAAGCGCTAAGGGCTTTAATGTAACAAAGCTGGCCTCCACCGGTGGCTTTTTGCGGGCAGGGATGACCACGCTTATATGCGGTGTCAACGAAACCCTTATTCCAGAGCTTGTAGAGGTAATAAAGAAAAAGTGTAAGAGCCGTAAGCAAATAACCTCTGTAAATGCAATGAACGTAAACGCCAACGAAAACTTTGCCCCATACCCTGTGGAAGTAACCGTAGGCGGCGCAACTATTTTCATACTCAATGTTGAGGAATTTATGAAGGTGTAACCCTTATGGGCGAGCTTCCTGGAGTTTTAAAGCATAATCACGGGCATTCATATATACTGGAGGGCGAAGCTTCTGAGAGGCTGGCTTTGGGGCGGGCATTTGCCAAGGGGCTTAACTGCATTAACTGTATAGAAGGCCCAAAAGATGCCTGTAACCAGTGCCTGAGCTGCCGTGTATTTGAAAGCGGAAACCACCCAGATATTTTTTATGTAAAAGGCACAAAGGCCACAGGTATTGGTGTGGATGATGTACGGGATCAAATAGTAATGGAAATGACCACCCAACCATTTAAGTACAAGTACAAGGTTTTTATTATAGACAAAGCAGAAACCCTTACCCCGGCGGCGCAAAACGCATTGCTCAAGACCATTGAGGAGCCTGCGCCTTATGGGGTATTTTTATTTTTGGCTACCCATGTGCATACTTTGCTTCCAACGCTGCTTTCAAGATGTGCCCTGGTTAAGCTTAGAGAAAAGGAAGCCGTACCAGAAGCGGAGCACAAGGCTCTAGCCGAAGAGATTGCAGGAAGCATCTCTGGGCTAGATATTCTGGAAACCATGGCCCTGTACCGCCGGTTTGAGCCATTTAAAGAATCCCGAGAATCTATGACTAAATTATTGGATATGCTATATTTGACCTATGGAAAAAAAATAACCCAGGCGGCAACCAACAATGAACAGCTACAGGGGCTATGGTTTGATAGTATTGCCGCTATTCAGTATACTAAGCAGGTGCTGGCCCAGAATGGGAATTTTCAGCTTGCTGTGGAATTAATGCTATTAAAGTTAAGCAGCAATTTAAAGGAGAATATATGATAATTGTAGGGGTACGGTTTAAAAGCGCAGGACGGATTTATTATTTTGACCCATGCGGTTTGGAAATAGAGCAGGACACTGCCGTAATTGTGGAAACAGTAAGAGGGGCAGAGTATGGCATAGTTGCCCTGTCTAACCGGGATGTAAATGTAAGCAATCTAAATCAGCCAATACGCAAGGTATTGCGGATAGCCACCCCTGCTGACGAGGCCCAAGAGGAAGCAAATCGTAAGCGGGAAGAAGAAGCACGGGTAACATGCTTAGAGAAAATTAAAGAGCATGGCTTAGAAATGCATCTTGTGGATGTGGAGCTAAGCTTTGACTTAAGCAAGGTTATTTTTTACTTTACTGCCGACGGCCGGGTAGATTTTAGAGAGCTTGTAAAGGATTTGGCGGCAACATTCCGTATGAGGATAGAGCTTAAGCAGATTGGGGTGCGAGACGAGGCCAAGGCCCTCAGTGGTATTGGGATTTGCGGGCGCAGTATATGTTGCGCTACGTTTTTGGACGAGTTTCAACCTGTGTCTATAAAGATGGCAAAGGATCAAGGGTTAAGCCTTAACCCTACAAAGATTTCTGGGCTTTGCGGGCGGCTTATGTGCTGCCTAAAGTATGAAGAGTCTACCTACAATGAGCTTAATAAGGGAATGCCTGGGGTAGGGGACTTGGTGCGTACCCCTGACGGGGATGGAGATGTTTTAAATGTAAATATTTTGCGCCAGTCGGCTAAGGTTGCGGTTAAAAAGAAAGCCACTGATGACCCTACTGCGGCAGTTTATTCTGTAGAGCAGATAGAGATTTTAGAAAGACGGCCCCAATGCGACCGGGGGTGTAAGTGTGGGTCTTGTAAGGGGAAGCATTAAATCATAAGTATGGGGCTTGAGAAACTAGCCGGGACATCATAAACATTGTTAGCAGTTGATTGGCTGGCACATATTTGCCGGATTGATTTGATGTACGCTGTGACAGATTTACCTCGGCGCGGGTATTATCCGCGTCTTTTTGTTTGTCTGCGTGCTTCATGGCGGAGTATATTTGAGATATGCGATGCCAGGTGCTTTTTTCTACGATACCGGTTGGGTGGGCATGGTATGGTTCATAAATACTTTTAAATTTCTGTATCGCAGCAGTTGTTTCTGGCCCAAAAATACCTGTAATTGGGTTTATTTCCGGGATTTCTGGGTAACTTGCGTGTATATGATTAAGCATTTCTTGTAATTTTTGTACATAGTGGCCTTTCATGCCCTCTTGCAAGGGGTATCCGGGGAAAGGCACTTCCACCCCACCGACATTGCTTGTCTCTACAATTTGCACATCTTTGGGGTAGTATTGCCGTAGTATCTCAAGGGCATTGTGCCCGCGGTTGGCTAAATCTACCGTGCCCCACTGCCACATGCCAGGGCAGGTTATATGTCGCCCGTCGCTATAATCTGCATAAAGAGGCGCGGTAGAGCCTTCTTGGGTGATGTATCGGTTAAAAATATGGTTAACCATTTCGTCGATATTATGGTAGGTTTGGCCGCCTTCTACAAAGGCTTGGTCGTGTTTTGTTACATCAAAATAGTATCCTTGAGCCTTGTACCATTCTGTGTATATCTGGTTGAGGGCGAGTGAGATAATGGCGTAGATATTGGCTTCAATTGCCGCCGGTGGCCATGTGGGATAAATTGCTTGGCTTGATATATTTTTTATATAGTTGGTAAAGGGTATGGGTATGTTTGGGGCATCGCTATCTGGGTGGCCTAGGTGTACTGTGATATATTCGGGTATTTGGATTTCGTTTAATGGCCCTTTAAGGGGTGGCTTTTCAGTAGGATTAGGGCTAGGGTCTATTAAATTATGGGCAGGGATGTAATGCACTTGTGGGGCAGCTTCCCATGTGAGGGCCATATTTATTGGTAGGATGCTGGTTATTGTATCGAAAACCCTTACGCCGTGTATGCGCACAGGGGCAAAGCCATCTGCCTCTGCCTTAATGTTATAAACAGAGTAGGGGGTGTCTGTAATATTTGGGTTTAGGGTCAACTCAAGTTGCGGTGCATCAAGGGCTATAATTTCAGAGGTACCGCTTATATTTGTTTCTACGACGTGCAAGCTTTCGTCCCCGTAGGAGATCGTGATATTTGTTTTTGCAGGCAGATTACCATTGGCGGTTGAGGTGACAACTCTAAGATATCCTGTTCCCATGAGGGCCTCCCTTTGAATGGCGCTTTGTTTTCATTTTATGCCTTTGGAGTGATTTGGTGAGGGTGCCTGACTTTGGCAGGTAAAATATACCTATTGACATTTCGCGTAAAATATGTAGAATAGCAAAAAATAAATATTTTATTAAACCGTTGATGCGGGGATAAAAACAACATATGCGCTGTACAGAGATTCTGGGATGCTGAGAGCCAGATAGAGATGCAGGTTGTGGCTGCTTTATGCAGTTTAAATGGGCCGCTGAGGGCATGGACAAAGGGATTTTCCTAAGTACTCCATGACGTGTGGGCATACGTTAGTTGCCGGGGATATGTTGGTATCCTGCTGAGTGTGCGATTATAGCTGTGCTATATCGCAAATCAAGGTGGCACCGCGGAATAATTATTTCGTCCTTGGTAAAGCATATTTGCTTTGCCAAGGGCTTTTTTATTGCAATAAACCCGTAAGGAGGACGATATGATTAAGAAATTGCAGGTATCACATGTAGGATGTGGGCTTATGGTATTGGCGGCCTTGGCCGTCATGCTTATGCAACCCTTTTCTGCTGAGCTTACCTCTACGGCTCATTATATGCTTGGGGGTATACTTATTACTTTGTGTATCTGGGTCTTTATGCCCTTTAATCTGTCTTATGCTGTTGGCGGGTTGTTTTTGGCTTTGTTTGCTTTGATTATTGGGCTTTCGCCAACCATTGTTTTTTCTGGTTTTACTACTGCCGCGGTTTGGACTTTAATCCCTGCTTTGTTCTTTGGCTTTGCTTTACAGAAGACCGGGCTTGGTAAGCGTATAGCCTTGACCATTATTAAGCTATGTAAGCCTTCGTATGTTTCTCTTGTTTTTGCTTGGGTCTTAATTGGTGTTGTACTTAGCATACTAACCCCCTCTACTACGGTTAGGGTTGTTATTGTTATGCCTATTGCTGTTCAGTGCTGTTCCCTTTGCAAGCTTGAAAAGGGTTCAAAGGGCAATGCACTTATCCTTTTAACTGCTTTTGGAATGGCCCTTATCCCTGGGGCTGGGTGGCTTACCGGGATTATTGCCGGGCCCTTTGTTCAGGGGCTTATGGATGCTACGCCTGGGCTAGAAGGGCTTGTTACATTTAATAGCTGGCTTAGTGTTATGTTCCTTCCAAGTGTTATTGTTACGGTGCTTTTGATTGGGGGAAGCTTGTTGTTTTTAAAGCCTAAAGAGGGGATTTCTCGGGAGGCAATGGCGGCTATTAAAGAGCAGCCTCTTGAAAAAATGAGCCGCCATGAGGTTATTGCTACAGTTATTCTGACGGTTACATTTGCGCTGTTTATTACTAGCTCCCTTCATGGCTTATCTATTTCCATAGTGTGTATTGGGGCCATGATTGCATTTTTTCTCTTTGGGGTTCTTGAGGCAAAGGAGTTTAATACTGGAGTTAATTGGGATTTGATTATCTTTGTTGCCATGGCTCTTAGCTTAGGCAGTATTTTTTCTGAAACGGGTATTGCTGATTGGCTTGCGGGGATTATTGTGCCTGCTCTTTCTCCTATCTCTGGCAATCCTTGGGTCTTTGTACTTGGGATTACGGTGTTTATGTTTATATGGCGGTTTGCGGATATTGCGGTTTTTCTTCCCACTATTGCTATTGTTATTCCTATTTTGCCCTCTGTCCAGGAGGCATATCAGATTAGCCCATTGGTATGGCTGCCGGTACTTATTATGGCGGGCAATGCGTTCTTTTTGGCTTATCAAAATATCTGGGCTATGATGAGCCGGTCTATTGCCGGGGATAGGGCTTGGAGTAATAAGCATCTTGGGGTTTATGGTATCGTTTACTTTATTGCGTGTTTGTTGGCACTGGCTATGGTTATTCCCTTGTGGATTAATGCCGGGTTGTTTTGAAGAGGAGTGTAGAGATGATAAAAGAAGCAATCTTGTCCCTTGCAAGAAAAGAGGACTTATCCTACGAAACGGCAGAGGCCGTAATGCATGAAATTATGACTGGTGAAGCAAGCCCTGTACAGATGAGTGCATACCTTACCGCCCTAAGCCTAAAAGGGGAAACTATTACAGAAATTACGGCTTCGGCCTCTGGTATGCGGGCTCATTGTGTGCGGCTGCTTCATGATGTGGATGCCTTGGAAATAGTAGGTACCGGCGGCGACCATTCCAATACCTTTAATATTTCTACGGCAGCGGCGATTATTACGGCAGCGGCAGGTGTGCCTGTGGCAAAACACGGCAACCGCAGCGCATCAAGTAAATGTGGCTCTGCCGATGTGTTGGAGGCTCTTGGAGTCAACATTAATATTTCCCCAGAAAAAAGTGCCGCGCTCCTTAAAAACATTGGTATATGCTTTCTATTTGCGCAAAACTATCATATTGCAATGAAATATGTAGCCCCGATACGTCGGGAACTTGCAATCCGCACTGTCTTTAATATCCTTGGCCCTTTAACAAACCCTGCCGGGGCACAGATGGAGCTAATGGGGGTCTATGACCGGGATATGGTAGAGCCTCTGGCTCAGGTGCTATGTAATCTTGGCGTAAAAAGCGCAATGGTGGTACATGGGGAAGATGGTCTGGACGAAATTTCCATGAGTGCCCCTACATTTATATGCGAAGTGAAAGACGGCTGGGTACGGTCATACACCATTACCCCAGAGCAATTTGGTTTTAAACGATGCCCGAAGGAAGAGCTAAAGGGCGGAGCGCCAAAAGAGAACGCCCAAATACTAAAAAGGGTTTTATCAGGAGAGGAAGGCGCAAAAAGAGATGCCGCAATATTAAATGCCGCAGCAGCTATGGTTATATCAGGGAAATTTGAGTCAATAGAGGCGGCGATTGTGGTTGCCAATGATGTTATTGATAGTGGGGAGGCTATGGGGAAGCTGGAGGATTTTATTAGGTATAGTGAAGGGTAGGGGAAAATGAATATATTACAGGAAATAACTCTACGCACCAAAGGGCGGATTGAGGAAAAAAAGAAAACGCTTCCAATAGAAAAGCTCCTAGAAGAGCTAAACTATCCCAAAGAGGCATACAAAACACTCAATAACCAAAACCAGACATTTCCCTTCGAAAAGGCGTTAAAAAGCAACGATATCGCCCTAATCTGCGAAGTAAAGAAAGCCTCTCCATCAAAGGGAATAATCTCAAAAGATTTCCCATACCTGGACATCGCAAAGGAGTACGAAGCAGCGGGAGCCGCGGCCATTTCTGTGTTAACGGAGCCATATTATTTCCAGGGAAATGACAAATACCTACAGGAAATTGCAAAAGCGGTAAGCATACCACTACTCCGTAAGGATTTTACAGTAGATAGCTACATGATTTACGAAGCCAAGCTACTAGGGGCATATGCGGTTTTATTAATTTGTTCCATTTTGGATAGGGATACCCTCGCCGAGTATATTTCAATTGCCCATAACCTAGGTCTTTCCGCTCTAGTAGAAGCCCACAGCGAAGAGGAAGTCACCATGGCACTGTCCGCAGGTGCCAGAATAATTGGTGTCAACAACCGTAATCTTAAAACCTTTGAAGTAGATATCACACTTAGCCAGCGCTTGAGAAAGCTGGTTCCGCCAGATGTGATATTTGTCTCCGAAAGTGGTATCAGCACAGGGGCAGACATAGCCAAGCTACGGGAAATTGGCGCAGACGCGGCACTAATCGGCGAAAGCTTGATGAAAAGCGGCGATATAGCAAAGGCAATAGCAGGCTTAGATGTTTTTGCCAAAAGCGATTTTTGACAACCGGAGGCCAAATTGTACAAACCAAAAATAAAAATATGCGGCCTATCCCGCCCCCAGGATATAGAGCTCGTTAACATATTAAGCCCCGATTATATAGGCTTTGTGTTCGCAAACAGCCGCCGCAAGGTAGTACCAGCCCAAGCTCAAAGCCTAAGCAATGCCCTTAGCGGCAATATAATCCCGGTAGGGGTGTTTGTAGACGAACCAATCAAAAATATCCTATCCCTAGTACAAAACAAAATAATCGCCATAATCCAGCTACACGGAGCAGAAACCGAAAGCTACATCAAAAATCTAAAACAAGAAACAAACGCCCCCATAATCAAAGCCATATCCGTACAAAAAGCAGGAGACGTGCAAAAATGGGCCAATACCACCGCCGACTACCTACTACTAGACCACAAAGGCGGCGGAACAGGCAAGACCTTTGACTGGGGCCTAATTGGCGAGACAACCAAACCATTTTTCCTAGCAGGGGGCCTAACCCATGAAAACGTATCCGATGCAATAAATAAAACCACCCCCTACGCAGTAGATGTAAGCAGCAGCGTAGAGCAAAACGGAGTAAAAAGCCTCAAAAAAATACAGCAATTTATAAGGGTGATAAGAGATGAAATCTAAACCAGGCAAATTTGGACAGTTCGGTGGCCAATATGTACCAGAAACATTAATGACCAACCTCCACGAGTTAGAAGCGGCATATCTCCACTACAAAAATGACCCGGCCTTCCAAGGAGAGCTGCAATATCTACTAAACAACTACGCAGGCCGCCCATCTTTACTATACAAGGCCAAAAACATGACAGCAGACCTAGGCGGTGCCAAAATCTATCTAAAGCGGGAAGACCTAAACCACACCGGAAGCCATAAAATCAACAATGTACTGGGCCAGGCCCTTCTAGCCAAAAAAATGGGCAAAACCCGTGTAATAGCCGAAACCGGCGCAGGCCAACACGGGGTAGCAGTAGCAACCGCCGCCGCCCTAATGGGCCTGGAATGTGAAATATACATGGGCCAGGAAGACACCCAGCGCCAAGCCTTAAATGTGTTTAGGATGGAGCTACTTGGAGCTACAGTCCACCCTGTTACAAGCGGTACAATGACCCTTAAGGATGCCGTAAACGAAACCATGCGCCAATGGGTGACTCGTATAGAAGACACCCACTATATCCTAGGCTCAGTAATGGGCCCACACCCCTTCCCCACAATGGTGCGGGATTTCCAAAAGGTAATTAGCCAGGAAATAAAAGCCCAGCTCTACAAAGCCGAGGGCAGGCTGCCAGATATGGTACTTGCCTGTATAGGAGGCGGCAGTAACGCAATAGGGGCATTCTACGATTTCTTGGAAGACGAAGCTGTAAAATTAGTGGGCTGCGAGGCAGCAGGACTTGGCGTAGATAGCCCAAAAACCGCCGCCACAATGAAAACAGGCAGCGTAGGTATTTTCCATGGAATGAAGTCATTTTTCTGTCAAGACGAATATGGGCAAATTGCCCCGGTGCATTCTATATCCGCAGGGCTAGACTACCCAGGCATAGGCCCAGAGCACGCATACCTGGCAAGCACCCACCGGGCAGAGTATGTACCGGTAACAGACGATGAAGCTGTAGAGGCCTTCGAATATCTGGCCCGTATAGAAGGCATAATCCCAGCAATAGAAAGCGCCCACGCAATAGCCCATGGAAGAAAGATTGCAGGTACCATGAGCAAAGACCAGATAATTGTAATAACCCTGTCAGGGCGTGGCGATAAGGATGTAGCGGCAATTGCCCGGTATAAAGGAGCGGATGTATATGAATAGAATATCCAAAGCCTTCGAAAAAAAGGCCTTTATAGCATTTATAACCGGCGGCGACCCAGATATCCAAACAACAGAAAACCTGATAATAGCCATGGCCGAAGCGGGAGTAGATATAATAGAGATAGGCATACCCTTCTCAGACCCAATGGCGGAAGGCCCGGTAATACAACAAGCCAGCGAACGAGCATTAGAAAAGGGCTGCACAGTTGATAAGCTATTTGAAATGGTGAGCAAAGTAAGAAAAAAAATAACTATCCCCCTACTATTTATGACCTATGTAAACCCCATCTACGTCTATGGCAAGGAGCGCTTTATGGACAAATGCCAACAATGCGGAATAGATGGCATCATAGTCCCAGATTTACCCTTTGAAGAAAAACACGAGCTATCAGCCCAATGTACAAAATACAACATAGCCCAAATATCCATGATAGCCCCCACCTCCATAAATAGAGCCGAAGCAATAGCAAAGGAGGCAGAGGGCTTTCTATACTGTGTCTCGTCCCTAGGTGTTACCGGAATGCGGGAAAACATAACAACCAATATTGCCGAGATGATAAAACAGGTTAAAACTGCTTCCTCCATACCCTGTGCAATAGGCTTTGGTATATCCACCCCAAAGCAAGCCCGTGAAATGTGGCAGATAGCAGACGGTGTTATAATTGGAAGTGCAATAGTAGATATAATTGCAAAACACGGCAAAAATTGTATTATACCTGTACAGCAATATGTTAAATCAATTAGGGATGCATTAAATGAAATTAATTAAACCAAAAAATAAAACCGCCCCAGATACCTGCGAGGCGGTTTTGCATGAGTATGGCTTATCCCCAATTGCAGGGGTAGACGAAGCAGGACGAGGGCCACTGGCAGGGCCGGTGGTAGCCTGCGGGCTAATTCTCCCTCCAGGTGTTGTAATAGAAGGGGTAAATGACTCAAAAAAACTATCTCAAAGCCGCCGGGCCTCTCTTGCAAAAGAGATTACCGCTGTAGCCCTGTCTTATAGCTATGGTATTGTAGACGCGGCAACAATAGATACCCTCAATATCCACCAAGCCTCTTTACTGGCGATGGCACAGGCAATAGACGGCCTAAGGCTTACCCCAAAGGTAGTACTAGCAGACGGCAAGTTCCCGCCACCAATCTCCATCCCCACTATATATTTAATCAAAGGAGACGAAGCCAGCCACCTAGTAGCAGCCGCCAGTATATTGGCAAAGGAAGCCCGAGATGAAATAATGCAAAACTTTCATCAAGTATACCCCATGTATGGCTTTGACAAGCATAAAGGCTATGGCACCAAAGCCCACAAAGAAGCCCTAAAACAACACGGCCCCTGCCCCGTGCATAGAATAAGCTTTAAGGGCGTACTTTAAATTATATTTTGGACGATAAAAGTGGTATAATAAACAAAAACCTAATTCGAACTGGTGGGATAGCCAAATGAGCGCAAAGCGCAACACAATCCAAAGGCAGATAATACTAGACACCCTAAGAAGTTTTGACATCCATCCCTCTGTGGATATTTTGTATGCCGAAATAATAAAAATCCACCCTACAATCAGCAAGGCAACTGTTTATCGCAACCTACGTCAGCTTGCAGAGGAAGGGGAGATAACCCATCTTGCGGTGACTGATGATGTTGCACGGTATGACGGTAATGCAACACCTCATTATCACTTTGCGTGTAAGCTGTGTTATAAAATTATAGACTTAGAAATGCCCTGTGTAGAAGGCATCAACGACATAGTACAGCGTAACCATGGCATAAATGTAGACAAGCATGAAATTCTTTTTCTTGGAACTTGTGGGGAATGTATGCTATCTGTGGTATAATTGTCTTACAATCTAACGGAGGGGCTAGTATGTGCAAAATAAACCTTATAAAGCCGGTATACATAATAATGTGGCTTTCATTTTTATTACTACTAAGCGCTTGCCATTTGTTTGAGGCAGAACCTGAGCCAGAACCGGCCCTTTCTCTGGAAGAGGTACTGACCATAACCAATGCAAGAAGGCATGACATGACAAGGCTAGACCCAAGTGACCCTGCAATTTACTCCATGGCAGCAAATATCCGTCGTGTGGCCCCACAAAGCCCAGAATTGTATGAAACACTTCCAGACGGCAGCATATCCCAGGAAGGGGCTATTGCAGATGTGGAGTATCTTTTTGCCGCACTATGGGGTACTTACCTGGCATACGAGCATTTAGGCGGCGACGCGGCCTTTCATCCCGCAAGAGACAGTATACTAAGGGAGCTGAGCGCCCTGGATACTATCACCCCTCCCGTAATGGGAGATATTATTAATAGGTATCTCTCAACCGTAATTGTGGATAACTATTTCTCCATGTTGTGGGGGAGCTATAGCTGGACACCAACCCCCAATGTATACTTCTTCGAAAATGGGGCCGCCGCCTTTGATTTAACCGAAAACGGTTTTAGAAGCAGAGACAATAACCAATATGTAGCTTCTATAGAAGAATATAATATGTACATGGTTTTCCGTTTAAGCATGGACGCATACGGAGGCTTTTTTTATAGCCCTGTTATTATGCATGACTACCGAAGGGACTACTATGTAATTACAGTAATATACGAGGACGGCTCTACCGAGGAAATCCGCCTTGCCGAGGGCAGACATAGCCGCCAAAACCGTGGGGATGCAGTGGCAGGCCTGACCAGAGAGTATGATATCCCAGTAGTATATTTAACCCATATGCCCTTTATCGCCAATCCAGGCTCCAGACAATTTTTGGATTATGGCGAAGACCTACGCTGGGAGCCTGTAGTGGTGCTAGACTTACGCAGCAACCAAGGAGGTGCAACCCATTTGGCAGCCTGGTGGCTACAGCGGCTTACAGGCCAGGTTGTACCCACAAGCTATCTTATGATTGCAAACTACGAGCTAACAACTGTTAACCGCCTTGCCTTTATGGCACCAATTGAGCCTAGCTGGGTAATGGAAAGGCAACGCAAGCTAGTGCTGCTGGTAGACAGATATACCGTTTCCGCAGGTGAGACCTTTATAGACATTGCCCTTAATCTTGAAAACACTCTAATAATAGGGCAAAACACCGCAGGTAGCCTAATAACTGGGGATCCAAACGCCAGGCTATTACCCAACTCTGGTATTACTGTCAATATCCCTGCCGGGTATCAGATATTCCCTGCCGGTGTTTTTGAAGAGTCTGTTGGGTATGCCCCCGATATTTGGGTGCATGAAGATGTGGACACACTAAGCGCCACTATTGCAATGCTGCGTAATTCATTTATATTTTATCAGGAGGAGATTTAGGCGGTCAGTTTTCGCCCGTACTGCAATATAAGCAGCTCTACACCTGTCTCGGCACTGATAAAGCCGGTCTTGATGTTAATATCTGTTTCTTGGCAATCCCCTAGGGCCTTTAAAAGCCCCTCTATACTAAAACGCCGCCCTTGATTTAGGGCCTCATCCACTATAAAGCTTCTAAAGCCCAAAGCCTTTGGTATTTGGGCTTTTTTAATGGGCTTTTCACTTGCGGCCTTAACCATTAATATTATACGTATCTGCCGGATTATCATTGCCAAAATCATCAGAGGCTGTTCTTTCATCAGCAGCATATTTCTATACATATGCAGTGCTTCGGCGGTACGGCCATTGCCCATTGCAGCTATTAAGTCAAAAACCCTGGTTTGTAGGGTAGGGGAGCATATGGCTTCAATATCCTGGGAGCTTATTCTAGGCCTCTCCCCTACATAGGCAGTAAGTTTTTCTGCTTCTTGCACAATTGTTGTCATATTGTGGGCACTATAGCGGAGTAATAGGCTTGCGGCGGCTTGGTCTATGGCCTTGCCTTTTTCATTAAACATACGCCCAAGCCATGTGTTAAGGGCTTGAGGTGATGGGGTTTCGCATTCTACTACACCACCCATTTCTACGGCTTTTTTAAAGAGCCGCCCTCTTCGGTCTACCTCTGATTCCATAAAAACCAGCACTGTGCTGTCTGGCACCTTGGGCAGGTACGCGGTCATGGCCTCTGAGTCTGCTTTTCGGCCAGAGACAAATAGCTTAGAGTCTCGGACACACACAAGCCGCTTTTCTGTAAATAGCGGAAGGGCTTCTGCTGCCATGATTATGCTTTCTACTGAGCTAGGGCCTTCGAAGTTATCGGCCTCGCCTATGGCTGCGGTTAGGGAGTCTGTATAGTGGCGTACTAGGTAGCGCTCTTCTCCGTAGAATAGGTATGTGCGTTTAAAATCCCCTTGCTTTATGGATGTGTTGAAGTCTTTTGGGTTCATGTTTTGCTCCTTTGTTGTGTTTATTTGACCGCTTTTACCAGAAGTATCAAAACCGGAATTTTCGTGCTATATTATTCGGTTGAAATTCCACCACATCGGTAAGGAGAACAGCTTCTTATCCGACCTCACTAATCTTGATTCCGGCGACTGCGCCACGTATAGAAATTTTCATCATAAAAATACCAACCCTCTTCTGAGAGCGGCTCAATATGAGTTAAAAAGACTAGCCCAGACGACTCGTCGGGGGTATTGCCGTCGATGGAGTATACTATGCCTCGGCCATGGTTTCGTGCGCTCCAAATTAAGAAGTTAACCCCGTTTCCGTTTTTTGCAATAACACTAGAGTATTGAAAAAGATGCAAAAGAGCTTCTATGAAGGCCTCATCTTTTACCGGCACATGCCCATGCTCTAATCCAGTAAACATCTCAATTGTATCCATATTAATACTCTCACCTCTTGGAACAAATGGCCTGCTTATAGTTATACTGTCAAATTCACTCATAATCAAATAATCTCTTACAATCAAAATCTGCTCCCTATTGTTTTGGAGAAAATGCTCTGCATCAGAGAGTTCGAACATATTCGAACATTTAGTTAGCGAAAACAATGCTACCGCAACTAGGGCAATTACTAAGTATTTTAGCCTCCTTGCCAAGATAGCACCTCCGTTAGCGAAAACTGCGACTACTAAATGTGGTGTCTATATAGTCATA
>Ga0123355_10009044_pt1 | contig 15096 bp, 12 predicted proteins | sample TergutEmb28metaG_3_FD_89872 | JGI IMG/M metagenome (GOLD analysis project Ga0123355, IMG submission 89872) | Embiratermes neotenicus P1 segment gut microbial communities from Petit-Saut dam, French Guiana - Emb289 P1 | ecosystem: Host-associated > Arthropoda: Insects > Digestive system > Gut ...
CACTTAGTATGTAATTTTAGGCAGTTTCTACATTCCTCAATAGTTTCAGGAAGTGTACACTTATCAGAAAACTCAGAGTAAGGAAAACACGCCACTTCACTGTCGGCCATCTTGCCATCAGTAAGAATCGTTATGCCTTCCTGACGACAAGCAGAGTCCTTCTTGAGAAGCTAACCGGTTCCCAGCTAGTCAAGAAATTCCCCGCATTTTATGGAACCCGAAGGTTCATTACCGCATTCACAAGTGCCTGCCACCTGTCCCTATCCTGAGCCAGCTCGATCCAGTTCATACCCCCACATCCCACTTCCTGAAGATCCATCTTAATATTATCCTCCCATCTACCCCTGGGTCTCCTAAGTGGTCTCTTTCCCTCAGGTTTCCCCACCAAAACCCTGTAAACGCCTCGTCTCTTCTCTCCCCCATATGTGCTACATGCCCCGCCCATCTCATCCTTCTCGATTGTATCACCCGAACATTATTGGGTGAGGGGTACAGATTATTAAGCTTCTCATTACGTAGTTTTCTTCACTCCCCTGTTTCCTTTTTCCATCTTAGGCCCAAATATTCTCCTCAACACCCTTTTCTCAAACAACCTCAGCCTACGTTTCTCCGTAAATATGAGCGACCAGGTTTTACACCCATACAAAACTGTACTGGGTCTAACAGGGAAGGAAGGAGTGTGTATGTTCTTCCTAGTGCAGAATTTGAATAAATGTACTATGCTTAGTAATGATCGGTACAATACAATTGCTCATTTCAGGCACTACTTTTCATATGTATGATTGTACAGGGAAATGAGGTCTGCGCTCTTCTGGGTTGTTAACGCAGCGTGTAGTAGTAAATCCTTGGGATCATAACAATTTGTCGTTACACACGACCCAGAATAGCGCAGATCTCATCTACATCCGGACGGAAGCCTGGGAGTTTAGGGAGACATTTACTGCTTCAGGTGACTTAAAACTGCCGCAGTTGGTCAACTTGCTGTTTTGCTTTAAGACATTTTTCACAAATAAAAATAGCAGGAAGCAAGTTCTTCAGTGTCATTGTTACCAGTTGAAACACAGCCGGGGTTTCCTAATGTATGGTTACAATACAACTATGTAGTATCCCTTTCTGAACATAATGTACGTTGTAACTGATCTCACAACGTCCAGTTTTGCGGATTTAACCTCAAGATGCGTAATTTATAGCATATGAAATTTGTTTACTGTGACATATTATTGTGCGGGTGATAAAATCGAGAAGAATAAGATGGGCTGGGCACGTGGCGCGTATGGGTGAGGAGAGGAGGGTGTATGGGGTCTTGGTGGGGAAACCGGAGGGAAGGAACCACTGGGGAGACCTAGGCGTGGATGGGTGGATAATATTAGGATGGATCTCCAGGAGGTGGGATGTAGGGATATGGACTGGATTGGGCTGGCCCAGGATAGAGATAGGTGGCGGACGCTTGTGAGTGCGGTAATGAACCTTCGGGTTCCGTGAAATGCGGGGATTTTCTTGACTAGCTGCAAACCGGTTAGCTTCTCAAGAAGGACCCTGCACCATGGAGTAAGTAAGGAAGTGACATATGTCGGACTCTTGTTGATTTGGGGTTTTCATTTTACGACGCCGCGAATGCGCTTATGAAGTTGAGGCGGCCTAGACTGTTTCAGCACTTACACAGCGTCACGTCGTGAAAACGAAGAGGATGGGAGTAGCTTTGCCCGTCGACCCTTAACACGCGTTAAGCTTATTTTTACCTTAAGGACGGAGATCGGTCCTCTCCGTGAAACTTGGGGTTATTAAATTATCATCACCGGACACGGGACGATGAGCGAAGTCCATGAATGCTAAAATACAATATAAATATATATAATATAATACAGTCATACACAACTTTATAATATAGTAAAATATAAAGTTGTGTATGACTGTATTATATTGTAGTGCCTTGTAGAGAACACTTTATTTTATTCTATTTCATTTCATTTTACATATTTCATATATGTTGGTAGCATTTTAAGGACTGCTGGGTGCATCTCCCAGTCGAACAAACAGAAGGCCAGATCACCTATCACTCACATAGCAACAGCAAGTATTTGAAGCTGCAGAAAACTGTTTCTAGGTGAATGCACGAAATGCTGACTTCGGCTGAGAAGCGTGGTGTGGTTTTGTAAAGTGACGAGTGAGGGTCTTTGTTGAACTTTCGGTAACGACATACACCTGGGGGAGCAGAGAAGGAGCAGAATTTATAAGATGTGAGCTTTGTTGCTAATTATTGTGCCAGGTAAGCGTGGTTAAGTTGTTCTGTACCAAATTGAAGTGTAGAAATGATTTGGATTATATTTGGTTTTATTTGAGGTGATCAGACTTTCCTTACGGAAATTCCTTTATAGGAAATTGTAATCTTTGTGTTGGAGGAGCACCCTATGCTGTGCCTTAGATTTTGATTGGGTTATTGTACTTTCTTTAATGTTTTATATTTATGTAATATGTTGTAGTGTCGTAGAATATATTATATAGTGAAATAAGTCATAGTAATGTCCAAAGTGGTGGCGGCGGATACCCTTTCTAGGTAATGGTGTCGGTAGTTAGGACGGCCGCCGCACTCCATTATAATATTATATATATTTATATTATATTTTAGCATTTTCAACACGACGGGGATGTCTTACTTGGAAGTCCGTAAAGTAGACGACGTCAAGATCGAAAAACTTGTCCACATTCCTGTCTCAGTCGTTCATCATTTGTGTCTCTCACACCGTAAGTTAATAGGGTTTTCGCTGCCGTCATGTTATAGTGCTTCGCACAAAACTGCAGCTTCAACTAAAGTTTCTCAAATATCTCTTTCCTTATAGACCAAGAAAAACAGGCAAAAACTAAATGTGTAACATTATTGTGATGAAGACAGGTAATTATGAGTGTAAGAGCTGCTGTTGCCAGGCACGTAGCCGGACTCAGGAACACAGTGGGTGTAGCGGCTTCCAGTGCGGATGCCTACTGTTTATGTACGTACGTTATTGTACGTATATAATGGTCTGTTGTACATATACTGTGTATTTATGTTATGTATGCGTAAGTGTAACAAGTGCCTTTCTCAGAACCACAAAATCAGCGGTTTGATTGCGTAATGCGTTATATAACACTGTACAAATTTTGAGTAAACATACATTTTTTAGAATCAGCGAGCTTACATATCGCTGACTGAATGCAATAGTGGCACAACTGAGAAACTGCCATTTGGAGTTAGTACTAGTATTACGATTGAGGCAAGGCTGCAACTTATCGCCGTTGTTATTATATACATAGAACAAGTTATAAATGAATGCAAAGAACATTTCACTGGAATTAAGGTGAATGGAATGAGAATACAGATACTAAGATTTGCGGAAGATATAGCGATTATAGCGCAAGATGAAATAAATTTAAAAATAGCATTAGAAAGCATAGATGATATTTTAAAAAGCGACTACAAAATGAAAATTAACAGAAAAAAATAGAAGTTTTGGTTTGCTCCAAGGATCCTGAAAATATTACTATTAAAATGGATGAAGACGCCGTAAAGCAAGTACCAAAATTCCAGTACTCAGGTAGTATATTTACAGAAGATGGGAAAAATAAAGAAGATATAATACAAGGAATTAAAGAAGCTGAAGTTTTGTTTAATAATAAAAAGGAACTTCTCTGTTCGAATAACCGTAGTTTGGAAATGAAATAGAAACTTATAAAAAGTTGTATTTGGAGTGTTGCTCTTTATGGATCAGAAACATGAACCCTAAGGAAAAAAATGAAGAAAGGGTCGTAAATGCATTTGAAACACGGTGCTGGAGAAGAATGTTAAAAGTAAAATGGACGGATGGAATAACGAACGTTGAAGTTTTACAAGGGGCGAAAGAAGAAAAATTACTTTAAAAAAAAATGGACGCCACTCATGGATAGGGCATACAATTCGGCATAACGAGTTTGTAGTAAACATCCTTGAAGGAGCAATATCCGGAAAAAAGGTCGTGGGAAGACCTCGACTACAGTACTTAAAGCAAGTCGCCAGAAACACAGAAGCTGACAGTTATACAGCAATGAAAAGAATGGCTTGCAACAATTCCAGATGGAAAGCTGCCAACCAATCAGAAGATTGAAGGATAAAAAAAAATATTACGATTGAGCTAAAAAAATTTAACCAATACATCCGACAATACCAGCACACGTGTTACTTGAAACACGCCCCGCCAGATGGCATTATTGTCGGATGTAGTTCTATTTTTTAGCTCAATCGTAGTATTAACTCCAACTTGGCAAATTTTGGATTGTGCCGCTATTGCATTCATTGAGCGATATAGCAGTAATGGCATCATACAGCGCCAGCTTTCCGAACTGTAGCCGAAGTTGCCAGACACATGCCACAATGCATACAACAGTCAGGATGTTAATGGAAGCTTCTGGACCGTTGCAGACGAAGGAATTCCCAGAAGTAGGATGCAATGTGAAGCGCCCTACACACTTTCAGTTAAACAGCGATTTTACTGTGTGACGTCATACCTGACGGGAAAAAACTAAGTAAACTGCACAGTTCACTCAGGGAATCCCACAGTTTCGTCAGTTTACCTTCCAAAACCATGATGACGTCATCTCAAGTCACATCCGTTTCTAGCAATGCATTCAGCAGATGAGCATCGCATGATATATTCCTTTTCAAATACCACTTCTTACTCCACATTTTACGCTTTCTTTTCGGATAACATTATGGCCGATCCTCCATAGTCACACGCACTAAAAGACACACAGACCTGACAAAAAAACTGACAAACCTGTGCTATGTCAGAGAACATTCAGTTCAGTTTTTCGTGCCTTTTTTTTATTTTTATTTATTTATTTTATTTACAGAGTTAAGCTGCACAGTTTAACTTAGAGTGTATGGGGCCCTTAACACTAACCAACGCATCCGCGCGTTTCCCTATACAGCCATGCGTCGCTTAACGACGGGGATACGTTCTGAGAAATGCATCGTTAGGCGATTTCGTCGTGCGAACGTCATAGACCCTACTTCCACAAACCTAGATAGTACAGTATAGCCTGCTACACACCTAGTCTATATGGTATAGTCTCTTGCTCCTAGGCTACAAACCTATACAGCATGTTACTGTACTGAATACTGTAGGCAATTGTAACACAATGGTATTATCATATTACGAGACTACCGTCGTATATGGGGGGACCGCGGTAGCACAGAGGTTAAGGTGCTATGCTACAAATCGGAAGGTCGCTGGTTCGATTCCAGATGATGTCATTAGAATTTTTCATTGACAAAATCCTTCCGATTGCACTGTGGCCCTGGGGTCGAAAATCAGCCGAGAAAATTAAAGTTTCATTAAAATCTGACAAGAATAACGGGCACTTTCCATGAAGACCTTTGTAAATTTATGATAAACCCCTAATATGTCGCTGAATTTTTCTTAGAATGAGATTTGTTTTATACAAAAGTTGTAGAGAAAACCAAAACACAGTTTTATATCCAGGTACTTTTTTTATATAAAATCATGCCGTTTATTACATAGGCCTGTTGTGGGAACATGTGGTAGAGACAGACAGTTCTCGGGTGACGATGTAATTCAGTGCAAAAGAGAAGCTATTTGTCTGCCGGATAACTCCAGCATGATACGGACACACACTCAGGGTATCTAATATTTATTACTTCATAGCTGATAAGTTTTATGTATTTGACAGTGACATATAGCTTAACAACGGACACAGAATGCACTGTTGCATTTCCACTACAACAGCGGTTGCACGAACGCACTACAGTGTTAGAGTGAAAACGGAATGTGATGGCACACGCGCAGAAACCAGATTCGGTCTTCCAGCGAAACGGATGAGTCCATTTGTATCGGCGGGGGTGTCAGTTCAGTCGAGTACTGGCTTTCTTGGAGTGCGGGTCGGGGAAGAACGATTGTAGTAACACTGGATGGACTGTTCCGAGTCAAGCTGAAGACTGCTGGCTACCCACTCCATTCGCCTCTTTCCCCTTCACTTCTCCTCCCGTGCGTCGTCGTGTGCCACCAGATTCCGTTTCCACTCTACATTATATGTACGTTGCCTATCTGTTACAAGTTTTATAAATGCTAACACGCTTTGTAATTTTTTGACAGGCAGAAGAGTGGGTTACAATAAATTGACATGTTTATTTAACGAGTACTTCATTACATATCGTAATTGTAATTAACATCTTCATTCTCATGTTTAGCCTTATCACTTTTTTTTTGTGGCGCATCAGCCCCACTGGGGCCTAGGCCGCCTCATTGTTGGTGCTTCTAAATCACACACACACACACACCCGGGAGGACTCCTTTGAACTAGTAATGAGCTAGTCGCAGAGGTCGCAACCACACAACAAACACAAGGGGCGAACATCCTTTCCTTCAGCGGGATTCGAACCCACGTTCTTAACAATCGAGCGTCTGCAGATCTGCGCCTTAGACCGCACGGCCACCAGGATGAGCTGTTATCACATTGTATATCCGAAAATTGCGTTTTTAGATGCATTCGCAAAACAGCCAAAAGCGACTGTTAGCTTCGTCGTGTCTGTGTGTCCGTCCGCATGGAGCAACTTGGCCCCCACTGGACAGATTGAAGTGAAGTTTGATAATTGAGTATTTTTAGAAAAACTGTCGAGAAAAGTTCCATTAAAATCTACATGAAACGGAATATGCATTTTTAATCACACACACACACACACACACACATATATATATATATATATCGCTGATTTCTTCTTAGAATGAGAAATGTGTCGGACAAAAGTTTTAGAGAAAATAATATCTCACATTTTATGTTCAATAACTTTTTTTTCGAAAACCGTGCCGTTTGTGAGATAATGTTTAAGAACATTGTACAGCCGGACATGGCACAGACGACAATGTGGCGCATGCGCATTGCATTCTGGATACCTAAGGCTACAAACACACACATTCAGGTTGTGTAATAGTCATTGCTTGTCTACCGTAACAATCATTGCACGAACGCGCCTCAGGGTTGCGTTATACGTACATTGGCTGTCTTGTTTAACTTCTCAGAAGCAGACTGCGTAGAATACGTTCATATTAAAACATTTATTTCAAGTTCTGTACAGTTTAGACCGCATGTCTCAACTAATTTTCCGTTACCACTTCCCTTCGGTAAGAGTGGTGGTCCGTTAGTATGCTCTACAGTATAACACTTCATCTATAATTACAGTTGTGAGTGTAATGTTCCATAAACCTGCGTTCATCGGTGGGGCCGATTATGTATGTCACTTGTACATAACACTTTTTATTCGCCTTATTTTTCACCGTATGAAACACGCGGCGGATTTCATACTTTGTGTGTACGAACCCCGTAATGCGCATATTTCGACGACGTGATGGTCAAAGCTCCGTACTGGAATTGAATTATGAATGAGTCTAGTATGATCGCACGAATGAGAAAGTCAGGTGGAGAAACGTACTTCGTTAGTCGTGTATAATTTGTGTATGAAATATTTACGTATCTGGAATGGACTTAGAATATCCTGTCAGAATGTGGCAGATGACGCATAGTTCGGGACGACACCGTACACTTCTTGGCGTGACAGATAACGACCGTTCTCTGAATGATAAAGTACAGCCCCATTGTAATCCACAAGAATGACATTTTGATGCTTTCTTCTGTTGCGTTTATTTCAGGCCGATTTTGATGAACTCGGAATGACGAGGGACTGTTTTGGATTGAGCGAACTCTGGGGTCTTGTATTCGAGTTTTTCGTTAGCGCCCGTCATCGCTTAGTCCCCCTTCTGTCTCCATTCGAGATAAGAATGGGAGATTTGTATTTCTGTTCCTTATCGAGTGATGTTTTGTTTGTATCCAACGCAGGCAGGCTAGTTTATAACTGACTAACAGACCGCTCGCCGTCTTAGTTGTAGGCGTTCTTAACGAAATAAAGGGAACCCCTCATGTGGAAACCATGTCCGCCCTTCTCTTCGTCCGTCTGTGACCTAGTATCAGCGACTAATCATTTGTTGGGTCTGTATATACGTATATACGTATGAAACTCGTTATGGTGGATTTGACGATTCTGTCTGTATCTCACGCTGTTTAGTGTAGAATGGTATGATGTTTGATAATGCGTTGGAGAAGGTTTGGAAAGAATCTCTCGTGGCCTGATTGAGGCACTATTAAGACTTTTGGAGGGATTGAAGAGAAACATCAAACCCCTCACTATAAATCAGTGCCCTGGCCGAATTTCGAACCGGGCGTTTTCCGAATATAAGTCAGAAGCGTTACCTCTTGATCTGACTTGCTCGGTCCCTGTTTTTAGCCAGCCACGACAGAAGATGACCCCGGTAGCCATCGGATGTGAGATGAGATGGACCCACAGCAGCGACATGTGACGACGAGGCAATCCCACGTCCGGAGCCAGGCCGTCGCTTTACTGACTGCGGTACATCACATCTCGGCGTCTGTTGCCTTTGTTTTATGTGGTATGGAGACAAGCCTAACAACCGCGACTTGTCGTTTACTTCGCATGTGGTAGCAGCGACTTGGCAGACATCACGCTCTGGGGAGGGGACGGAGTACATCAGGAAGAGAGGAGTCATGGATTCTGAGGGAAGAGAAGACGGTGAGCTAAATTTAGACTGAAGGGGCGCCGAACTTAGCCTCTGAACGGCGAAGTGTTCCTGCCTGACGATGAGATTTCGTGCTTGCTTCTGGATCTGAAGCTGGAATTGGTTTATGTTGCTTACTTCTGCAAGGTGGGTCAGCCTGTTCCAGAATCGCCGAATACGGGTCAAATTGATAATGTCCAGGGTGATTTGTTAATTAAGAAGAATAGACCTTCAAACTTGTGAGTATCTATGATGTGAAAATTCGTTCTTTGCAGACACAAATGTGATTTGAAAGAACTAATGAACAGTGCGGGAACCAATCAGCAATAGTAACTTATTTTGTTGTCACAACTAACGTTTCATTTATTACATTTCACGTGGGAATAAATTAATATACCTTGTAAACTATATTGTAAAGTATTACAGTTAATACTTGTGGGAAGTTTATGTCATATTCATATTTACGATTCCACACTGCGTGTCAGTGGTTTTAGTGGAATGACTAGGACCAGTGTGGTGGTCTTTCTGCTACGTTTAGTGTATTCTTACAGATACGAAAATTCGCCGAAATCTGGTACAGTAGATTGAGAGTTGCACATGCGGATTGATACGTCTTCCCGTTTGGAGATTTTATGTAGGAGGCAATTCGTTAGAGGGCGCAGCAGACAACGAACAAGTAATCGAACCTTGACCGAAAATCTTTACGGCTGCGGCCGCTGGCATAATTCTGTTGTCAGGTGCGTGTGGTGCCGTACGTAGCGTTATGAAATTTGCGCGCTTTTCTTGGTGTATTGCATGCAAACAGTAAGGACTGCTGCAGCATCTTCTGGCTTGCTAGAAGGTACTTGTGCTTTACTTGTTTTCGCCAGTTAGGCGCGTTCGCAGAATTGCGAAAAGCGACTGTTAGCTTCTTCTTGTCTGTGTGTTCGTATGGAACAACTCAGCTTCTACTGGACAGATTTTCATGGAATTTTATATTTGAGGATTTTTTCGAAAATCTGTCGAGGAAATTCGAGGTTCATTAATGTGACAAGAATAGCGGGTACGTCACCCGAATACCCGCGTAAAATCATGATAATATCTTGCTGACTTCTTCTTAGATTTAGCCATGTTTCAGACAGATTTATAGAAAAATTCAAAACACGTTTTAGGTTCAACAATCCCCCCCCCCGAAAATCGTGCCATTTATGAGGTAATGTAGAAAAATATTGTAGATCCAGACAGGCCACAGATGACAATATAATGCGGCGCAGAAAAGATGCGACTTACATGCCGGATCACTAAGGCAGGAATGCAGACGTACATTTGTTGCTTTCCTACGACCACAATGGTTACGCGAACGCGCCTCACTATTACGTTCATCGTACTTTGCCTAGATTGTTAGGGGTGGGGTTGTTACCCTACCGGAGGGATGATGTGTTCGGAGGACAAGATTTAGCCTTTCAAAGCCTAACGATAGTACTTTACTTGCCGCCAGGTTTAGCCTTAAAAAATTCTACATAGTGCTCACATCTCATTTGTGTGTTTTGTATAGCTGTCACGAAAAACCGCGACTTTTGCATTATACACTAACAGATTGGTTGCGCATAACCGAGATGGGAGTGTTTACTGCGCGGTACGGACTGAGTTCTTATATTTAGTCAGGCGAGTTTCGTCGTTAAAGGGTGAACAGTAGCGGAGTTTCCCCCGCCGTACACATCACCCGACTGCTACGAGAATCGGGAGAATAAAGTCAGTCGATGCGTGTGAGGGTCGGCCGTACCTGGTGTGTCTATTTCGCAGCGGTCTGTGTAGGAGTGTGTTATTTTAAAAGGTTCCACTTAACCATCCAGCCTGGCGGGGAAGCAACGAACTTTAAGATCGTGGAGACCACGCCCTGACTAAGTGCGTAACGCAGAACGTGTGGCAGAAGTTTACGCAGAGGTACTGCTTTGTCTACCGTGCGAGAGTTGGCGCAACGTGGGGGGAAGATACCCATTTTTCACTTTTTATGCTTGCGTGCGTCTGTGTGTGTGTTTACTTAACCAGGGAACCCTGGTGGGAACATGGGTGTAAATGTGGGTGAAGAGCAAATTAATGTAAGCCTTGGTTTTGAAATCCTCGCAAACGAAATTAAATATCAGAATACCATCCGGATTTTAAGTTCTTCGGATAAGCAGCTGTAAGTAATAAAACATTTAATATATCGTTTTGTATATTATAGATTTGAGGATAATGTATCATCAAACATCGCAGATTCTGACTGAAGCTTTTCGTGGTTTTCCTCAGTGCATCCAAGGACATTTCAAATTCGTAGTACAAATTAGACCACGACCGCTTTCAACCACGTTATTTCCAATTTATGTTACTGACAAATCATCCTACTATTGGGCACTTTGTAATCGGATCTGCTGAGAGCGTCGTCAGATAAACTGAAAATAAAATGAAATAGATCGAATTGATTCTTACACCGCACTTTGTTCACCGATTGTCCCCTCTCCTCCATCTATATTCAGCCTTATTCTTTACTACTCTTCCAGGTTTTGAAAGTTTTTATAAGTAACAAAAATGGCTTTCATACTGTTGGAGATGCTGTCTCAGATGACGATTCGGTGAATTGTTGAATGAGTGTATGGCAGCGTATACGAGTGTGCTGGATGAGTGTTCCATACGTTCTTCCTGTCTGTTTGTTTGTTTTGCAACAATTTTTTTGGTCTTTATTTAACGACGCCATATCTCAAACTCTGTAATGTCGATGATAAGCTAGTTCGTGAATGATTAATTGGAAATGATTTGAAGGTAACAGATCGTAGCCTTATCAATGTACTGTATCGGAATTCGGCTTGAAGAATTGAATAAAAGCACGGAAAACCTCAGGATATCAGTTATCTCGGGTCAGATTCGTATCGGACGCCTGCCGAATACATGTCCAGAATATTGCCGATGACGTAACTTTCTCGAAATTATTTTCTCCACTGCACATGCATTTTGTCAGAGAGGGTCTGTAGTAACTATTTGGCTGGCGTAGTAAGATGGAGAGAGAAAAACAAAACGTCGTGTTTAAACGACTTCTATTCTTTGCTGTGCGAATTTTCGATAGTAAAAGTATTTCTGGAACGTAACAGCGGTGATTGTACTGAACCGGTGGTCATCAAGTTCTTAGTATCTATGGAAAACTTGTGACTGAAATTGAATTGTTGCTGAACCGCTGTAAACTGTGCGGTTACTTTCTGGGTGTTAAAGTTAGGTAAAATTTTCCAAAACACAAGCTTTTGTTTGAAGGAAAGAAATATTTACGCACATTTTTGAAAAATGGAATTTTGATATTGATATATTGATAGATTACCCTGAAAACGAACCCAACGCCAGCTACGTAAAAATGAAATTAAAAAAAGGTAAAATTAAAAATCGTCTATGGTATATTTTTCGATTTCTTTATAAAGGGATTGTGCTTGCGGAACCGCTGCAAGTCGCTCGCCGAACTCCAGGGTTCCCGCGGAACAGTGAAATCCGCTGTACTCGCGCACCTTAACTCGTCTCAGATAATTTTTATTTTGAGAATGATATATTTACAAATAGTGATTTTTATTAAGACATTATGTATTATTGTTATTATTATTACTTACTCACTTTCTTACTTACTTACTCACTCACTCACTCACGCCATGGAGCACAGTCCTTCTTGAGAAGCTAACCGGTTCTCAGCTAGTCAAGAAATTCAATGCATTTTATGGAACCTGAAGTTTCATTACCGCATTCACAAGTGCCCGCCTCCTGTCCCTATCCTAAGCCATTTCGATCTAATCCATACCCCCACGCCCCACTGCCTGAAGATTATTATTATTATTATTATTACACCAGGACCAACACTGTGTCTGTAGGAACAACAAAATTTTGTTTTACATTTACGGTTCTTCTCATTGGTGAAGATAAGTTTATGCTGACCTGGGCTGTACAACACAATTGTACGTTTTCAGTCTACAATTATTGGTGGTTGAGTTCACATGTGAGCAGTCCTTATTTTCTGTTAGTTTTCTCCCCACAAGATAGTAACACATTTTATACTGTTTACTGGCCCAGTCCTAGGCAGTTTATTGTTGAACCCTTTACTGAAATAGGGGGTTGAGGTTCACCCACCGCACACGACTTCCAGTTCCGTTTCGCAGCTGGCTGTTCGTATCAATGATTCACTGCGAGGCGATCATTATCTGTCAAGAAGTGAGCTAGAGACAGCGGGGAAACATGCCACCGAAAGAGTTCTAAAGTGTTTCCACAGTTCAGTACACACGTGCCAGACAGGTGTCGTGAGAAGGGGAGACGAGTCAGTTGACAAGGCTAAGAGGGTTGCTCGGTCTGTCTTCAGTAACAGCTTGTGTGATATCAGGCTTCCGCCGCGATGTAAAGGAGTTCTTTGCTCTTCTGGGATGCTACGTAGGTTGGTAGTTACCGACGTTTCGGGACAATCTCTGAGTAACTAACCTACCAATCGACGCTGCGTGACATCCCAGAAGAGCGAAAAATTCTCAGTAATAGCTTTTTTTACAGTAAACGGATCGCGCTCTTTACACGCGTTCAAAAACAGTAGCAAAGGGGCAACGACGTTTCGTTTTCGTTGGAAAGTTACAGTATACATGAAGGCCTGCGTGACTTTATGATTTCAGATCGAATTCTCTTTGACTTGTAAAATGTTTTGAATATGCTATGGAAATTTTCCCAAAATACACATTTTTATGAAATACGTTTTCTCGAAATTCGTACCATGTACGAAGGAGGCTAGTTAAAAAAAAACGACAGAACCACAGAGGCGAAATAAACGGTTATGATCCAAAGATAGATAGATATATTTGTTAACTGCAATTGGGTTGACACCCGGTGGCAGTAGTACAGTAAACATTTACACACAAACAATACACAGAACAACAATTGATTTGGGAAGAGTATGAACCGTGCCCCGTCTTTGCGATTTATACCCTGGCATTTGCCTTACAACTGAGGAAAAAGCACGGAAAAACATCAGTCAGGGTAGCCGAAGAGTGCCAGTTGGCACGATGAAAGCAGAATATACAGAACAGAGCATACATAACAATAAGAATACATAAACATAACAATAAAAATACATAACTTATAAAATTAAACAAAAGCATAAAAATAATGAATATACATAAACGAAACGGTACAGAAACACAGTAAATACAAGTATACATATTACCAAAACACCCACACATACACACACGCACCACATATTACAAAACGAGTTAAAACAACCACAGTACAAGATACACACACCAAATAATATGGTGCCAAGTATATGTGATTAACTTTTGTGGTAATTAAGAGAAAAAAAAACATGCAGTCTGATGTGCGGGCAGACGTGCACATACCGAGATATCATTACGAACTGTTTAGCCACACTATATATATATATACACACACACACACACACAGATGATGAACTATCCTTTTCTGTTTATTTATCTTAGTAATTAACCAACTTGATGCACGCACGGGACAGCCACCTATGGGTGTGATGATACCAGAGGCTGTATAATACAATTTTGACCTCCTGATGATGAGCACATGTGCTCGAAACATGTAGAGGCATGAAATAAACTTATTGTAAAACAACAACAAAAAAGTATGCATCAAGTTAGTTAATTACTAAGATAAATATGCTGAGATGCATGGTCAGCAAAACATCAAAATATCCTTCTTTTGTTGTTAGGGCACTGTACACAGTAGAAGTGAATGTGTGACAGTGGCATGGATTGGTTGTGAAATTATTTTTCAGTATCACGTAGGCCTAATAACATTATTAAAAAATGACTTTACATTGAACAAACAGATGAAGATCGAACGTGTCTCCGTGTTACATTATACGAAGGCGTAACGAAAGTTCCAAAACTCGCCGTCAGGACCTCAAGCGGCAAATACTACAGCTTTCGGCACATGCGTCTTTGTAGCTATCAGCGTCATTCGTGTCAGTCCGGTGAGTTGCAGCCATAACTGCTTGCATCGCTGTCAACGGGTGTTCATTGTTGTGCGTGTGAAGTCTGATCCACCATTTTCTAGGTACTGGTTGCAAGAAACAACGCATTTGCGTTAAATTTTGCTTCATAGTGTGGAAAACTGCAACGGAAACGCGTGAAAAACTCGAAATAGCTTTTGGTGGCAGTGCCATAGGAAGAACTCAGACTTCTGAGTCCCCCCCCCCGCGAATCGGAAATGGGGATATTTCAGTCGAAGATTGTGAGCGTTCTGGTTGTACCTCCACAGGACGCACAGGCGAGAACTTGCAAATAGGTTGCAGAATCTTCAACGTAAACCGACAGAGCACAATTTCGGATATCGCTGGGAAGTTCGGCCTCTCATACGGAACGTTCCAGCGAATTTTAAAGGACTGTTACTTACTTACTTACTTACTTACTTACTCCATGGTGCAGAGTCCTTCTTGAGAAGCTAACTGGTTTGCAGCTAGTCAAGAAATTCCCCACATTTCACGGAACCCGAAGGTTCATTACCGCAC
>Ga0123355_10009045_pt1 | contig 15096 bp, 18 predicted proteins | sample TergutEmb28metaG_3_FD_89872 | JGI IMG/M metagenome (GOLD analysis project Ga0123355, IMG submission 89872) | Embiratermes neotenicus P1 segment gut microbial communities from Petit-Saut dam, French Guiana - Emb289 P1 | ecosystem: Host-associated > Arthropoda: Insects > Digestive system > Gut ...
ATGCGCGAGAACTATGCTATGGACGAAATGTGGGACGGCAAAACGCTGACGTTCGTTTCGCAGGGAGAGCCGTTTTGCGAGCTAACCCTCGTCCCGAAACAAATCATCTTTTCGTTTCACAGCGAAGAGACGTTGCCTGTGAACGTTGCAGATGAAATCATTGCGGCAATTCGCGCAAAGCGGCAGCCGGATCGCGTGCTGCCAAGCAAGCATTTCACCCTTTCGCCGGGCGGCGGTCGCTGCGACCTGTGCCTGTTTCACCGCGACACCGTTGAACGGCAGGACAGGCGCGTTGAAATGTCCCTGGGGTTTGCGAAATGTTACGGAGACGCTTACGATTTCACGTCTGCCATGTGCAACGGAGACCATCTGGGTTCAGGCAAAGATTGCACGATTATTGACATTGGAAGAGCTGCGCCCGGGTTGACCGCCGACGAAGTAACATACATCCTGTTTCCATACTGGTACACCAAGAGCAGACATTATAAGGAGGAGAACTCATGACTAACCTTTCCAAACAAATCGCAGCCGACCTGCTGGCCATCAAGGCTGTATTTCTGCGGCCCGACGAACCCTTTACCTGGGCCAGCGGCATCCAGTCGCCTATTTATTGTGACAATCGCATCACATACGCGGAGCCCATGGTAAGAAAGCACATTGTTGATGGTTATGTGCAGACCATCCGTGAGAAATACCCGCAGGCCGAAGCCGTTATCGGCACGAGCACTTCCGGCATTGGCTATGCCGCGATTGCAGCCTGGTTGATGGATCTGCCCACAGGCTATGTGCGCGGGGGAGCGAAGTCCCACGGTCGCAATAACAAAATCGAGGGTCGCGTGAGCCCTGGCCAAAAAGTGGTAGTGGTGGAAGATTTGATCTCCACCGGTGGAAGTGTGCTCGAAGTCGTCGATGCTCTGCGCGAGGCCGGGGCGGATGTCCTTGGCATTGTCAGTATTTTTACGTATGATATGAAGAAGGGCCTTGATCGTTTCGCCGAAGCACGCGTCGAGAACACCAGCTTGACGAACTTTGATGTGCTGGTGGAAGTTGCCGCCGAGGGCGGTTACATCGCGCCCAAAGCCATTGCTGCGCTCAAGGCGTTCAGAAATACCCCAAGTGACCCCCAGTGGATGGAAATGTTAAAATAAGGCATTTGTAATTATTTTGTTACTTTCACTGAGGATTTTTTATCTCCCGCACGACAAAAGGAGGAATGCACATGTTAAGGCACTTGATTGACATTCATGACTTGACTGTGGACGAAATTGCGGCGCTGCTAAAACTTGGGGATGACATTATTAGAACCCCCGCGGATTATCAGGACAGCGCGAAGCGACTCAAACTGGCGACGCTCTTTTATGAACCGAGCACGCGCACGCGCCTGAGCTTCGAAGCCGCTATGCTGGAACTGGGCGGCAATGTGCTGGGTTTCGCCTCGCAGGACTCCACCTCCGCCGCTAAGGGCGAAAGCGTGGCCGACACCATCCGCATGGTGCAGTGTTATGCAGACATGATCGTCATGCGCCACCCGAAAGAAGGTGCACCCACTGTAGCCGCGAAGTACGCGACAGTGCCGGTGATCAACGCAGGCGACGGCGGGCACAACCATCCAACCCAAACGCTCACTGATCTCATGACCATTCACCGCGAGTTCGGGAAGCTTGACGACCTCACGATCGGCCTTTGCGGCGACTTGAAGTTTGGCCGCACAGTGCACAGCCTGATTGCTGCTATGGCGCGATATAATAATGTACACTTTGTGTTGATTAGCCCCAAGGAGCTCTGTGCGCCAGATTATGTGATCGAACTCATCCAACGTCACCCGGGCGTGACTTACGAGGAATGCCGCGCCATGGATGCCGTTATGCCAAAGCTTGATGTGCTCTACATGACCCGCGTGCAACGCGAGCGCTTCTTCAACGAAGCCGACTATGTTCGCCTGAAAGATAGCTTTGTGCTCGACTTGCAAAAGCTCGCCAGCGCGAAAGAGCAGATGATCGTGATGCATCCGCTGCCTCGTGTGAACGAAATCAGCACAAGGGTCGACGATAGCCCCCGCGCCCGCTACTTCGAACAGGCCTTGTATGGAAAATACATCCGCATGGCGCTGATTCTCAAACTGGCAGGAAGGGCTACGGAACTATGAATATTGATTCTATCCAAAACGGCATTGTGCTCGACCATATCCAGGCCGGCCGCGCCATGCAGATTTACACTGCTCTCGGGCTCGACGATCTCGACTCTACTATAGCGCTAATCAAAAACGTAAAGAGCCGAAAAATGGGCACGAAAGATCTGATCAAGATTGCCGAGATTCTGGAGCTCGACCGCTTGGATGCCTTGGGGTTCATTGATCCGAACATTACTATCAGCGTGATCGAAAACGGCGCGTTGGTGGAAAAACGTAAGCTGCGGCTGCCGCAAACGCTGACGAATGTCATCCGCTGTAAAAATCCCCGCTGCATCACCACGATCGAGCAGGATGTTGACCAGATATTCATCCTTGCAAGCGAACACCCGCCCCTCTACCGCTGCACCTACTGCGAAGCAGCGTTTAAAGATGAAACATGACTAAATTTTTCTAATAATGAAAGGCTGTGTGGGAAAAATATGAAAAAAGTGATTGGCATTCTTTTGGTTGCGGCGTTGTTGTGTGGCGGATTTGCCGCCGTTGGTGCAAGCGCCGCTGGCCCTGTTCAAATCGAAGCCCAAGCGCCACAACCACCAATGCCCCAACCGCAAAACGCAATCCAAAATGCGTTGTTCGCTCAGGCGATGCAAGCCCTGACCGTTATGCTCGCCAACTCCACCCTTGGTGAGATCCCGATCGCCGCATTTGTCAACACCCTGCTTGCACTGCAAAGGCTGGGCCTTGATGTGGAAGCTTTCATCGAGGAGGTGGATCACCTGCTGCCGATGGCAGTTAGAGCCGCGCTGCATGATGCCGGGTTGATCAACATCCCCGTCTGGGAGCGCGACCCGCTGATACACTTCATATTTTATTGGATTTTATTTGGCTGGTTGTGGATGTAGAAGTTCATTTCCAAACAAGTTTGAAAATGAGCTCTGAAAATAAGCTCTTGACCAATCTGCCAATCTCTGATATAATTAAGCAGAAATTCTTGCAAATAAAGTCATATATCCGAGGAGAAAGGACTGAACCACTATGAAACGTATCATCTCGCTCATAATTTGCGTGCTGATGGCCGGCGGTGTGCTCACCGTGTTGGCCGCCTGCAACAACAATGGCGACGACGCCGAACGAACTCCCAATCAATTCGAAACGAACCCGATCCGTGATGTCAACGTTGACGGCGACGGCGAAGAACTCGACCTCTCAATCCCCGAAGGCTGGGTCCGTATTGCGGAACTGGACGACGACGACAACGTGCAAGTGCTGGGGTTGATCGACCTGTTCACCCGCGAAGGCTCGATCGTCACGATTGATGATCGCAGCGTGCTGGAAGTCAACTATGGCACGGGTCTGACCGGCGAAGAGGAAATTCTCAGCGTATCGCTGGAAGATGACGACCGCGAGTTCCCTGTGAACGTGATGGAAGATCGCGACGTGCACGTGCTTTATGCCCGCGGCCGTATTGCAGGTGGGCCGGATGACCCAACCACCATTGACATCGGCACGATCCCCACCATTCACGCTATGCCTGGCACCACTGCCGCCGCTGCGGTAACCACTCGCCCTGCTGCTACACAGACATTGGGTAACGTGGCATCGGTGGCTACCACCCGGGCGCCCGGCCCCACCACCACAAGTGTTATGCAATCCGCACGCGATGATATTCTCAACAGCGACATGTCACAGGAAGAACGCCAGCGCGCGTTCCGCATGCTGTCTTACCGCCTGGACGAAAACGGCGTGTTTTACACCGAGCGCGACCCGTGGCAGAAGCAGTTCGGCTTCAATGCGTTGTTCGACATGGCCTCGCCTTTCCTGCAGCTGGTGTATGGCACCATCCGCGTGAACTTCCGCTATGGCTATGTGTTCTCGTTGTATCAAGATGGCCCGAATCGCGGCCAGGTACGGCGCGATGCCAACAACAATCCCATCCTTGAAACCGATGCACAGGGCCGCCCCATCCCGAAGGATTGGCTCATGCAGTTCTGGAAGGGCCGCTACGGCCTGGTGTTGCTCGGCGCGGAAATCGGCATTTACACGAAGCCCAGCACCCAGGCGGCACAGCACTTCTTCTCCGCTGTTGAGGAAGAGTATATCATCTTCCAGATCAGCGTTTGGCAGCACAATTTCCAAACAAACCGTTCACAATACCTCTTCACCCGTGGCCCGCACGCCACATGGTGGATTACCGGCTTTGTGCCGGGCAGCTTCCACAGCACCAACGCAAACAACCGCGGCAAGGATGAGATCATCACCACCGGCGTGCTTACTTTCCCCTCCGCGCAAATGATGGAACTGGTGGCCGAGCAAATGCTGCGGGGCGGTTTTGTGCGCGGAACTCCCACCCATACCAGCACGGAAAGACTTAGCACCAGTGGCACGAGCATTCGTTTCTCGTGGCAGTTCCTTGACCAGGATGTCCCCTCCCGCCGCGTGGGCAGCCAAGAGTTTTATCGCCTAAGAGGCTAATAAAGAAAAAAGTTTTCTAAACGCTTGACAAACGCGCGAAAATTTGCTATCATATAGTGGCAATAGTTGTCTTGTGTGGGCAAAACATGAAAACTATTCGCAAACCAAAATACAAACTCAAAAAACAAACCACATCTAAGAAAGGATGAACCCTGAAATGAAGAAACTTCTGACTATCGCTCTTGCACTCGTATTCGCTCTTACACTGACCGTCGGCGCCACCGCCATGTACGGCGACATCGCTGATCCCGACGACATCGCAAACCGTCTGGCCGCTGGCATCGAAGCTGCAAACGCTGAAATCGATCCCAACGCCATTGCGGAAACCGCTTCCGACACTTTCAACGCACTGTGGAATGAACTGCTCGACATCATGCCCGAAGACGAACTCGTTTATATCCTCAGCGGCCTGCTGGAAGACATCGACCTCGACAACGACCTGAGCGACGCTGACCGCGACTATATTGTTGACGCTCTCATCAGCCGTCTGCCCATCGACGCCGAAGGCGGCCTGGCAGATCGTATCTCCAACATGATGAGCAACGACTTCCTGTCCTTCCTCGCTGGCTTGTATGTGCCGGACGTGATCCGCACAGAGCCCCCCACCGACCCCGAAGTAGTTCCCACCGGCGACAGCTCCGTGATCGCCATTGCTGCGTTCGCCACCATTTCTGTGGCTGCCGCTGCTGCGTTCGTGCTGCTGAAGAAGAAAGAGAAATAAGCCCATTTTCTCAAGCTTCATTTGAAAAAGAAGAGCCTCCGGTGTGAACCGGGGGCTTTGTTTTTCATATACTATAAGAGGGGAGTGGTGCAATTGAAAACGTTGTCGCAACTAAAACCCGGCCAAAGCGCGCGGGTCTTGCGCGTGCATGGTGCAGGTGCGCTGCAACAGCGTATCATGGAGCTGGGTTTCACGCGCGGGGTGGAAGTCCAGCTGCGTAAAACAGCCCCCTTTGGTGATCCGTTGGAGATTCGCCTGCGGAGCTACTCGCTGTCGCTACGCCGCACGGAGGCTGCTTTGATCGAGATTTTCTAATAACGTTGGCACCAAAGCATGAATCACTCCGCCATTACTTGCACGGGTAGGCCGTCTTGCCGCATGAAGTCAATGCAGAAATCCTGGATGACCGTGCTTTCATTGACAGCGCTGAACACAATCGTCATTGTGTTGCCACAGCCCGCGGCGGCACAGGTGATACGGCAAACATCCATCTCCCCGATGTGGAACACATAGTTCGTAACATGTGAAGCCAGAGAGGGCGGCAGTTTGATGTAACCCAAGTTTGAAATGGTAGAACTGTGTGGCCAGCGCCAGCGCCTTGCAAAGGGCATCGCGAGCAAAACTGCGCCCCGCTTGACAACGCCGGGGATGGCCTTCGCGGCAAAAGTGTTCAGCATACGCATGCTCTGATTCACCAGCGCCTGCTGTTTTTCAAAGCTCAGGTTCTCCTCCATTTCACGGCGGACAACCGCAAGTATTTCGCTAAAATCTTGTCGGCCAGCTTTCACATTGACATGTGCCATGCCAACGAAGTTGCGCAGCGTGCGCGTGTCCCAGTAATTACGCAAATTGGTTGCCAGGGAGAGGCGCAGCGGCCGGTTTCTGTTGTCGTGCAGCTTCAAAAATGCGCAGGCATACACCGCGCACAGGTACTGTGTAATCGTGCAGCCGCCATGCGCTTCAGTGGTCAGTTCTTTTAATTTGTCGATGGGGATAACGAGCTTCGTCACCTGAAGATAATCTGGCCTGCGCTCTTGCAAACACTGGAAGGCCGGTGTGGTGATCATCGCCATGCGGCCTGTTTTTTTGCTTTTTTTCTTGTATGCCGCCAGGTAATGGTCCTCCAGTTCGGCTGCGGTGGGTTCGTCGCAGCAGTCCAGTACATTTTGACACTTTTCAATGCTGTGGCCCCGCAATTCCAGATAGCGCGCAGCCAAAGAGTTCAAATAAACCGACCCGCCGTAGCCGTCGCAGGTCAGGTGGGTGCATTCAATTCCAATCTCTCGCTTACGGTAGAGCACCCGCAGCAGGGGCTCCCCTTTGTGGATGCGAAACGGGCGGCAAGGGTAGCCTTCGTCGCGGCAGACAATGACATGGTCAGCGGCTTCTTCCAACTGGTGCCAGATAAAACCCCGGCGTAGCCGCGTGTACATGACGGGAAAGCGCGGGGCAAGGTCGCACACAGCTTGTTTGAGTGTTGCAAGGTCGATGTTTTCCGTTAGGGTGACCATCAGCCGGAACACCAGTGGGCTCGATTCACATACCGGTGCATAGGGCAAGGGCTTGGCCATGCTGTCGAGCGGCCAGGTGGTTTTGCTACTTCGCATAGGAGTGCTCCTCCTGCGTTGTGCTTTCCGCCCCATCCGTTACCCGCACAGGCAGGCCGTCGCGCTTCCAAAAGCGGATGCAAAAATCCTGGATGTTCGTAGTTTCGTTGGCGGCGGAAAATGCGACCGCCATGGTGTTGTTGACACCCGTGGCTGCGCAGATGGTTCGGTTGACCCCAAAACGGCCGAGGATAATCGCGTAGCGCCGGACATGTTGGGCCAAAGAAGGAGGCAGGGGGATATAGCCGATATTGGTGATGCCCGAACTGAAGGGCCAAACCCGCTCGGCCACCAGGGCAAGCAGAATCAGCGCCAACCGCTTGAGGAAACCGGGGACAAAGTTCAAGATCTTAAGGTAGCGGACATTCTGATATACAAAGGCCTGCATGCGCTCGCGGGTCAATTTTTCTTTCATTTCACGGGCTACGACTTCCAGTACATCCTCGAAGCCGTAGCTTTCCTGCTGTGGTAAAACAGGGATGTTCGAAACCGCCGAAAAGTTGCGCAGGGAATCGCTTTCAAAGAAATGGCGCAAATTGGCGGGCACCTGCAGCCGCACTGGCTTGCGCTTGTCGCCGGCTTCGTATAGCTGCAAAAACGCGAAGGCATATACAGCGGTCAGGTATTCCGTAATGGTGCAACCGCCGTATTTTTGCTTCAGCAGCGCCTTCATGGCATCCACGGGGATTTCCGCAACCGTGGCCCGCAGGCAGTTATCCAGCCGTTTGCCGGGACCCTGGAATGCCGGGGGGCTTATCTGACGGATTTTCTTTTTCGGTTTCTCGTAAGCATCGAGGAAAGCGTCCGCAAGCTCCGACTGCGTGGGTTCGTCATGGCAATCCAAGGCAAAGTGATTTTTCTCAATCGCGTGCCCCCGCAACTCAAGGTACCGCGCAGCAAGCGAGCAAATATATACCGTGGCGCTGCAGCCATCGTTTGTAAAGTGAGTCAGTTCCACCATCAGGTCATTGTTCCGGTATAGCACTCGAAACAGCGGTTTTTCGCCCCGATAGTCAAATGGGCGGCACAGTTGACCGTCATCTTCCTCCACAATGTCGCAGTCCGGCGCTTCTTCCAGGTGATCCCAGATGAAGCCCCTTCGCAGCCGAGTGTACATAAACGGGAAGCGCGGCATAAGGTCATGCACGGCTTGTTTTAATTCAGCAGGCCTGATTTCTTCGTTCAATGTCAATACAAAGCGGTACACCGGTGGCATCCGCTTGCTGATGCTATAAGGCAGCATGAGCGCCGTGCTGTCCAGCGCGAAAGTTTTTTTGGCAGCCACGAAATTCCCCCTCAAAAGTCTCTGGTGGTTACCTGCACGGGCAGGCCGTCGTTTTGATAAAAGTCAATGCAAAAATCCCGCACAGCGGTTTCATTCACGGTGGAAAAAGCCACGGTCATCACATTGTTCACACCCGCTGCGCCGCAGAGAATCTTCGCCAAATCAAAGCCACCCATCACAAGCGTGTAGCTTTCGATGTGCTTTGCCAGCGAGGGCGGCAGCTGGATATATCCAAGATTTGAAATCGAAGATGTGAAAGGCCACACCACGCGCCCCAGTAGTAACGCCCCGGCGGAGACGATGATTCTCTTCACGAAGCCGGGCATGAAGTTAAGCATATTCAAATAGCTGACGGTTTGGTTGATGAAATCCTGCGTTTTTTCGCGGGTCAGATTGTTGCGCGTTTCTACGCGGACATGCGCCAGGATTTCCAGAAAGTCGCAGTTTGTTTGCTGCGGCAGGAACGTCAGCTGTGTGGCTGCCGCGAAGTTGCGCAGTGTGCCCAGCTGCCAGAACTGCCTTAAGTTGCTGGGCATAGCCAAGCGAATTGGCCGTTTTTGCTTTGGTGTATTCTCACGCTGCGCCAAAAGCGCGCAGGCAAATACCGCGGTCAAATATTCGGTGATGGTGCAGCCGTCATATTTCTCATTCAGCATCGCTTTTAGGGCATCAATGGGTAGCTGTACGCAGGTGATTTGGCGGTGTTTTTCTTTTTGTCGCGTGTTGTAGGTGTAGGCCCGGCCACCCTCAAGGGGCACTTGCTTCTTCTGCGGCTTTTCGTATACAGCGCGGTAGCCATCGGTCAACTCTTCTTGCGTCGGATTGTCTTCGCAATGCAACACAGAGGGGCTTTTTTCGATTACATGGCCCCGCAGCTCAAGATATCTTGCGGTAAGGGAATTGAGGTAAACCACTGCGGCCATGCCGTCGGCCGTGAGGTGGCAGCATTCGATTGAGAGCTGATTTTCACGGTAAAGCACCCGCAGCAGGGTGTCTTTGTATGCGAAAGAGCGGCAAGGTTCATTGTCGGGCGCAACAATGTTGGGGGCGGGCAAGTGCTCCAGGCAGTCCCAAACGAAGCCTCTGCGCAGCCTGGTGTACAGCGTTGGAAAACGCGCAACCAAATCCTGCACGGCTTGTTTGAGAATACAGGGATCAATCTTTTCAGTCAGCACAACCGTCAGCCGGAACACAGGCGGCCTTGTTTTCGAAAAAGCGTAGGGCAGCATCAGCGCCGTGCAATCCAGTGGATACGTAGTGCGCATGGGATTCCCCTTCAACTGCGTTTGAGCTTGGCCAGCAATGTTTCTGTCCAAATGCCCTTATTGTCGCCGTCGTATTCGGTCATCTTTAGCAGCGTGATGGTCTCTTCTACGCAGTGCAGCAAAATGCCGATGGTAAAAGCGACCACAAGCCAGTAGTCGATCCTGCCCCTGAACACAAACACTGGCCCGCAGACATACATCACATTGAACACGAACTTACTCAGCCAGGTGTGCATCATGTTCATTTCCTTGAATCGGGCATAGGTGAGCAGCACGTTAGCCGCTTTATACAGCAAGGCGATGCCAATGGTCAGCACGGTGCGCCACCCGCCAAGATCTACCCTTGCTAAGAACAGGCTCGCAAAACCGCACAGGAACATAAAGCTGTCTCCCACGGCGTCGAGCTTTGAGCCAAGCAAGGTTTCCACCTTGAATTTTCGAGCAATATAGCCATCAAGGAAGTCTGTCAGACCAATGGTGAAGTAAACAATCGTGAACAATATCAGGTAGATTCGCTGGTCGCTCATCCAAGCCAATGGCATCAGGCTCAAAGACAGAAAGATACGAGAAATGGACAGTGCATTCGGCACATATTTGATCACGCGCATGGAGGCTTCTCCTTTTCCGTGCAATTGCTACAAATTTTATTCATTATAGCACTTTTTCCGGCGTTTGTCAAACTTAAAACAAGCCATTTTTACATAGGACATCCCAGATTTTCCATAAAATTCTGCGAAAATCTGTTGCATTATGGGAATTAATGTGCTATTATAGTAGATGGAAAAGAGGTTCAATCAGGATTGTGAACTGGCAAAGCAGGAAGGAGGATTCGAATGGCTGACGAAAATTTAGTAACTGAGCTTGCCAACGCAAAAACCGTAGCGGAGGCAGATGCCGCCGCAAAAAAAATCAACGAGCAGCTCAAGGATATGGAAAAGGCAAGCGAAAAAAAACAATCAAGCCGCCTGGTGATTCTTGATGAATTGCGGGGCTTTTGCTTGCTGATCATGATGACCTATCACCTGTTTTACATCATGGGCTACCTGTTCGGCATGGAGCGCGGCATGGCAATGCACGCGGCAATGACTCCTTTCGCGCCAATTTTCGCGGCGTTTTTTATTCTCATCGCGGGCTTTTGTGTGTGCTATTCAAAGGATTTGAGCAAGCGCGGGCTGAAGCTGCTGATTTATGCGCTGTGTATTTCGCTGATGACTATCGTGATATTACCTATGTTTCCAAGGTTTGAAAATCATAACATGGCCGTATGGTTCGGCATTTTGCATCTGCTGGCTGTCGCAAAATTACTCATGGCGCTGTGGCAAAAAATCTTCGGGAAAATTCCCTGGTTCGTTGGCCTGCCGCTGAGCCTGCTGCTGTTTCAATACACCTCATCGGTCAGTGATGGCTATTTCAGTCTCTTTGGCCATTTCACACTCAACCTGCCCGAATTTCTTTATAGCAGCAATGTGCTCATGCCTTTCGGTTTTCACGCACCGGGCTTTGTAACGTGGGATTACTTCCCGCTGTTGCCCTTCCTGTTCCTGTTTTTGTTCGGTGTGTTCTTGGGTCGGCCAATGAAAGACAGCCTGCCGAAGTTTTGCTATCGCAGCACGATTCTTCCTCTGGGTTGGCTGGGACGGCATTCGTTGATTATTTATCTCCTGCACATGTTTGTGCTTTATGGTGTTGTCTATTTCTTCTATGTCACGTTGGGATGAGGAAGGTATTCCCATTGTGAAAATGCATCACTGCTCTTCCATTTCGACAAATTTTGTGCTATAATAACTCTACAGGGAATTAGAAGGAGATTATTATGCATTACATACCCCTGCTGCGCGAACTGCGCAAAAAAAACGGCCTGACTCAGCAACATGTCGCGGATTTCTTGCATCTTGATCGTTCAACATATGCCTACTACGAAAGCGGCCGCACCAAAGTTAACATTGATATCCTGCTTCGCCTTTCACGTTTTTTCAAGGTGAGCTTGGGATCGCTTGTAGGGGAAGACCAACCCGTTGCGGCACTCAGCGATGGCACGGAGGAAGATCTCAACATCGACACAATCTTGGTGAATGAATCCGTGTCCCGCTTTTCGCAGCTTAGCCGCGAAGAACAACACCTTGTGATTCTCTATCGTTCCGGCACTTCGGCCCAGCGTGAGAAACTTCTGTTGCAGGCCAATGTTATCACAGAACCGGAATAAAAGCCGCATATAATCGTACCGCCGAGCAAAGAGCGTGATAAACGCTTGCCCGGCGGTACTTTTATGGGGGTGAGGGGGTTGGCGGAAACTAAGTTTTACGATGGCGTAAGGAGCCCGAACAGCGTGATAAAGAACTGCAAAATGCCTTGCGATTCGCCCGACCAAAGCAGGAAGTTTTGGATGGGTGAAAATAGGAAGGGTGCCAAGCCGTCAAGGATGTTGGCTTCGAACCAATCGGCCCAATTGGTAAACGTGTAAAGAAAATCCATAGTCGCATGCCTCCAAATTTTTTGTAATTATATATTAGTCGTGCGTTTTGTCCAAACTCCTCACCTTTGTGCAAAAATATCACAATAAATTTGTTAGCTCGTTAAAAATCGGATGAATTCCAGTATCATCTCCGGCAGTAGCTGCAGCACCCAAAAATATGCCAGCGGCGCAAAGAACGAAAAACCGCCCATGCGAATCAGCGCTTGATGGCGGCTGAGGCGCCGCGCGGCAGATTCTACGGCGGAACCGGTGCCCTCCGCGCTGCCGAAAAAAATATTCTCTTCGCGTAGTTTTCTGATATTTCCAAACAATCTGCGCCGTAGCACGTCGTCGGCCACCAATCCTGCGGCCACGCGTGTGCTTAGCCAAAGCCCGCCAAGTGCCGCAAAATGCCAGCGGTATTGCGTCATGGCCTGCTGCATTTCGTCGGCGTAAGCGCCCTGCGCAATGGCCTGGAATAGCTCGCTGTAGCTGGTCTCGGCAATGTTGCCGTCGAACACAGTGTAGTTGATATCGCTGCTGATTGGCATGAACGCGAACGTTAGCATAAGCGCCACGCCGGCAAACACCAGCGCGGGTTTATATAGCTTGCGGAAGAAAAACCAGTAGGGTCCCAGCAAAAATGCCGCCCAGTTCCAACCGAAGCGCCCGCCGATTTCGAAACGCGCAAGGTAGCGGGAAACCGTGCGATGTGAGCCCCGCAGTTGCAGGCTGAGTTCTTCCATCGGCTGGCCAGCTACGGTGTCGCCCATGCGCAGCGTGCGGCCATTGACTCGGTAGTGCGGGAAATTTTCTCGCATCTGTGCTTCGCGGCGCAGGCTTTCCTGCTGCGCGCGATCAAAAATCGACTGCGATGCCTCCTCGAAATTTGCGCCACAGCTTTGGCAAAATCGGTCGTCCGGCGCGCAATTGTCGCCGCAGTCCGGGCAGATCTGCCCCAGTTCGGTTTTTGGGTCGAAGTCCGGCTCCTCTGGTGCAACCGTTGGGCACCAGGCGAAGTCTGCGCTGTGCTGTGCGGCCTGCGGGCAACCCTTGGCTGCTTGCCAACAGTGCCGATGCATGGGCGTGCCGCAGTCCGGGCAGACCACAACGTCGTCCATCGCGGGACAGAGATTTTCGCCGCAGCCGCAGCAGGGTTCATTTTCGTAGCGCATGGGGGCTCCCCTAAATAACTTTATATGATGGCACAGTGAAGCGATTCGCTCACCGCAGGTGTATTATACTACAATTCTAGCAACCCGTCAAGCATAACAATTTCCACCCGTCGGCTTTTGGTGTCCACGCGTTTGACAACATCGTCGATCACGGGGATGAGCACTTCGCGGCCATCGTTCATTTTGATATGCCATACGTCATTGGCGCCGGGCTGCGAAACATCGCTGAGCTTGCCATAATATAAGGCCGAGTCGTTCGCGTCATACACCTCGCAGCCAATCAAGTCGACAATGAAATACTGGCCCTCTTCCAGCGCGGCATCAGCCCGCCGGAAAAAGAGCCTTCGATTTCGTAACAACTGCGCGGCCTCGACCGTCTCCACGCCTTCCAGGCGCAGCAAAGCCAGCCTTTTGTGCTCACGCATACCAACAACGCGCACAGGTTTGGTCCCTTGCGCGTCGTAGTACAGCGTGTCGAACTGCCGGAAAAAGCCCAGGGAATCACAGGAGGGGTTGACGCGCAACTCACCCTGCAGCCCGTGAGCCCCGACAATTCTGCCAATCTCAAGATAATCTTGGATCATGTTTACTCGTCAATTTCAACTGAGATCTTCTCGTTGTTACGGATCGCGGCGGACTTCATAATCGTACGAATCGCCTTGGCAATGCGGCCCTGTTTGCCGATCACGCGCCCCATATCGCCTGGATCTACGCGCAAGTGATAAAACACTATGCCGTTTTCGTCTGGCTCATCTACGGTAACCGCCACGGCCTCAGGCTTGTCGACCAAGCCCTGTGCCAGCGCAATTAACAATTCTCTCATTTAGATTACACCTTGCTTTTTTAGGATGTCCTTCACGGTGTCGGTGGGCTGCGCGCCGTTCTTGATCCACTGCTGAGTTTTTTCAGCATCGAGTTTCACCTCGGGCGGGTTGGTCATGGGGTTGACGTAGCCGATTTCCTCAATGAAACGGCCATCGCGCGGGTAGCGGCTGTCGGCCACCACGATGCGGTAGAAAGGTGCTTTTTTCGCGCCCATGCGGCGCAGACGAATTTTGACTGCCATAAGTTCCTCCGAAAAATTGTTAATATATCATTGTCAGCGTTAACTGCAATTACCGAAACTGGTTCATCATATTGCGCATGTTGCCCTTGTTCATCTTGCCGCCCCCGCCCATCTGTTTCATCATCTTTTTCATGTTGCGGTGCTGCGCGAGCAGCTTGTTTACATCCTCCACCTGCTGCCCGGCACCGGCGGCAATGCGCCGCTTGCGCGAGGGGTTGATGATATCCGGCTTGCGGCGTTCCTGCGGCGTCATGCTCAATATCAGCGCCTGCATGCGGTCGAACTGCCGCTCGTCAATGTCAATGTCCTTGATTTGCTTGCCCATCCCGGGGATCATGCCAAGGATTTCTTTCATGTTGCCCATCTTGCGCAGCTGTTTGAACTGCTCAAGCAGGTCGTTGAGGTCAAACTTGTTTTGGAGCATGCGCTCTTCCATCTCGGCGGCCTTTTTCTCATCGAGCATGGTTTCTGCTTTTTCGATGAGGGAGAGCACGTCGCCCATGCCAAGAATCCGCTGCGCCATACGCTCAGGGTGGAAGACATCAAGGTCGCCAAGTTTTTCGCCGGTGCCCGCGAATTTAATTGGCTTGCCGGTGACTGCCCGGGCCGAAAGCGCTGCACCCCCGCGGGTGTCGCTGTCGAGCTTCGTCAGCACCAGGCCGTCGATACCCAGCGCTTCATTGAACGCGCTGGCGGCATTTACGGCGTCCTGCCCGGTCATGGAGTCGATCACCAGCAGAATTTCGTGCGGTCGCGCGGCGGTTTTGATGTCGCGCAGCTCCTGCATGAGCACTTCGTCGATGTGTAGGCGGCCCGCTGTGTCGAGGAAAACATAGTCGTTGCCTTGGTCGCGCGCTTGCCGCAAAGCGTGTTTTGCGATCTCCACGGGGTTTTCCTGCCCCATTTCAAAAACCGGCACGCC
>Ga0123355_10009046_pt1 | contig 15096 bp, 13 predicted proteins | sample TergutEmb28metaG_3_FD_89872 | JGI IMG/M metagenome (GOLD analysis project Ga0123355, IMG submission 89872) | Embiratermes neotenicus P1 segment gut microbial communities from Petit-Saut dam, French Guiana - Emb289 P1 | ecosystem: Host-associated > Arthropoda: Insects > Digestive system > Gut ...
CCTTGACGTTTGCAAGAGGTCGAATACAAACTCTTCCACTATATCCTTGGGGAGCCATGTTGCACCTAGCCGCACAGAGATTTCTGCGGCGGTGAGGTCTTTGGGGAGCACGGATTCTAAGGCGGAAACATTAGCGGCATACTTTGGGTCAATTTCTGCCGCACCTTTTGCAAGCCTTAATTTGCTCCGCACGTTGCCGGACAGATATTCATTAGCAGTCACATAGCGATCATCCTTTGGGTCTTGGAAGATTACGCCCTCCAACTTTGAGATGACCTCATCTTCCGATATACCTGTTAGCCCTGCCATGAACGGCAAGTCCACCCGCGCTTTTTCGGCAAGTGATACCATCAGAGCTTCCGATGCCGTATCCACATGGGTGATTTCCAAGTGGGGTCGGATGGTGCGTTTTTGGAACATATCTGCCTTGCGCTCTAGCTCACCGTTCTCGTCCAACACTTCCAGCGAACAGAGCAGAGCGTAGGCACTGTCTTGGCTAAAGGCAATGCTATTCCCGCGAGAGTGGAGCAGACCGTATTGCTTGGTATAGTTGTCATATAGGGTATTGAGCCGCTCTTGCTCGGCGGCAATCTCATAGTCAGCGTAGCCGTCCGCTTGGAGGGTAATGAGATTCCGCACACTCTCTCGCAGTTCAATCAGCCCACGGATGCGGTTCCCTGTGGTCACAGGCACATCCACCGGCACCATGCGGCTATCTTCGCGGTAGTAGATGGTATCATCCACCAGCGTGTAGCTGAAATTCCGCACAGTCGGATCGGCGGGAATGCTCTTATCTTCCTCTAGCTCATACTCATCTCTCTCATACTCGGTGATATTGGCATGGATACCCGCAATCGCTACCTCTAGCTGCTCCTCTAAATTGCTGTTCGGAAAGGGGATGCAAACGGCGGAGTTTTCATTCCCATACATCCTCGAACCACTTTCCGTGGTCATTGTACCCAGCACCATGTCAGGGTTCTCGGCAAAATAGCTGTTGATGGGGATTCCATCTTCCGTTTGCCCTAAATGCACCCAATCCGGCTCTATATCAATGATACGGTCACGCTTTTGGAGAAAGATGATGTCACTGGTTACTTCTGTACCCGCATTGGCTTTGAACGCTGTGTTGGGTAAGCGGATCGCGCCCACCAACTCCGCGCGTTGGGCAAGATACTTCCGCACAGCGGGGTTTTGCTTATCCAGTGTGCCTTTGGAAGTGACGAAAGCCACGATCCCGCCGGGACGCACTTTGTCTAAGGTCTTGGCAAAAAAATGATCATGGACGTTGAAATTATGCTTGTCATAGCGTTTCTCGGATAGCTTATATCCGCCGAAAGGCACATTGCCCACGGCAAGGTCAAAGAAATTGTCCGGCGCGGTGGTTTTCTCAAAGCCTGTGATCTGAATGTCTGCATTGGGGTATAGCTGTTTAGCAATACGCCCTGAGACGCTATCTAACTCCACACCAAATAGGCGGGAATCGCTCATTCTTTCTGGCAATAGCCCCAAGAAATTACCCACGCCACAAGATGGCTCTAAGATATTGCCAGACTTGAAGCCCATGTTTTCTACGGCTTTATATATAGCCTTAATAACCGTGGGGCTGGTGTAATGGGCGTTGAGCGTGGATTCCCTCGCACTCTTATATTCTTCGGGGGATAGCCGTTCTCTCAATGCCAAATGCTCATCTGTCCATGATGTGTTATCTGCGTCAAAGGCTTGGGATAAGCCGCCCCAGCCAACGTACTGCGCCAACACCGCTTGTTCTTCCGGGGTGGCAGTGCGCCCCTCGGATTCAATGTGTTGTAGGGTGCGGATCGCCGCCATGTTCGCCTGAAACTTTGTCTTTGCGCCGCCGTGTCCGAGGGTGTCATCAGTGATGCGGTAGTTGCGGAGGTCTGGCGCAAAGGTAAGCGGCTCTGCTTCGGCTGGTGGCTTTTCTTGTTCTTGTGCCGCCCATTCAGCATTTACGCTTTCTGCAAACATGACCATCTGCTGTAGGCTTGCGTCTGCTTCGGTCTTGTATTTGTCGAGTTCGGTATCTGCGACATGTCGGATGGTTTGGCGTTCTCGCTCCGGCAAGTTCTCATCTGTGACGATAAGTGTTCCATCCGGCTCCACACGCGCCACGATAGGAGGAATCACATCGGGGTTATAGTTTGCATCGTTGAATACAACCAGCCTGTCATTGATATACCTGTAGTCTAAAACATAGTCTAAATTCGCCGAACTACTAGGCACAAGGGCGGGCGGTGTTACATGGGCATCCAGTTCTGCTTGGGTCACATATCTGCCCGCCGCGATCAGTTCGTCAATGCGCTCTGCAACCTTAGTCCACGACAAAACAACTTTACCGAGATCATCCGATGATGCATCACGGCTATATACGATCCCTTTGCTATCATGGGATTGCCAGAATCCCCCTGTGGCATAGCCGCCGATACCGTATTCCTCTTTTAGAAAATCTGCCTTTTCTTTGGCAGTGCGATTCGCTGTAAAGAAGTTGTAAATCCGCAGTTTGCCGCCGGAAGTGCCACTACTACGGGTAAGATCAGCGTCAATCTCAGATTGGGACACAGAAAAAGCGGAGGACATTTCATCCTCTGCTTCTCCCAATAGGCTCAGTTGTTCATAGGCTGTGGGCAGTGGTTTTAGGCGTACACTACCTCGCTCATCACCAGTTCTTCCGCCCTCTGCCGGATGCTGTTCATCAGCCCTACCCACTTCATCTGATCGTGGGCTTTCATCTGCTCTGTCACGCCCTCCTGTGCCACCATCTGGCGGATCAACTGCTCTACTCGCGCCATCGTCGTCTGTTCGGTCTCCGCTAGGTGCTGGCTCAGAGTACAGGTCGTTTTCAGGTTCGTGTACAGGATGCGCCTGTGGTTCTGCAAATAGCGGTGGCGTAGCCGTGCGTATTTGCCCAAGGTCACTGGTTCTTCTGCTGGCAGGATCAGATTCGGGACTAGATAATCCCCCTCTTGCCGATAAGTCAGGTTCATCTGTGTCACCTCTTTCTCTGGTTTTAATTGTATTATCCACAATCCGTTCGGGTTCTTCAACTGTGCGATTTCCCAAATCCAGCACAGTCGCAGATATTTCTCGCAGACAGGATTCCGCAATATCGCTGGCGGCAATGCCGAGGGCATTTATGGTCTGTGGTGTGTTGAACTCCACAACGTATTGGAAGTCCTCTGCTTCAAGGTAATTCGCAAGGTCAATCCCACAACGGGTTAGGAGCATATATGCCACGCTGTTTTGAAGTGCCGCGCGGTAGCGGACTTCAAGGTTGAGATCATCCAGTTCTTCCAGAAAGCTGTCCGTGCGGATAGCTGATAAGTCTGTCAGATAGTCCATGAGATTATCTTCCACGATGTTTTTCGCCACGGATAGGAGCGCGTCGGCGAGGGTGTCGGTGCGCTCCAAACTCCCAAAGGAATTTTCAAGTGCTTCGATAACCTCGTCCGCAAAGCGTGATTCCATCTGCCAAACTGGAACAGGGCGTGAGGTCTTGGTCGCATGGGTGTCGGCAATGTCAAAGTAATGCTTTAGGCGAGTAGTGCCGTGCTGGTCGGTGTCAAACACAGCGATACCCTTTGCCCCGCGATTTACCCAGCGTCCAAAGCGGCGATTCCATCGCTCAATCTCTAACACTGCCGTGGCATCGGGTCTCTGGGCGTGGATGAGAATTTGCTCATCGAAACTGCACTTATAGTTCCGGCAGGCGGTTTGTAAAAAGTCTATCCAAGCCGTGGGAGTATCTGTAACGCCCTGCACAGTGGTTTGATATAGCTGAGTTATACGCTCAAATTTGGTCAAGAATCGTCCTCCATTTCATCCGAAAATGATACTTGGGTCACATCAAACTTCGGCTCCGTCCACCAGCGGAAGACGGTCTCTGCACTCTGGAAGTTCCCAGCATTGTCAAGACCACGCCGCTCTCGCACGAGCCGCATTTGTTCAAACGCCTTTACATATGCGGCTTTATGCTTCGGGTATCGCTCAAATTCTCTAAGTGCCTTGGTGTTCATCGGACATCCAATACACCCGACACGAGAATAGCCCAGCGCATACAGAGGATTGACGGCAATGTTGTTCTGCCGGATATAATCCCAAATTTCTTCCGTTGTCCAGTCGATGATCGGATTCGTTGCCGCTCTTGCTTTTTTGTGGCAGATTTCAAATAACTTATGCGCATCATCGTTCTCATCCATATAGATGACACGCTTTTCTTTCTGTTTGTGGAGTTTTTCGTGTACACCGCGCCCTTTCTTGCGTCTGACACTCTCTGCCCACCGAACACCTGTCATAATGTGCTGGTTGTCAAATCGCCGTTCCTTAAAATATTCACAGCAGTATCGCACAATGCGCGTAGGGGGCATCAGTTTCTTGGGGATCAGATTCCACATCGTAGCGCGTGTCACTTTGCCGTCAGTCGTTACAATCTCAGGCGGGAAGTTAATCTTTGTCGGAATGCCTTGGCTTTCCAGACGCTTAAACACGTCCCGGATGTGATACACAGTCTCCGGCGCATCAACGGTTGTATGGTTATGCTGTACCACGAACGGCACACCGCTCTTTATGGCAAGGTCGATCAGAACGTCTGAATCCTTGCCCCCACTGTACGCCAAGATAAGGGTATTGCTCATTTGCGTTGCTATTTCATAGGCTTGGACAATGCGTTGGATAGACTTTTCGATTTTTTCTTCATGCGTTGTTTTTCTCGGTTCGACAATCATCATCGCGCTCCACCGTCACGATTGCGATTCTCTCTTTGGATTTGTCTTTCGAGCCTAGTGTTTAGTTTGCGTTCTAAGTCTGCCATATTGTCGCGGCGCAACTCAAGCAAGCCGTGCGGTGTTTGCTCGTGGGCTTCTGCCGCCTCCAATTTTGCTTTTTCTACCAAGCCCATAAGCCAGCGGCATTCTTCCTTTGTAATTCCTATACGCATAATGCCCTCCTAATCCAGCACCACAAACTGATTCGCCGCTCTGCCACCATCGTCGTGATACTGCGGCACGATGTCGATATATCCGCCGCGCTTTAGGCGATGGAAATTGCGGCTCACGGTACCTTGGCTGATTCCCAATGCTCCGGCTATGCGCCGTTGGGATAGTTGGATTTTGTTCTGCGTGTCTACAGTGTCGAGCAGTAGAAGATAGAGCAACTTGCCGGAAATGGTACTGTCAAGCTGGCCTATCATGCGATACTTTGTATTCATAATGAATCCCTTTCTTTTTCAAAATTGGCATGAAAAATGGGAGCTATCTGCTCCCTCGCTCCTGCGCTTTGCGCTGTCGGTCACGTTCTAGCTTGCGTTGCCGCAGTTCCAGTGCTTCCACGATGGTAGCCGTTATCTTTTCGGCTGGTGTGCCATCTGGGAAAAAGCGGCTGATTTTGTCATGCGGAATCTTGATTCTTTCCACCTGATTTGGTTTTTCTTCTTGCATGATGAAAAGGATAACATCTTCCGAGAGCCGTCCCTCTTTCTCAAACTGCCGCATTTTCAAGGCTTGCACATGAGAGGGTGTAGCATCTTCCTTTGCGATTGATTGTACAATCCACCCTTGTGCTTCTGGCGGCAAATATGATAGTTCCACCGCCGGGCGCATGGCGATTTGCGGCTTTTCACCAAGTTCGGCGTTGTCTACCATCTGCAAAAGATCGGGAATTAAGTGGGTGAGGCGAATATAGCGGCGCACTTGATCTTGGCTTTCTCCAACTTGCTCTCCGAGTATTTCTCTTGATGTTTTGCCCTCGGACTTCTGTGCCACTGGCACAGAAGTTAAATCTGTCCGCTGTCCCTGACGCTTCATCGCATCTAGCTTCATCTGATACGCATACGCCTTTTCACTCGGTAAAATAGTTTCCCGCTGTAAGTTGCTGTCCACCATGACGATAGTGGCTTCATCATCCGTTAGATTGCGAACAATGCAGGGCATAGTATTCCGTCCCGCCTGTTCACTACCAAATTTGCGTCGATGCCCCGCCACCATTTCATATCTGCCATCTGCTTTCAGACGCACAAGAGCGGGAGCGAGGACACCACGCTGTTCAATGCTCTCAATGGTTTCTTGCATCTTCTTATCCATCCGCACCTTAAACGGATGGTCGGGGAAATCGTCAATTTCAATTAAGGGTAGGTCTATAACTGTTTCCAAATTTGTGGTATCCCGCTCTTCCAGTCTGGCAAAAATATCAACGGCAGGGGGTAGATTTAGATTTAACTCTCGTGCCATCTAATACCTCCCTTGTCAGTCCAGCGTAGGCTACCGCGACTTTACTTCCCTTGTCATAGGCGAAAATACTTTGTCCTACAGCCGAAATTTCAGCGGCCTTTACCGCTATGGGAACTTGGGTCTTATAGATTTTAAGCTGTCCGCCATATTGCTGGCGCAAGGTCTGTGCGACTTGCTTCGCTAAGATCGTGCGATTGTCTACAAGCGTGAGCAAAACTCCATCCACCCGCAAATTGGGATTTATTTGCCGCTTCACCTTTTGGATAGTTTTCATCAGTTGGGTCATGCCCTTGGCAGGAAGATACTGCGCTTGCACTGGCACGATCACACTGTCTGCGGCGGCGAGGGCGTTAATCGTTATCATGCCGAGAGACGGCATACAGTCAATCAGCACATAATCATAGTCATGCTTAACGCGCCCCAAGTATTCCCGCAACGTAAACTCGCGGCTCATGGCATTGACCAGTGCCATTTCCATGCCGGACAGTTCAATGCTTGAGGGCAAAAGATGCACCCCCTCATCGTGCTTTAAGATGCCGTCATGATGCTGGAAGTCCTCGTCACGGATGATTTTCTCCATAACTGTGGCTAGGGTAATGGGCAGGGCATCATGGTCAGGCCAGCCGAGTGCAGTGGTCAAGTCAGCCTGCGGATCGGCATCCACCAGCAAGACTTTCTTGCCCTGTATGGCAAGACCAATACCGAGGTTTGCGGTGGTTGTGGTTTTCGTCACGCCGCCCTTTTGGTTGCACAGGGCAATGACTTTGGGTTTTGGCATAGTATCAAACTCCTCTCTTGAAAAATAGAAGTAGCCGCCCCAGTTCACTTTTCTGGAACGGCTGTGTACATTGTAAAAATCACTGCTCTTCATCATGTTGCTCGACCGGGAGTTTATCAGCAAGTTAGGCACTAACCTTTCAACTAATATGGATTGATACCATATCATAGCCGAATTTTCGTGCGAGTTCAATCGCTTGTCCTACGCCACCAGATGTACTGAATATGACACCTCAAGAACATCCCGCATCGTGTATTCGGCTGTTGGCGAATGGCGAGGATTTCTTACAACTGTAAGCCTTTCAATAATTTTATCCTTTGCTAAGAGCGTTAAAGAAATACTACACCCAAGCCTCTGACCAGTCAGACCTGATCTCCATCGGCACCATCGGACTCATCAAGGGAATCAGCACCTATAAGCCAGATCGAGGCGTAAAGCTTGCGACCTATGCTTCCCGCTGTGTGGAAAATACTATCCTTAATGAAAGGTAACATATATTCCTTATCGGGCGAATCTGCTAGGAGCTCCGAAAAGCCCTCTCCGCCTAGCCTATTCACCCAATAGAAAAATATGCGCTTGCTCTCCACCCCATGCGATGCGTTCTATGGTTGATCTCAGTAGTTCTCTTTTCTCAACCGCCGTGGCTGTTTGCACGGTGTCCTTTAACTTCTTCAGCGTATCTGTCACGGCTCTTGTCTGGCTTTGGCAATCGCTGTAGATTGTGTTGTTTAGAGCGGTCTTTTTTATTTCGTTTTCCAATTGCTTGCATTGTTCGGCCAGTGTGTTTATCTTTCTCCGCGTTAGCTCAACAAAGGTGTCTTGCTCACCGTTATCGTCTGCACCAAGCGCGTCAAGCAGTTTGTCTATCTGCCTCCGCTTCGCTTCAAGCTCGGACTCTAAGAATCCCAGTTTGTCATGCTCGGATTCTTTTTTGTTTGCCAATCGCTCTTTCAGCTCCTGCAAACTCTTGTTGATATACGAATCTGCACGCTCGTAGTTCATAAGTTCGTCCAGTATCACTTTATCAATCACACTGCCCTTGGCGTTTCCCATATCACAGCGTACTTTAGAAGATCGCTCTTTTAAGGTGCAAATATAATAGTACGGAACAAATCCATCCTCACTCTTTCGACTGGTGTGAACATGGGGGCGCATGAAATGATTGCATTTCCCGCAAATTAAAAGCCCGGACAAAAGAGCTTCTGACTTGTACGGCATCCTGACAATAGATTTGCTCTTTGCTCGTTTCGCGTCCAAAATCTGCTGGATTTTTACCCAGGTATCAGATGAAATAACCCCCTCATGTTTGCCTACCGCTATTAGCCAGTCCTCTATCTCATTCCTGACCTGCTGATCTTTGCCGCTGCTACTGCGGTTGTAGGGCATAAAGCCGTGCTTGTTGTCCAGTTCACTTTCTTCAAAGCAAATATCCGCCTCGTTTGTCTGAAAGTAATCTCCCGCCTCTTGCCCTGCGATGCAATAAACCGGATTACGCAAGATTTCTTTGACAGCAACATTTGTAAAATCGTTCCCATTTTTTGTGCGGATATTGTTTTGCACAAGATAGCGAACGGTTCCCGATATGGATTGCAGTTCGATGAACTTTTGGTAGATAAACTCCACCAGCTCCATTTCCTTTTTGACAGGGACAAGTTTGAACGCAGAACGGGTCTTCCCCGCAACGTCCACTCGTTCTTCTTTAGAAGACTGAAAACCGGTAGGAGTATGTCCGCCAAGCCACCGACCAGAGCGCGCCAACAGGTGCATATTGTCCCTGATTCTCTCCGCAGTAACCTCCCGCTCCATTTGAGCAAAAACCGATACCATGCCCATCATGGCGCGACCTGTGGGCGTGGTTGTATCATATGTTTCGCCAGCACATAGGAAGTCTACCTTATACTTCTCAAAGGTTTCGTATGTCTGGGCGAAGTCACCCACGTTACGGCTGATTCGATCCAGCTTATAGCAGACAACGCAGTTGATTTCACCTGTCTTCACTGCTGCCAGCATCTTTTGAAACTCAGGACGTGCCGTATTTTTACCGGAGAAGCCCTCGTCTTCATAGACGAGTATTTTGGCGTTCGACTCCGATATACTTTTCTGTTCTAAGTATTGCTGCGCTCTTTGCTTGCACATTTCAATCTGATTGGCGATGCTGTCGCCCTTGCCCGTGAATTTGGATTTGCGGCTATATATGGCTATGGTCACTCGATCACCCCTTGCGTGTTTCAGTAAACAAACTCAGTTCAATATCTGAAATTATACTATGCAATCCAGCGCGAATTAATAGGAACACGCGCAAAATCTAGATGTACAATACTCGAATAAGCAACTGCCCTTGCTGGTTGACAGCTTTCTTGCGCTATGGTAAACTTGTTTTCAATATACTTCGTGAGGGAGTAGTTTGCGCGGTTCGCCGTGTGGCAAGTCAACATACTGACCAATGATTTTGGTCTGGCTTGTCTTAAAGAACGAGACTCATGTATGGCTGGTTTAGCTGTGCATGATTCCGTCAAATGACTACCTGGAATCCATGAGCAGTTAATATCTGCTCATGGGTTTTTTATTGTAGGAGGATACAAATGAATTGGATTGAACTTTTTCTACTTGCCGTGGGACTTTCTATGGATGCCTTTGCGGTTGCCATCTGCCTTGGGCTAACGATGGCAAAAGTCAGTATGAAAAAAGCCCTGATTGTTGGTCTGTATTTCGGTGCTTTTCAGGCAGGGATGCCGGTTATTGGATTCATGGTGGCAAGATTGTTTGCCGAACAGATTACCCAGTATGACCATTGGGTTGTGTTCGCTCTGCTATCCTTTCTTGGTGGTAAAATGATATGGGGCAGTTTCAAAAAAGAAACCTGTCCAGATAGGGAGTGCTCTGCCACACCTTGCACAGATAGAGAATGCCCCAGCAGCAGACAAGAAACTGACTTGAAACCCTCGAAAATGATTCCTCTGGCACTGGCTACCAGTGTTGACGCAATGGCTGTGGGTATATCGTTTGCTTTTCTGCAAGTCCGCATTATTCCGGCAGTTTCCCTCGTTGGAGTTATGACACTTGCCATTTCAATGATAGGTGTCAAGATCGGAAATGTCTTTGGTGCAAGGTTCAAGTCAAAGGCAGAACTGATCGGAGGTATTATCTTAGTTTCAATGGGTTTATGGGTACTATTTGAGCATTTGTTGGGGCTGTAAAATTGTAAGCAGAGAGGTTAAGGAGAACCGACCATGCCGCCTTGTTTTGGGATGGCATGGTAACGGTGGACTTTTGGCGGTGGGTATAGTAGAATTACTTTGTTCCTTGTCTGTCTTTTCGGCGAGTGACCTTACGAGTTTATAGTTTGTACGAGGTTTGTCTTTATGAAAATAGAAATGCGAAACCGAACCATTTGGGCTTTGAGAGCAGTTATAGCGTTGGCGGCAGGGTATTTCCTATGTGGTCATGTGTTCCTCTTTCTACATAGAATGGGGCAATGGCCGATTATCTTATTTTTGTTTGGATTAATCGTGATAGCCATTGCCGCTATTCGTGACAGTCGCAAAGTCATGCTTTGCACAGTCGGAGGCTATATCATTGGCTTTGCGCTGGGGATGGCGTTCAACTGGGACACCTATCATCCCGAGCGCGGCCCCGGAGTTTATACAAACAACAACTGGTCTATTTGGACGGTTTCATTTCTTTTGTTCATTGCCGCAGGTATCATTTGGGAGATTGTTTGTAGACGTATGAAAAAAACAATAAAATAAGCAAAACGCCGTGAGCGGTTCATAATTCCGCTATTTCGTGAGTGCTGGGATTAGCTTGGGTGTCGTAGCGGTGTAGATTCATTAGATGGCGTAAGCTTGAGCGATTTCCGGGCAACTGGGTATTTATAATATGAACAGGACATATTGCAGGAGGAAAATGAATGTATTTATCGTTCATATTTATTGTCGTAGCTATTCATACGGTGTTATCCATACTAAGTATGTATGGTACAAAAAAACAACTTGATACTCCTGTTGCTGCTACAGAAAAAATGAAGATCAAGAATTATTTAGTAACTATTGCTTTGGGCTGTAGTTTTTTGTTAATCGTATTAATTATGTCATTGGTTGCAGGAATAAGTTTTGCAGATATTGGCTTGCGTTGGCTGCGCTTTGACAGCAATATTTGGTTTACTGTTATCACACTTGTTTTATGCGGTGCAGTCTTTTTATTTTGCCTTGGGCTACTAATTATGAATATTTTTAGCACAGAACACCGAAAGAAAACGGCAGCTGTAATTGTCGCTAATAATAGCAGCAGCAAAAGAAAAGCCGTTGCGATACCACCTCCACATAGTAAAAAAGAAAAGATACTATCCTCCGTTGTGGCTATATCGACAGGCACTACAGAAGAATTTGTATGGAGAGGATTTATGTTCTTTACCATTCAAATGGCATTTCCATACCTTTCAATCATCTTTGTTGTGTTGATTCCAAGTGTACTATTTGGAATCGGTCACATGAATCAAGGCATTGCAGGTGTTGTTCAAACTACTTTAATGGGGGCGTTGTTTGGGTGCTTGTTTTTTGCCACAGGCAGTTTAATACCGGGTATTTTGCTACACTTTATCGTTAATTTTCATCCCGTATTTGTGGTTACTGAAAAGAATGTGGTCGCAGGATAAGTTTAGAACCCTTTGAGTACAACGAGCATAATAAGCACTCGACTGAGCAGGGCGAGAACCCGCCCCACAACGTAATAAGCTAGACTATCTACAGTACAAGGCTTGAAAGATGAAAACCATCATCTTTTAAGCCTTTTTGTAATTTGTCATTGACAAATCGCTCCAAATGGGTGCTTACTTCCCTTTATCGCCGCTGGCTGAGTGGCAAAGGCTTATGAGGTGATATCCCCCGAATGTTCGGCATAGGGACGGAATCAAATTCCACCCTGCACGGATGTTTGAAATGGTAGTGCCAAAAAATTTAAAAAGGCTTGACATGGCGATTTCCATATGCTAGTATAAACAAAAATGATAATTATTATCATTTTAAAAGAGGTGAGCAGAAACACTGAAAAACTATAGCCAAAAGCGTGAAGCGATTCTTTCAAGATTGCAGCATTTGCCAAACTTGTAACGCTGTCATTGATTTCGACATCCCCCCTGCCGGACTTACATACAGGAGCTACAATCCGTTTTGATTCAGCAAGTGGATGTAGCAGCGCACGGCACTTGCGCTGCATGTTTGCCCCTTAGCTAATTTATGCACAATTGTATTCACATAAAACTTACAAAAAGAAAAGGAGCGTATCATCATGGGACGAATCGGTAAAAAAGTAGAGGAATTTAACGCACAGGCATTCCAAAAAGGCAAAGATTTTTTCACAGTAACAGAAAAGAATTTAGAGGGACAGTGGAGTGTTCTGTTCTTCTACCCGGCAGACTTCACATTTGTTTGCCCAACTGAGCTAGAGGATTTGCAAGAGCAGTATGCAGCGCTCAAATCCTTGGGCGTAGAGGTATACGCTGTGTCAACGGACACACATTTTGCACACAAAGCGTGGCATGACAGCTCTCAAGCCATTGGAAAGATTGAGTACGTCATGTTGGGTGACCCTACCCACAAAGTTTCTCGGATTTTTGATGTCCTAATCGAAGATGCAGGACTTGCCGACCGGGGGACATTTGTGATTGACCCGGATGGCGTGGTTCAACTTGCAGAAGTCAATGCCGGCGGCATCGGTCGAGATGCGAGTGCATTGGTATGTAAGATCAAGGCGGCTCAATATGTCCGCAACAATCCCGGCGAAGTTTGTCCGGCAAAATGGAAAGAGGGCGGCGAAACCTTAAAGCCAAGCCTTGACTTAGTTGGCAAAATCTAGGATCGCATGTTATAAGCACGAGGAAAAGGCGATACCTCGGTACGCCTTTTCCTTATAGACATAAGCGGAGGTAGTGTAATGGCATTAGATTTGGAAATTAAAAACGAACTCATCCCCTACTTGGACTATTTAGAGGGGAATGTGGTGTTGCGGATTTCAACAGGTGCAGATGAAAAATCCAAAGAAGTGGAAGCCTTTGTGACTGAGATTGCATCTCTATCAGAGAAGATTACAGTCGAGTATACCACGCTGGAGCGCGGTGCCAGTTTCACGATTGATCAGGTCGGAGAAACCAGCGGTGTCCAATTTGCGGGCTTGCCTTTGGGTCACGAATTTACTTCATTTGTCATGGCACTCTTGCAAGTGAGTGGCCGCAAACCGAAAATTGAGGATTCTGTCATTGCACAAATCAAGTCAATCGAGAGAAAGATGGAGTTTACCACCTATGTTAGTTTGAGTTGTCACAATTGTCCGGAGATTGTACAAGCTCTCAATATCATGGCGGTACTCAATCCCAATATCAGCCACACAATGGTAGAGGGAGGTTTTTTCCAAGAAGAAGTCGCGGCAAAAGGAATTATGGCAGTTCCGATGATCTACCTCAATGGCGATCAGTTTGCAAGCGGGCGCATGAGCATGGAGCAAATTCTCACAAAACTAGGGGCAAATGATAACGCGGACAAGTTAAATGCAAAAGAGCCTTATACGGTTCTAGTTGTCGGCGGCGGTCCTGCGGCCTCTGCCGCTGCAATCTATGCCGCCAGAAAAGGCGTTCGCACAGGACTTGTTGCCGAAACAGTAGGCGGTCAAGTAGTGGAAACCTTGGGCATTGAGAATATCATCGGAGAATCCTATATAGAAGGTCCGAAGTTTATGGAAAAAGTATCTGCCCATATGAAAGAGTATCCGATTGATACAATGCTAGGGCAGCAAGCGGTGCAATTGGAAAAGAAAGGCGATCTATTTCATCTTCGCTTGGACAACGGTGCCGCTTTGAAATCAAAAACACTGGTTCTTGCAACTGGTGCAAGATGGCGACAGATAGGCGTTCCCGGTGAGATTGAATTTAAGAATAAGGGAGTTGCATATTGCCCTCATTGTGATGGACCACTCTTTGCCGAGAAGAATGTTGCAGTCATCGGCGGCGGGAACTCCGGCGTAGAAGCCGCAATAGATTTGGCGGGTATGGCCAAGCATGTCACGATACTTGAATCTATGCCCGAGCTAAAGGCAGATCACGTTTTGCAAGAACGCCTGCGTGCCTTGCCCAACGTTACAGTAATTACAAATGCAAACACAAAAGAAATTACAGGTGATGGCAAGGTTGAACAACTCAGATATGCTTTGAGAGAAACAGAGGAAGAAAAAACCATTCCTGTGGCGGGTGTTTTCATCTTAGTTGGCTTAGTGCCAAACACAGAATGGCTCGGAGATCAAGTTTCACGCAACAAAGCCGGAGAAATCGTTGTCGATCGTCACGGGGCAACAAATATACAAGGTCTTTTCGCCGCAGGAGACTGTACAGATAGTGCTTATAAGCAAATAGTCATCTCCATGGGTTCAGGTGCAACGGCGGCATTGGGTGCATTTGATTATCTTATGAGGAATTTTACACCGCCGTATTAGACAATAGGCTCGGATAGGCAGAGCAAAAATAAAATTAGAAACAAGGAGCTTGAAAAATGAAAGAGCAAGTGTTGCAAGCGATAAAGGACGCTGGTAAGCCAGTAAACGCAAGCGAAATTGCCAAAGCGACCGGAATTGAGAAGAAAGAAGTTGACAAGGCATTTGCAGCCTTAAAAAAAGAGGATGCCATTGTTAGTCCCATCAGGTGTAAGTGGCAAGCGAAATAAGCTGATTTCCGCCATTTTGCACTTTGAACATAATGTCACAAAAAATTTGAATCATCGTCTGATGAAAAGGAGAAAAAACAATGAATAACAAGTACACATCAATCGTAAAGCTTGACTTCCAGTATGCACACAGATTCATGGACTGGCCAAGAGAGGCAAAACATCTGCACGGACATTCAGGTCTTTTAACCATCGAGCTTGAAGATGAGGTAGATCCGGTAACCGGCTTTGCCCACGCATGTAAAGAGGGTTTCAAAAAAGCGTGGGAGGTCTGTGACCACTTCCACCATGCGACATTGTTCCAAGAGGGCGATCCGCTTCTTGATGTCGTGTTGGACGTCTATGAAAAGAACGGGATTATCAATGATCCTGC
>Ga0123355_10009047_pt1 | contig 15095 bp, 6 predicted proteins | sample TergutEmb28metaG_3_FD_89872 | JGI IMG/M metagenome (GOLD analysis project Ga0123355, IMG submission 89872) | Embiratermes neotenicus P1 segment gut microbial communities from Petit-Saut dam, French Guiana - Emb289 P1 | ecosystem: Host-associated > Arthropoda: Insects > Digestive system > Gut ...
CCGCCTTTACCCCCAGGAAATACTCCTGGTACTCATTTCTGTTAGAGGCTGAGTCGACCCCAGGGCCATAGGGCGATCGGAAGGATTTTATGTCAATGAAAAATCCACTGACACCAGCTGGGATCGAACCAGCGACCTTCCGATTTGTAGCACAGCACCTTAACCACTGTACTACTGCAGTCCCCATGTGATGATACAAAGATGAATTATGGTTGGATGGACTGAAAATTAACCATATGAAAACAGAAACTACGCATGTCTGCAACACAAAAATCAATCAGAAGGGTCATCAATTTATCTTTACATTACTATTACAATACACAACATATATTGCTGTAATTTTTACTTACTTTTATCACATTATTTCAATCCTGCAGTTATAATATACAAGGTCTTTGTTACCAAATGCCAATCTGCTGCTTCATTTGGAATTTTTGTGTTTAAACTGCCATACATTAGCAACAGTATCAACCAACATTATTCTTCACACCTCAGTATTTGGAGAGACAGAGTAACCAGCCTCAAAAAAGCGGAGGTAAGTCAGATACAACAGAAGCACATACCATTTAAAATAAAAACCACACACACACTTTGTGTCTAATATCTGTTAAAAACAAGACTAACAAATGATAAAGCATCCAAAGTGATTTTTTTTATCACTGTACCATGCATTTTGATATCTATAAAGTTCATTCACCAACAAATGCACTCTTTATTAAACCTGACAAAGTTTTAAAATTTACATTAAAATCACTTTGGCTTGCTCCTACATGTTTCGGGACCATCATCAGGGAGCCTTCATTAGAGCCTAGCTAAAGTTATATTTAGGTTAAAATTCGGTAAAAAAACTACATCATTATATGGTATGCGGTGGTGTGGCAGCATGTCTATAATAAAGGGTACCTTTATTATAGACATGCTGCCACACCACCACATACCATGTAACAACCAGTCTGACTTCATGATGGAGGACCTGAATATTCAAAACCCCTAGCCAAAATATGGTGACATGAAACATGAATAGCATTCAGCATTTGTACCCTACTCATGGTGTCATCATAAAAGACTTTTATAAGTGTTCTGTAAGTCTCAGAAGCTATTTTCTTTATTTTAAAACAAACTAGTAGCAAATTTTCTGCTCTTTAAGGTCTGCCAATTCAATAAACTGTACCAGTCACAGGAAGCACTCAACATGAACACACTTAAATGTCAACTGCAGAAAACACAACATTAAGTTACACTGATGCTCACCACACTAATTCACAGTAAGTTAATTCAGAGGCACCTACTACCACACAGCTGCCTTATATCCAGTTAGCACTCCAAGTGAACAGTCCAAAAACTTTTGCTAACACCTCATATAAGAGGTAATATGGGACAGCTGCTAAGCCAGTAATGTGGCCACCTACTGACAAGACAGCCAGGTAAGCAAGACTAGTGCAGTTAGTACAGTGACTGACTAGAAGCAGACACACAGAATTTAATTATAAAAAGTACGCCTAAACAGTTACAGTAGCTCTGAACAATGACGGGCTACAGAATGCACAAGTAGTATTCAATTACACAAAGCACAACAGGATATATTACTAGTGGCTGAGCACCTGTGCTTCAAGTATAAGAAATTACCTATAGTAGCTCAGTTAGTAGTGACTAGCGACTGGCTTGATGTGTTTAAACTGATAAGACATCGTGCAGGGTAGTGCAATTGGTACAGGGCCTGGGTAGGGTAGTGCAATGAATATATGGCTGGGGTGCTCACGGGATGACTGGTATTCTATTCCCAGCAGGAGTGGTGACTTTTATTTTCAGTAACGCACCCAGACAAACACTGGGACTCATCCAACATCCACCATCCAGTCATAGTTTATGACTCCATGGTGCTATACCTCCATTTCCTCATATGTTCCAGAATATGAAGTTTAATGATGCATAAAGACACGTTTACCTTTAATTCTTGTAAAAACAGATGGCATTATATACCACACTTTGCTGCAGAATGCAAGAAAAATGTCATAACCCATGAATCCATACAAACCTTGAAAAGGAAATAACCACATCATTTCCAAGACTTGGTGTTCACGTATTAAAATGCTACCCCCATCAGAAAGCACAGAATCAAGAAGGCACAAATTATGCCAGAAGGATCCAACATGTCATCAAAATGACACATTCTCAAGAGTGCTCCTTGCTCAGGGTGGATTCAGCTCAAAAATTGTTACCACACTATGTCAACACAAAGCACAATAAATGATACAACTTTTAGCTCTGGAATAGTTAAAAAAAAAAGAAAGAAAGCAAACAAAAACACCCTTCCTGCTTTTCATGTATGTAATACTGTCTTGTTCTTAACCCTTAACATTCTGAGGCTATCAGCTATGTACAGGATGGGTCACAAACCAATGTTTTGGAAACCTGCTCTACTGCCATCATCAGGGTCAATGTAGTAAGAAACCCCAAGTCACTGATATATATACTGCCTAAAAATCAGTCTATTCATCACTGCCTAGTTCTCAACGGCTTACGGGTCAACATGGAGGGATGAAAGTGAGACCAGGATGTGATCAGGTCTGTTCAACCTACAAGGTCTTACATGATCTAAGTTCAAACCAGGACACACATGGTCTTCATTCTTTGTGTATGCTCAATTGAAAGTTAACCTGTACTGTGTTCTCTCACGGCCTTCTTCCCGCTGTCCCTCTCGATCCTCCAGAAGCCTGCCCTCCTTGTCCCAGCATTGTATAAGTTTGATGATGGGGTTCCTTGCCTGGTATCCTAGATGAGAAATGTGGCATTACTATGTGGCTATGGTTAAACATGACAGTTTGGACAAAGCACCATTAACCCTTTAAAGATGAAATTTGTCTGTTTTATGTAAGGACTCAGCGCATACCGTGCAGTAAACACTCTCCACCTCAGTTATACGAGACCAATCTGTTACTGTTTCGCAAGGTCCATACAGTCCATACAGAACACTTAAACGCAATGTGAGCACCATATAGAATTTTTGAATGCTAAAACTGGTGGTACATTAAATAACCGCTAGGCCTTAAACGGTTAAATGATGAAGCTCTAAGCAGACAACCTAAGTTCTACGGTGGGAGCAGGTTTACATCTTACAAAGTGTACCTTTTATCATGTCCCTGAGCACAGAAGTTGCCAGGTTACATCCCAGTGGATGCAGGCTTGTTAAGCAATAAAACTGCTGTGGGTAATTGTTTACTATACACCTGTCACCTCTAATTATTTTCGTATATGCCTTGCTGACAGATACTACACCAGGCACAACACAATGTCACCCTCATCAGTCAGATACTACACCAGGCACAACACAATGTCACCCTCATCAGTCAAACGGATTCCGAATCTGCAGAGCCTTAAATTTATATTTCCGACCGGAGTGACTCTAGCTTATCGCGGCTCAATTCCTAAGTCACAAAATACCGCGTGCTGCAAATGAACAAGGCATGCGGGGCCGACACTAATCACCGGAATACAAACCATCTTACCCTTTTAATTTAAATGCGTATATTTGTCTTCCGAAACATTTAGCACATTCATTTAAACATAATAATTTGCACTTCGAGAATCCTACCACAGCAAAGACGAACATTTGTGCAAATATATTCAACATTCTACAAACCTAAACCCCTCACCCCCACTCTCACTAAAAACATGGCGGCTTTTTTCAACCACATGTATAATCTGAGACCACAGACATCCGAACGAACTCCAGGCACACATGGTTACTCGCGTCCATGGATTAGAGTCTACGGTTTTCATCCAAAATAACAGTAATATCCACGGCACCCCGGTGTACGTTCAGATCCAGAGGTCCCAGAAAGCACAGAAAAAAGGAAGTTTGGTTAGAAGTTTGTTTAAACTTTTATCGAACTTCATCCATGTTTAAGCACTTGCATCCGGTTCAGAATAGTATACAATTCCAATCAGTGTTTATGTATGTCAAACAGATGCGTAAACGAAATTATAAGAATAAATAACTCCATGGAACAACGTCCTTGAGAAACTAGTAGGTCAACAGCTAATCAAGAAATTTCCCGCAGTTTATGGAACACAATCACAAGAGCCTGCCGCCAATAGTTATCCTGAGCCAAACCAATCCTACCGATGCGTTCCCATCACCTTTTTTTCAAGATCCATTTTTTATATGATCTTCCCATTAGGCCTTCCAAGTGGTCTCTTTCCATTGGTGCCCCCACCAAAATCTTGTATGCCATGTCTTCTCTCTCCACACATGGCACATGTCAAACCCATCCCAACTGACGTGATTTGATCATCTGAATAATATTTGGTTAGAAGTACAGATTATAAAGCTTTATGTAGTCTTCTTCATGTTCCCTTTTACCCAGTCGCTAATAACCTTGGAACACTTTTCTCCAACAGTCTACATTCCTCCCTCAATGCACAAGACCAAGTTACTACAACCATAAAAACAACAGGCATAATCATAGTTCTGTAAATTCTTATCTTTATATTTTCAAATAGCAAAGTGGAAAATAAAAGATTCTGAATCAAATGCTACGAATCACACCCAGACTCACAGACTAAACATAACAAATTCATAAACTAGTTATGATGAGAAAGAGGACATTTTTACAAACAGGTCGATGAAAAGAAAATGGAACAATTCTGTAAGAGCCCTTTGTGTATTACCAGTAGCATTACAGCATTTGCCTACACTAAGGACAAACAAAAGAAACCTGTCTTGCATGGGCCTGGGTATAATTTCTGGTTATCTCCTGAATACAGTAAATGGTTTATCCATTTACTCACTTGCAAAAATAAATAAGAGATTCTTCTTATGTTATCACAGGCTTCATCCTTTCCATGAATGGATTTCTGTAAACTTTATGGCAAAATTGCTTCCTGCTGAAAATTATACGTGCCTATCACAGTGACTTCACTGTTACATGAAGATGTAAATAAATTATGCAAAAAACATATTTTAATCATATTGGACAATTCGTAAGGACTGTAACAGTAATAAAAATTGTTGTACAAGATGAAACAGTGCAATTGCTGGTCATGCATGTTCACAAATAACTACATAATGTTATAAATACATACAAGAAATCTACACCTTTAAAGCCACAAACTTACAGAACACATGACAGGAGTATGCAGATAGTGTCACTTTTATAATTGTGCTAAGTACTGCCTGTACTGGCAGATGTTGATGTTCCACAGAAGAAAGCTGCTGTGCTTGGGGAGAAAATGGGAGACCCTGAATGTTAGCAGGAAATAACTGGAAGAAGTTGGAGGGGCACATAGCTTGCATGAAGGAGAACCAGAATGAATAAAGAGGTTTGGTGGGAACACCTGAAGAAATAGACTGCTTGGAACACTGAAGTGTGGATGGGAGGATTATATTAAAATGGATCTTAAAGATACAGGATGACAGAATGGGACTGGATTCATCTGGGTCAGGACACAGACCAATAACGGCCTCTTATGAACATGGTAATGAATCCTCAGGTACCACAGAAGGTAGGGGAACTTCTCAGTTGAGAAACTGCTAGCTTCTCAAGTAGGATTGTTCACCATGAAGTCATATAATCTTGTGTATGTCATCTTCAGATCAATTTATTTGAACATGTACAATCTTCTTAACAGACAATTATTTTGTACACTTTGTGTTGTATTAAAAATAAATTAATAAACCCCATTAAAATATCAAACAGAAAAAAATCACTGGACTGCATGCCATTTGTATTTCAATGCACATTTATTATGTCACAATATGTTTCCTGAACATACTATACTGCGTATGGACGTTACATTACCTGGCAACCAGGGCTAGTCACCTGCTGTTGGTTCTGATATGATACACACACACACACTCACCCATGTCAGTTAAATTCCCACTGCTTATTGCAGAGTGAGTTGACTGTCTGCTAGATGCTATGCATATTTCATATGACATATGTGCAGAATACAGCTGCTAAAGGAACTGTCATGCAGGGTCAGACAACAATCTACAAATTCATGAAAAGGTTTCAAGCAACAGGTTCCATTTCAGGCAACAAGAAAACATGCAGAGTACAAGTGAATAAAGCATCCACTCAACACAACTGTGATTCACAAATTCTAAAACACAGATTGTGAAGCAAAACTTAATTTTGTGGATTCGTGCCTGCTTGGTATGCAACATACAGAAACAGATGCCATATCCGTCCCACACAGTGCTCCGAATTGTTTTTAAACTCAGTGAGAACATGGAATCGTAGAACAGCAGGTAATAATCTACAGAATATTGCATGTTTTTCCATACAGTGCTGCTACATTATGTTATAGGCTGTGTATGTTTGCCCTCTGAGTACAACTATGATTATTGGGCTTCTTTTTTCTCTGGGACCATAAATTTATATGGATGAGTCACATGCTGACACATTTTTGAAGATCTGTCCAACTACAAGAGTCAGCAAGACATTGTAAATAATTCCACTATTACAATAATGGTCTTCTTTTAGGTTTCTGCACCCTGCTGTGGTTAACAGTTCCAACATTTTGCAGGAACATACTGCCTCCATCTTCAGGGTGACAACTGTCTCAAGTGAATTCTGCTGACCTTACACAGAGGAAGAAATGTGTTGGTAGCATAAGATGGTTTATGGCTGTATTGCCAATCACAGCTACAGAAAGCATCCAATAACTGTTACATTCTGAAGGACAGCCACTTTTTTTTTAAAAAGCAGATGAAGGCAGAGTATTCTTTCAAAACAAAGGCACACTTAACCACTACACTATGCAGAAACTCAAATACAAGACTAACATTTGATTAGCAACTATCACAAAACTCAAAATTAATTGTATGTGTTGTTTAGAGAGTGTTTTTGGTGACAGAACCATATTCTGGGTATTAGAGGCTGCTGGTTTGTAAGAAATGAAGATTGATTTTTTATTTGTAGGACCTGTTAAAGGACAAATAGTATACCAACAGTTTTCACACTGAAGACAACCTGAAAGAAGGCAATTAAAACAGGAGAGTTTTTAATTTCACCAAAATAACTCCAATGTGCTGTAAACATGTTTTTACATGTGATGTGTGCTGTGAGCCAGAGGAAACTATTCACATTGTTTCCTTAAATATGGCAAGAAAAAATCAGTTACTAACAGACACCACAAACTGAAATAGGGTAAGGGCTGCTCTGCCTGCTGTCAAGTGGAACAATCTGAGTGAGTGTCATGCAGGTTGCCAGATAATACTGTGCATGAATTTGGAAAACCAAATTTGTAACATAATTCAAGTGTCACACATATGCAATCACATAAAATATAACTGAAACTGAAGTACAGAGTAAGTTACTAAACAAAACAGATGTAAAAGGTAAAGTTGTCCTGGTGTTGCATGCATCACAACACAAGACACATGGGAAATGGCAGTAGAGCTCTCTGCATCCTTAACTCACCATGAGGATGGAGTCAGTGGTTAAGACTTCCATTCCAGCTCCTTTATCCCTGAGGAAAGACACCTCATTATCCATTGAATAGGTTGTAGTCAGCCTGAATGTTTGAAGGAGGAAAAAAAAAATTCTTTGCCCCTGCCAGGAGTCAATCCGCAATTCCTCAGCCATCCCACCTGACAAAACAAGGGTGGCCAGGAAAAACTACACATTTGCTTTCACAGTTTCTTTTAAGAAAATATGTCTGGGAGGAGAAATGGATGGAAGGTTGCAATTAGTAGAATAGAAAGATTAAGGACTATGGACTATGGACAGACTTGAAGGGACAAAAGAATACGAGACAAATGCAATTTTAGCAGTGAACAAAACAACAAAGTATCCAGTTACAAGTACTGGCAAAGTACACGCAGCTTGGTGAGATGTGAGCTCTGAGGCCTGTGAAAGAGCTGCAACACTGCCAGCTCTGGCACAACTACTAAGCAACTTTACTCCACAGCTCATTTCCCAACCACATGGCTTGTACTTAAAAAATTAATTAAAAAAAATAATAAAAAAACCAGATGAACAGTGATATGAAGAAAGTAATAAAACCAAATCCACTCAGGAAAATTAAAAAAAAAAGTGGTACTGCAAAAACTAAATATGAACTGCTATCAACTACACACCATTGGCATGTAAAGTACATGCCCATTTTATGAATTGTTATCAGCAATACTTGTTTTTACATTATCTTGGATGTACCTGATAAAGATATAAGCATAAGGTATCTCAATAAGAATGTACCTTGAAGTTCTTTTATTAAACTTAAATTTATTCAAATTTACCTACCAGCAACAATATGCAAACTTCTGAGATAACAGGCACAAAGTATCGGGAACCAGACAGTAGACTTTCAGTTTAAATAGAACATACCCGTCAATCTGCTTATAGTTTGGCACTGAATGAATTTTTTTTCTATTGTAAAAACTCCCACCACATTAACTGCCAAAGTTTTAAATTCCTATGTAACAAGAGTTAGATACTTGTATATTAAATCAGACTTTTCATTGCAATACACATATTGTAATAAAATACAGCAAAATTCCATTAACCTAACTTTCACAACCGAACAAAAGATGAATTATTGAATATTCCAGGTTATCAGGTGGTACCCACACTGACACAGGATCTTAAAACTAATTGTTTGTTATTGCTCCCACACATTCCATTTGGAAATCTCCATCTGCTGATTCAGGGCCATCAGGGTAATCTACTGTGTTTTTGCAGTCTTCAAAGCCAATGAAGCTGATCGAGTATGAGACAAGGGATCAAATTATACCACAATGGTCGATATAGTAAGTCAGTCTTGGAGGCCTTTTTGAACAGATCTCTGAGATCTGCCAGTGTCACTGACAAAGCTTTTGGCTTCTAAGAAGCAAAACCTCCGGTCTTGGAATTACTCTTAAGTGCCTGATTATCAGGATTTTTTAATTACTGGATGTTTGATTAAAGGAATTTCACTGTATTTCATAAAAGAATAATATTCTTCACATTCTGGATTTGGTATAGTAATTAGGGCATGGGCTTGGCAAGTTGGGGTTTGAATCCGAGCAGGGGCCTAAGGTTTTTTCTTCTTCAAAAAGCAAGGCTGGCTCTGGGGCAAGGAAGCTGGGGTATGATGTTGACCACTCACCTCCTTCTACTGCCAATTAAGAATGCATGCAGCTACAGCTCTCGTCCTCCCATATGCCTCAAAGGTGTACAGGGACAGCTTTATCTTTTACTTTTATATTACAGGTGAGAAGATAAAAATCACACACTCTCCATGCCTTCAATTCACTGCCACACCTTAATGCTTCAGGCCAGTTTTGGTGGTATTAGCTGCTGTTATGGTCATCAAATGACATTTATTTTGAGCAGACAAAGTCAAACACAGTTAGAGCAGTTGATCTAGTTCCCACATTACAATATTTAAAATAATGCCATAAGATCTGATAGTGTAGCACTGAAGGATGGAAGGGAGTAGTGGAAGTCAGAAATGACAACATATTTCTACCATTATGTTTTATATTATGAGTATAAATATCTTCCAAAAATGAAAGCCCCTTAAAATTATAGACACCAGAAAGCTAACATGAAGCAAGTTCCATACTGAGCACCCACAAGTACTAGACACCACGTACCCTAATAAGTCACCCACATAACCCGCTGCCCCAGATTCGTGCACCCCTGCTTTATTATTCATACAGTGTTATTTTAAGGGACTAGAACAACTGCTCATTAAGGAGTTAGCTAGTAATTCTCAACACAGTTGGCTCAATGACCTTTTCTTAGTAGCTATGAAATAGGAAGTGGGTCAGATATGAAATATAAAATATTTCAGATACCAACTCACTCTTATCCATTGTAATGCATGCTATTCAACTGAAAGGTTATGTTACACTCTCATAGGCTACTGATGGCTGTATGTGGCCCGTGACTGATTTTCTGTGGCCACACTGGATGATGCAATGGCTTCTCTCCAATGAAAACACCCAGATGATGATTTACAAATTTTAATGTTAATGTACTTGAAAACTATGTATTCAGACTAGTCTGCAGTCTCTTCATTAGAGTTGTTACATTAACAACAAAAAAACATACAAAATATGTTATGACACATTTGCAAGAGTTTTCCCTCTTTGACGATCAGAATCCACAGTTAACCAAATACTGCAAATTCTAAAGGATATTGCTTCCAATGGTGATACCAGTAAATTTTTACTGTGAATGAGAATGGTATTATCTCCCGAATGTAAAACATAATATCTTCAAACCCTGTAATAATTACGATAATCCTTGTTCTATTTAAAATCTATTAAAATACAATGTTTAAAAAAAACTTGAGATCTTCACTCCCAACTTCATTCTTGCCTTTGGCCTTGAAATCTCTAACCAATGGCTCTGTACAGATTTTAAGATCTGTTTCAGTGAAAACAGGATGCAGTAAAAATTAATACTCACTGTTTCTGTACATATAATATAACCATGATCATGGACCTGTATGTCAGTTACAGGAACTAATAATACAGCTGGGATTTCTCCCTGGCTGTTGTCATGTCAAGCATACTAGCATTCTATATTGAGCAGTAGTACATGTTGTCAGGTAGAGAGACAACATGTGCAACTTAATAGTGAAAAATCAAGACTCATAACACACTTGAATTGGACTGAACTGATTCCTATATGTAACTTGTTGTAATTATGTGATGCCTACTTTTCCTTTGGTGCCTAAGGAGATCTCCTGTGTATAAAAGCTTTCTGCATTGTTTCTTGCAAGGGAGGATTGGAATTGAAGGTCAATGTCTGTATTTGTTCTACAAATTACCTAATTTTAACAACTGCTTTCCCATACATGCTGTCAAGAAACAGTCCAGTAAATACAATGACAGTTGCAAACCACTGCCTATACAGAAGGTTGTTCCCAAACAGGATCACAGAACCAAGCACTGTGAAGAATTTACGAGTTGTGGTAATGATGGAGCATGGCAGTGGTCCAAAATCACTGACTGTCAGGAAGATGAAGAACTGTCCAAGAGCACTAGCTAATGAAAATGTTATTAATTGCCACACTAGGCTTGGGTGCCTTTGCACAAAGTTAACAAACACGATGCCTTCTCCAGTGATGATAATTGCCACTCCCAAATAGATGGTGGACCACAAGTTCATACTTAACATCATGTGTCCAGATTTGGTTTTATACTCACTTCGCATGCGTTCCTGTATGGCTCCAGTTAACCCATCCATCACGAGAGACAGTACCAATAAGAACTCTCCAAAGCCAAGTACTGAGCTGCCTTCATCTGATTTACCATCTTTATACATGAAGATTGCTACACCTACTACAATCAGCAGAACAAATACATACTTCCTTAGAGGATAATTCTTCTTTCCGAGCAATACTCCCAGAATCATAACAGGAATAGGCTTCCCAGATTTTCCCACAACTTGTGTGGGGTAGTTCACCCACTGCAAGGCCATATTGCTGCATACCATAGCAAGCAGGTATGTTAGAGCACTAGATGAGTAATACAAAGATCTCGTGTTATCCTCTCCCTGCTTCATCACTGTCGCTAGCACGATCTTCGCAAATATGTAATTCACTACACACTGGAAGAAAACCAAAGCCAGCATACACGTAAACTTCTCTTTATTCTCATCTTCACCATAGCTGCCTCTGGTTATCTTCTCTTGCAGTACTCCATAATAAAAGTAGCAAACAAATATTCCAATTGCACAAACAATAAATTTCGTGTTATTTTCCATTACTGCCGGCCAGCTACTTTGTTATTTCCGATTCTCATCAACTACCTGCATTGACTGAAGCAACAGATGAAACAGCAGACGACCACGTCAGTTTTACAGCGGAACCAATCACACGTTGACATCACGTTTCGCGCACAGCGCAATCTGGTGATGACAGTACGCAACAAAGGTCGCAAATAGTCTCATCCACAATGCAAATGCGAAACTTCTGGCAAACGTTAAATTACAGCGCCCCAAGTGGCGAGGCTCTGTAGAATGCTCCTGGTGGTAATTTGTTGAACTACATACCAAAACATCGGTCAAGCAGCCTTCTACTATACCACAACCATTATACCTACTGGCACCCAAACTGTGAATTTCAACAGACAAACTATATACACTTATTAGGCAATGTGCCTTACTATTTCTCGTTATATTTCCTCCAACAGACTTTGCTCAGATCAAAGTACAGCGTGAAATAATACGGTATATTTATTACCTAATACAGGTATTTGTTTGTAATAAATACAGGGAAAATGCAAAACTTTAAGATTTGAAATTGTAGTCTTCTGACTTATAAGACCGTATCATCTGAATGGTGGGCACCGAGAATTTGGTCTGGAACTACTGCCTCCATCTTTTGATGGCCTATGAAGATACACTTAAAATGATCCTCCATAAAATTCATAACCATGTTCCTGACTACACATTGTCCTAAACCAGAGCACATTATTAATCTTCACCAATGTGAGCACCTCAAATACAGTACCAAAAAATATTAAGAACAATTGAACCGTTGATGGAAATGTCACAATGGGAAAAATGAATTACAGAAGAACAGTATGTTCTCTACAGACACAGTATTTAATATCACGTGCCCACCAATTGCATACAAAGTGTTTCATATTTTCTCACACAAATTGAGGAAACAAATAATTATCAGTATAACTACACATCTTATGATCAGGGTCACATATGATGAATTTCAAAGTTCTACTAAAATTATATCACAAGGATACTTAATTTCTGATGGTGAAATTTTCTTCACAATACACACAACAGTCATACAGCAGACTTGCAGCACCCTCAGTTTTCTACAACAGTCGACACACAAAACACCACAAACTGCAATACAAAAAACAAATGTACGGAACATGGTCAGTAGTCTCCCTGTCATGACACTTGTAGACAGACTGGGTGAAGAAACACTGGATGGATTAAGAAAGGAATGCAGATTGTCCAGAAGAGTCTGGGTCAAGCAGACCTCTAGAAGCAAGGCCATAAATGATGACAGTCTTCATGGCACCTATAAACTGTCCCACAGATGGGTTATCTTTAAGACCCAGAGGGTAAAGCAGTAGCACCAAATTTGTTCTCATGCACATCCTGATTTAGGTGTCGGGTCTCAATGTATTTGAATTTCTTCTATTCACTCATCCTTCTCCACAACTGTTGAACAACAGATACTGTAATCACCCACCCAGTCTGTCAAGTATGGGGATGAATCTATTAAAATTCCTTGTTGAAAAAGTCCAGCACTTTATCTTACTAACAGTGTTTTGCTGTGTTCCAAGTGCTTATTAGTCCTACTTAGTTGGCAACGCAAAACCTTACCATGGTAAGGGTACATGTGACACCAGTGAAGCTGTCAATTTCCTTAAAAAACGCAGCTGTTGACTGACACCTGCAGTCCACATAACCTGGAATTAATACTGCAACAATAAAAATTCTGTTCAAGACCAAGAGTTCTATAAAAGGAAATAATGTACACAAAAAGCTGCACCACATAACACAACTGCTGATAAGCCTCTGAGTCATTCAAACTCAGTGCAGTTGTCCTTATGTACTGGGACCAGCATTGATAGCTACTGACACAGCACTACTCATAAACTGGGCAGTCATGCCAAATTTCATCACATTCTGGACACCAGGCTTAAGGTGTCTCTAAGTCATTTTGGGCAGCAGGCGATACACATTATGTTTGCCAACTACATATGGCTTCAATATGTCATCCCACTTAGCAGTTGCTTGCCATTCACAGTAATCTCACACTGTACATTAACTACATCACATTTTAGGAAAAGGTTATGGGTACATTTACGGAGATGGGGAGGACCAAACGTAGCTTCAATTTTTTTGTCATAAAACCTGAAGAAAGGTAGCTTTTCAGAAACACCCAAATGTTTCAAGGCCTTGATATTGTTGGCAACCATGTTACGCACGGTGGCAACGTCTAATCTTGCACTGTGGCATGCATCAAGAACCTCCATAAAGAAAGCATTTCACCCTTAGCTCCTCCATGAATCAAGTAGTATGCTATTGGTTGCTTCTGCTATTTACAGGGACCACAAAGCATGAAGACAATAGCTTGATTTGCAGTATTGCTTGTCATGCCATGGCTTCCAAGGGAGCCAAAGACCTAAATACAGACAATCTTCTGATTGAAACACAAGTTCTCTCCATCTGACATTTCATCAACATGAGATGACACAAAGAATCATCAGACATTGTCGGAGAAGTGCATTTTAGTGTACCAAACATACTTGCATGGGAGCCAAAGAAGTAGGATGGCCTTGAGGGTGTGCACCTTGCTGATAGGTACACTCAGTCCAACAAAAATCCATCGGCGTGATATTTCTTACGTCCCACTCAGGCAGTGACGTCCGGTACAGTTGCCATCATAATTTGAGTCGTTTTTCTTTTCCCATATTTGCGCATTTGTGGCGTTTCTCTGTCTTCCATTCATTAAATCAATCACACTGCATATATATTAACCGAAAACAAAAATAAATTTGCTTAGTATGAAATTAAAACATTAATTAAACTACATTAACTTTCCCAGGAGTGAGGCTAGCTAGCTAGCTTTGCTGCTAAGGATGGATGAGTCGACCGGACACTTCGTTTTTATTGTCAGCAGGTGTAACACATGCAGTTCGAGTGCTAGCAGTAGCATTCGGAAATAAACTACGTTGGTTCGAGTCCCACTGTCAGCATATTTCTTTATGTAGCGAAGGCACTTGAACGCATGCTAGGAGTAGCCTTCGGAAGAAAGCTATGTTGAATGTGAATAAAAATCCAACAGATGCAACAGTATGCAGATATTTATTCACTGCAAAACTACTCCTAGTTTGCGGTTTAGGTTGTTGTAGTGTTTTCTGGCATTGTTGTTTTTTCCTATTTATGCGGATATTGTCGTAGACTGGTGTTAGTTGCCTCTGTTGGCATGTCTTGTTATACCAGATGGCTGCGTTTATTCTATACAGTTTCCTTTCGATGCTCTTATAGTGGTATATATCTTTGGCCTGCTTGGCATCAATAAATTTTAAGCTCGTGGTTCCGTGCATCGTAATTCAATGTGAATAAAAATCCAGCAGATGCAACAGTATGCAGATATTTATTCACTGCAAAGTA
>Ga0123355_10009048_pt1 | contig 15093 bp, 7 predicted proteins | sample TergutEmb28metaG_3_FD_89872 | JGI IMG/M metagenome (GOLD analysis project Ga0123355, IMG submission 89872) | Embiratermes neotenicus P1 segment gut microbial communities from Petit-Saut dam, French Guiana - Emb289 P1 | ecosystem: Host-associated > Arthropoda: Insects > Digestive system > Gut ...
CATTAGGAATATAAGACACGCACTATAATGGCGTTTTGATTTGTTTTAATAAACAAGTGCAATTTGTTGGTTTGTTTTTATCAATTTTAACGTAATAATTGCACGGGAGAAAACATGAAAATATACGTGTATTAGCAACAAGCGAGTGATGGTGTTCAATGGGATTTTACTGTAATGGCGGGCAGTTACTGTGATAGGGGGCAGTTACTGTGATGTCGGGCAGTTACTGTGATGGCGGGAAGTTACTGTGATGTTGGGCAGTTACTGTCATGGCGGGCAGTTACTGTGATGGCGGGCAGTTACTGTGATGGCGGGCAGTTACTGTGATGGCGGGCAGTTACTATGAAGATGGGCAGTTACTGTGATGTCGGGCAGTTATTGTGATGGGGGCAGTCACTGTGATAGTGGGCAGTTGCTTTGATGGTGAGCAGTTACTTCCCAGTTTAGCTGTTAAATTTTATTTTTCATCTTTTAATTAAACGGTGTTTCTTTTTAAAAACAGTCCGCTAACAATCGGCAGTTTATAATAAGTCTACAGTATCTTGTGCTGTCAGTAGATCTGAGAACAGCAGCTAAAATCTAAACTAAACTCCGTGGCTTTAGTCCGCGAGCGAAACATACCGACAGAGCGGCCGCCGCCGATAGGCGAATTTAGTGCCAACTTTTGCGGATAGAGGGGTGTCACGTGGTTAGCGCAACGTGTCCCCACGGCTTTTAATCTCTGTTTTCTGAACCTGAAGCAGCTACTTTTTTATTCAAGTAGCTCCTCAGTTGACCTCACGAGGCTGAGTGGACCCGGTTCCAGACCCACTACTACTCAGAAAATCTGGTAGCGCCGGGGTTCGAACCCGGGACCTCTGTATCTGTAGCCAGAAACTCTGACCACTAAATCACAGAGGCGGTCGAGAACAGCAGCTAGACAAATATTAATGTCAATGGGAGCTGTAGCAAATATCTACCACTGAATTACACTAAACAGTCACGAACACACATAAAAAACCCCAATTTTAATGTGACCGACAAGTCTGTTGGCTGAACATAAACCTTTGGCTTGAAGTCTAATGTGTGACCACCGAAGGCGCATTTCGGCTTGTTAATTCAGTTTGTAATTTTATGGTTACTTGTGTTTGTACCTGCACGTGTCTGTGATAAGTGTGTCTGGGGACAGTTTGGGGTGGGCTTGTGACAGCAAAGGTTGAAATTATAAGGACATGTGGGAAGCAAGACGCTATCCGTAACCATGACTGGACCCACCGACGTGTGTGCAAATGTCCTGTGCACCGAAACACGGTGACTTTTGACTTATACACGGCCGAGCTCTATACTAGTGAGTCCGAGCAGAAAAATTGTTGCATGTCACGTAACTGGCGCCTAGAATTTTGAAGCGAAAACTAGTTTTGTGGAAAATTTGTTTACCTGCTTAACAACAAATTGATCGCTACTGCATTTTCCTTTAGCGACGGTACCTGATATGATGCCCTTTGCGAAATACACGATCCACACTTCCTGGGACAGAAGCAAAGGACTTTATTTTTCATCCAGAAGACAGTTTTTGAACATAATTTGCAACTATTAAGTAGTTTCTTTACTTGTAAATTATTGGCCAGTTATTTCGATAGAAATAAAAATCTAATTAGCAGACCAAAATTTTGTAAATTGTTTTCCGAAAGCCTAAATATTTCCTGTTTTACTTCTTATAGATTTTCTTTTACCTTATTCAATATAAAGTAATAAATATTCATAAATGATTGTAACATGTTTATTGTTTCAATTTGTTAGAACCGAATCGCTTATATTTGCATTCATTTCAACATAAATAAATAATCCCGTTCCGCAGTTCCCAGTTTGTCGACTAAGTTTGGTTCATTCCTTCGTCTTGCCAATTTCTTAACAACTCAACTTATCGCTACAGCCTTAAGGTTTCTGTTGTTTATGTGAATATCAAATGTTCAATGAAATTTTCTGACCTTTTTTTCTTGGCTCATCCGCCTGTTTGCCAATCAGCACATTTTCGTTTTTTTACTTGCGCTTATTTTCTGTGTGCACGATTAGCATATTATTATTTGCTTGTTGTGAAACGTTGTCAAGTTTTTTCGTGATTATGTGGGGTGGGATTTTATTGTGTGGTAATTTTGTTTCTCTAACGCTTACATATGCCACTATTGTTGGTATCAAAGTGAATTTGCTGGTCTGATTTTGTCAATATATGATGTGGACAATTTTTGGTTTGTTTTTCCTGCAGGTGATTAAATGGTTTGTGTGATATTTCTCCAACTGTTACCATCGGACTTTCTCCAGACATATGCTTTTTTGCACCAAATTCCTTGATGTGTCTTTTGTGTAATATATCTGAATTGAACTGTATCCCACTCCATAAAATACCTAACGCCTTTTAACAATGTCACAAAATACCCACTAACTGAAATAATTTATGATTTTAGATTTCTACAAATTTACGATTAAAGAAGTGCTACTTTGACGATTGAAGGTGGTCAACCATACCTGGTCTTGAAAATTGTGCCATTTTCCCCAAATACCCATCACGTCTTTCTGTTTTAATTTTATAAGTCTCTACTTTTCGCCTGTCAGAAGTTTCTAGCGTGCCTCGTGACCCTCGCTTTGATAATTCCTGTTCCAAAGTGCTCTTGCTATAGCTGATTCTTTATGCCATGTTAGAAACTGCCATCTGTGCTCAGGTCATTTCAATACATGATTTTTCGTGAGTACTTCCATTTTATGTAACTCGTCACATCTCATTATTTTCTGTGTCGCCATGTTAGTGGCGGCGGGAAGGATCGAGCAGGCAAATTTTAATGTTTATAAACGCCAGTCTTACTGGAGCCTCTTTCGTGCTTCGGGCATTTGGACGGTCGCACAGCGATAGGGGGCACCAAACTGAGTTAATTTTCGGCAAAAATTTGGTAAAATCTAATTTCGTTTCTTGATTACACACATAAAAAGTGTGCATAGCGATAATGTGTTTTCGATGGTATGATTTTTGGTCCTGCCCATTCTTTACATTTGATCCGTCGGCCTACTGGCGTAAGCATGCGATTTTATCATTCTTGACTGTAATTCGGACAAACAAAGAACGTTAACATGTGGAAGGAGGAATTGTATTGCTACGTGTATGAACACACTGCCGGCCCGGTGTGTTAAGGGTGTTCCTGACAGCACAGCATCTGAACTTACTGACTGTGAAAACAGCGTTAGGAAGGCCCCATCTACTCACAAGTACTCAACAACGCTGTATGCACTATCTTGTACATAATTTTACCTAAATCGGACAATAAATTTGGAAAGGAAAGAGAGATACATTGAAGGTCGTAAATAAAGGAGCCCATGTCTTTCACCGAGCAGATTTCAGTGAAACCCAGGCTGATTTAACGAATTTTTCTCAAATCAGTTAACAAATGTATTAAATGTGGGTATGTTTAATTCCTTTCAATCAATTATGGTTTTCACTGCGTCTAATTTCAGCGACATTTTTTTGTACAGAACTGCTCTACTAGACTTCATGACTATCCTACAGACGGTCAGTCGCCGTTACTAGGCCGCAATCGGTCAGACGGAGGAGGGTGACATGTATGATTTCCGTATAAGAATATGTTTTTGTACTTGGTAACGAGCGCCTAAAATCTTCAGTATAATTTTTCTTCTAATCTAAATTACTTATATAACATTAAAATATTTGTGCTGTACCGGAATCCGTATTTTATTGCTGCTTTCTAATTATTTATTGCTCTCCTGTGAGCGTTTCATACTGCCGCCGATTGTATTTTCAGTCACAATCACCGGACTTGTATAGCCTATTTTCATATAGTGATTAGACATTAATGGCAACTCGGAGGAAATACGAAGGCGTAATGTTATGTTTGTGATGAAGTATTTTAAATGAAATAACAGTTTAAACTTCGCAGCGTTCAGTTTAAAGTCCGAATGACCGCCATTCATTCTCTACAGACGAAGCACATCCCCAGCGGACTGTCTGTGCCGGTACTAGTTACATTCAGCTTCAACTTCGCTGTCGCTTTTGTTCTTTAGCCCTTTTCCCAGGCAATATGGCGGCCGGAATGTGAAACCCACAACTGTTCTCTATCACGTGCATTTATTGCTCGGTGCGTTGTCACAAACTAGCACATAATTACCTGCCGTTGTAACGACCGGGACATAATTACCTCCCGTTGTAACGACCGGCACATAATTACCTGCCGTTGTCACGACCGGCACATAATTACCTGCCGTTGTAACGACCGGCACATAATTACCTCCCGTTGTAACCACCGGCACATAATTACCTGCCGTTGTAACGACCGGCACATAATTACCTCCCGTTGTAACGACCGGCACATAATTACCTGCCGTTGTCACGACCGGCACATAATTACCTGCCGTTGTAACAACCGGCACATAATTACCTGGCGTCACAAAATTACTTCATTACAGGTTCTTGCTGTAACTAACCAGTCGGAGGACTGGCCAAGATTTCCATTTAAATAACAAGACATACAAGTGATCAAGCACTATAATTTCACACATTCATTCGTCCATTCACTCACTGATTTCGCTTTGTGACATGCAACAAGTCCATAGCCTTTTCCAGTTCATTTCTCCACACAGTGCCAGATCTAGTGCTTCCCCTTACAGTTCCAGTACCGTACCGTTTAGAGGCACGCGGTGGTGCAGCTGTTTGAGGCACTGTGCTACATGCCGTAAGGTTGCGAGTACATGTGTAGGATACACAGTGACCTGATTGAGGCCGTTACATCTATGTCTTCCCCAGTTCTGCTTCATTTTCCTGCTGGCACATTTTATGGTAAATTAAAAGTCTATTTGATAATTTCTTCCCTCCTTTTAAATTGCTGTGAATTGAGGTTCAATTCAAGAACGTGTACAAAATTAAGTTGTTATTGTTACAGTTTGCCGACATCTCACATGACGTAATTTGTTCATCATTTTGGTAATTCTCCGGCGTCTGACATCTAATTGCCGACGTTTCGGAACTCACTGTCGGTTCCATCTACATAGGCAGGTGAATGAAGTATACTTCATTCACCTGCCTATGAAGTGAGTTCCGAAACGTCGGAAATTAGATCTCAGAAGCCGAGGAATTACCCAAAAAGGAATAAATTATATTTAGAAAACGGCGAAAGCTTAAAAATAAGAATTTCACATGAAATTTGTCTCCTGCCCGATAACGCAGATCTGCGTGCAGACCTCACGGTACCTGACGGAGAGCTCGGTGCACTGCTGGGGGTTGTTTCTGAAGCTGACAAAGAGCTGGTGGTGAGTTGTGTGGCCTGACTACATGCTGTCAGTTAAATAGTGATTCCCATATAAAACACAACAATGTTTCAGTGCTACATGCTGAATCCATCACCACAGTGACTATAACAACAGACTGCACACCGACTGATGGTTTCCGAGTAGGACGAAACATGTCCTTTCACTTACATCCAATAAAACTGGTTGTGTTTTGACTTACGGCATATTAATCTTTATTTTTCTAATCTTTAATTTGTAGTGTTAGTAGTACACAGAGCTATAGAAGGAGCTTCATAATGACATGTAGAGAATGTCAGTAGCACACAGAGCTGATGAAGGAGCTTCATAAGGAGAGGTACAGAAAGTTAGTAGCACACAGAGCTATGGAAGGAAATTCATAAAGACAGGTACAGAAGGTCAGTAGCACACAAAGATGTGGAAGGAGCTCACAAAGAAAGGAACAGAATGTTAGTAGCACAGCGAGCTGTGGAAGGAGATTTACAACGACACGTTCAGAATGTCAGTAGCACAAAGAGCTGTGGAAGGAACAATATAATGACAGGTATAGAATGCCAGTAGCACACAGAGCTGTGGAAGGAGTTTCATAATGACAGGTACAAAATGTCAGTAGCACAGAGAGCTGTGGAAGAAGATTCATAATGAGAGGTACAGAAAGCAAGAAGCACACAGAGCTGTGGAAGGAGCTTCATAATGACAGGTACAGAATGGCAGTTGCACAGAGAGCTGTGGATGGAGATTCATAATGACAGGTTCAGAATGTCAGTAGCACACAGAGATGTGGAAGGAGCTTCATAAAGACAGGAACAGAAAGTCAGTAACACACATAGCTGTGGAAGGAGCTTCATAATGACAGGTACAGAATGTAAGTAGCATAGAGAATTGTGGAAGGAGCTTCATAATGAGAGGTAGAGAATGACAGTAGCACAGAGGGCTGAGGAAGGAAATTCATAATGAGAGATAGAGAATGTCAGTAGGACACAGGGCTGTGGATGGAGCTTCATAATAACAGGAACAGAATGTCAGTAGCACACAGAGCTGTGGAAGGAGATTCATAATGACAGTTACAGAAGGTCAGTAGCAGAAAGAGCTGTGGAAGGAGCTTCATAAAGAGAGGTACAGAATATCAGTAGCAGAGAGAGCTGTGGAAGAATCTTCATAAAGAGAGGTAGAGAATGTTAGTAACAAACAGATCTGTAGAAGGAGCTAATTAATAAGAGGTACAGAATGTCAGTAGCAAACAAAGATGTGGAAGGACCTTAATAATGAGAGGTACAGAATATCTGTAGCACAGAGAGCTGTGGAAGGATTTTCATAATGACTTGCAGAGAATGTTAGTAGCACAGAGAGCTGAGGAAGGAGATACATAATGACAGGTACAGAATGTTTTTGACACAGAGAGCTGTGGAAGGAGTTACATAATAAAAGGTACAGAATGAAAGTAGCACAAAGAGCTATGGAACGAACTTCATACTGACATGTACACTATATCAGTAGCACACAGGGCTGTGGAAGCAGGTTCATAATGAGAGGTACAGAATATTTGTAGCACAGAGAACTGTTGAAAGAGCTTCAAAATGAAAGGTACAGAAATTCAGTAAAACAAATAGCTGTGCAAACTGATTCATAATGACAGGAAAAGAATCTCAGTAGTACACTGAGTTGTGGAAGGTGCTTCATAATGAGAGTTAGAGAATGACAATAGCCAACAGAGCTGAGGAAGGGGTTCCTTACTGATATATAACGAATGTCAGTAGCACAGAGAGCTGTGAAAGGAGCTTCATAATGACAGGTAAAGAATGACAGTAGCACACAGAGCTTTGGAAAGAGCTTTACAATGACAGGTACAGAATGACAGTAGCACAAGAAGCTGTGGAAAGAGCATCATAATGACAGGTACAGAATGCAAAAAGAACACAGAGCTTTGGAAGATGCTTCATAATGACAGGTACCGAATGTCAGTTACAAACAAAGCTGTGGAATGAGCTTCATAATGAGAGGTAGAGAATATCAATAGTATACAGGGCTGTAGATGGAGTTTCATAATGAGAGATACAGAATGTCAATAGCACTCAGAGTTGTGCAAGGAGATTCATAATGACAGTTACAGAATATCAGAAACACACAAAGATGGGGAATGAGCTTCATAATGACAGGTACAGAATGACAGTAGCACAAAGAAAGGTGGAAGGATAATCATTTTGACATATACCGAATGTCAGTAGCACAAAAAGCTGTGGAATGAGCTTCATAACGACAGGTAGAGAATGTTATTAGCACACAGGGCTGAGGAAGGAGCTTCATAAAAAATGGTACAGAATGTCAGTAGCACAAAAATCATTGGTAGTAGCTTCCTAATGACAGGTACAGAATGTCAGTAGCACACAGAGCTTTGGAAGGAACTTCATAATGAAAGTTACAGAACATCAGTATCACCGAGAGCTGTGGAAGGAACTTCATAATGACAGGGACAGAATGTCACAAGCACACAAATTTTGTGGAACGACTATCATAATGACAGTTACAGAATGTCAGTATCACAGAGAGCTATGGTTGAAGCTTCATAATGAAATGTACTGAATGTCAGTAACAAATAAGGCTCTGGAAGGAGCTTCAAAATGACAGGTACAGTATGTCAGTATCACACAAGGCTGTGGATGTAACTTCATAAAGACATGTACAGAATGTCAGTATCAAACTGAGGGATGGGAGGAGCTTCATAATGACAGGTACCGAATATCAGTAGCAAACAAAGCTGTGGATGGAGCTTCATAATGACAGGTACAGAATGTCAGGGGCACACAGAGCTGGGGAATTAGATTCGTAATGACAATTTCAAAATGTCAGTAGCTCATAGAGATGTGGAAGAAGATTCTTAACGACAAGTACTGAATGACATTGGAACACAGAAAAATGGAAGGAGGTTCATAATAACGCGTACAGGATGTTAATAGCACAGAAAGCTGTGGAACGAGATCCGTAATGATATGTACAAAATGTCAGAATCACAGAGAGCTGTGGAAGGAGTTCCTTAATGACACGTACAGAATGTCTGTAGCAAAGAGAGCAGTGGAAAGAGCTTCATAATGACAGGTACAGAATGTCAGTAGCACACATAGCTGTCGAAAGAATTTCTTGAGTATATTTCCAGAATTTCAGTAGCACAAATATCTTTATAAGGAACTTTATAATGAAAAGAACAGAAAGTTAGTAGCACAGAGATCCGAGGAAGGATATTCAGAATGACAGGTTCAGAATTTTAGTAGCACAAAAAGCTGTGGAAAGAAAAACTTAATGACAGGTATAGAATGCCAGTAGAACACGGAGCTGTGGAAGGATTTTCATAATGACAAGTACAGAATGTCAGTAGCACAGAGAGCTCTGGAAGGAGCATCAAAATGACAGGTACAGAATGCAAGTAGCAAACAGAACTGTGGAATGAGATACGTAATGTCAGATACGGAATATCAGTTGCTCAGAGAGCTTTGGAAAGAGCTTCATAATGGAAGGTACAGAATGTCAGTAGCAACCAGAGATGTGGAAGGAGCTTCATATTGACAGGTACAGAAGGTCAGACCCACAGGTATTTATGGAAGGAGCTACATAATGACAGGTACAGTTTGAATGTAGAACACATAGCTGTGGAAGGAGCTTCATAAGGACAGGCAAAGATTGTGAGTAGCACAGACAGCTGTGGAATGATCTACATAATGACAGGTACAGAATGTCATTAGAACTGTGGGCTGTGGAAGGAATATATAATGACAGGTACAAAATGTCAGTAGCACACAGAACTGGAAGGAGATTTATAATGACAGGTACAGAATGACAGTTGCAAAGAGAGCTGTGGAAGGAGCTTCATATTGACAGGTAAAGAAAGTCAGTAGCACACAGAGATGTGGAAGGAGCTTCATAATGAGAGGAACAGAATGTCAGAACCACAGGTAGTTATGGAATGAGTTACATAATGACTGGTACAGAATTAAATTAGAAAACAGAGCTGTGGAAAGAGCTTCATAATGAAAGGAACAGAATGTGAGTAGCACAGAGAAATGTGGAAGGTTCTACATAATGACATGTACAGGATGTCATTAGAACAGTGGACTGTGGAAGGAACATATAATGACAGGTACAAAATGTCAGTAACACGTAGAAATGTGGAAGGAGATTTATAATGACAGGTACAGAATGACAGTTGCAAAGAGAGCTGTGGAAAAAGCTTCATATAGACAGGTACAGAAAGTCAGTATCACAGAGATGTGGAAGGAGCTTCATAATGAGAGTAACAGTATGTCTGAACCACAGGTATTTAAGGAAAGAGCTACATAATGACAGGTAAACAATGAAAGTAGAACACAGAGCTTTGGAAGGAGCTTCATAATGACAGGAACAGAATGTGAGTAGCACAGAGAACTGTGGAAAGATCTACATATTGACAGGTGCAGAATGTCATTAGAAATGTGGGCTGTGGAAGGAACCTCATAATGACAGATACAGAAAGTCAGTAGCACACAGGGCTGTGGATGGAGCTTCATAATGACAGGAACATTATGGCAGTATCACACAGAGCTGTGGAAAGAGCTTCATAATGACAAGTACAGAATGTCAGTAGCACACAGATTTATAGAAGGACCTTTTCAATGAGAGGAACAGAATGTCAGTAGCAAACAGAACGGTGGAAGAAGCTTCATAATGAGAGGTACAACATGTCAGTAGCACAGAGAGCTTTGGAAGGAGCTTCATAATGACTTGCACAGAATGTAATTAGCACAGAGAACTTAGGAAAGAGTTTCATAATGACAGGAACAGAATGTCTTTTAACACAGAGAGCTGTGGATGGACCTTCATAACAACAGTTACAGAATGACAGTAGCACAAAATCTATGGATGGAGTTTCATAATGACACGTACAGAATGTTAGTAGCACACAGGTCTGTGGAAGGAAGTTCATAATGACAGGTACAGAATGTCTGTAGCATAGAGAGCTGTGGAAACAGTTTCATAATGAGAGGTACAGAATGCCAGTAGCACAAATAGCTGTGGAACTTGATTCAAAATGAATGGAACAGAAAATCAGTGGCACACTGAGCTGTGGAAGGAGCTTTGTAATGAGAGTTACAGAATGTCAGTAGCTAACAGTGCTGAGGAAGAAGCTACGTAAAGACATGTATCGAATGTCAATAGCACAGAGAGCTGTGAAAGGAGCTTCATAATTACAGGTACAGATTGTTAGTTGCAAACAGGTCTGTTGAAAGAGATTCACAATGAGAGGTACAGAATGCCAGTAGCACGCAGAGCTGTGGAAAGAGCTTCATAATTACAGGTAAAAAATGTAAAAAGAACACAGAACTGTGGATTAAACTTCATATTGACAAGTACAGAATTTCAGAAGCATACAGGCTTTTAGAAGGAGCTTCATAATGATAGGAACAGAATAACCGTAGCAAAGATTGCTGTGGTTGGAGCTCCATAATGACAAGTACAGAATGTCAATAATACACAGAGCTGTGTGAAGGAACAACTTCATGACATATACCGAAAGTCAGTAGCAGAGAGATTTGTAGAAGGAGCTTAGTAATGACAGGTACATAATGTTAGAAACACACAGGACTGTGGAAGGAGCTTCATAAATGCAGGAACAGAATGTCATAAGCACATAGAAATTTGGAAGAAGCTTTATAATGAGAGGTACAGAATAGCAGTAGCACACAGAGCACTGGAAAGAACTTCATAATGAAAGATACAGAATGTCAGTATCACCGAGAGATGAGGAAGGAGCTTCATAATTAAAGGTACAAAATGTCACTGGCACACAGAGCTGTGGAACGACTTTCATAATGACAGGAACAGAATGTCAGTATCACAGAGAGTTGTGGAAAGAGCTTCATAATGACATGTTCTGAAAGTCAGTACCACATAAGGCTGTGAAAGGAGCTTCATAATGACAGGTACAGAATGACAGTATCACAACGGACTGTGGACGTAGCTTCATAAAGAGAGTTACAGAATTTCAGTAACACAAGAGCGGTGGAAGGACCTTGATAATGATAGTTACAGAATGTCAGTAGAACACAGAGCTGTGGAAGTAGCTTCGTAATGACATGTTCAGAAAGATAGTAGCTCACAGAGATGTGGAAGGAGCTTTTAACAAATTGTACCACATGAAATTAGCACCCAGAAAAGTGGTAGGAGATTCATAATGACGGGAACAGAATGTAAGTAGCTCAGAAAACTGTGGAATGAGATTCATAATGTCATGCACAAAATGTCAGTAGCACAGAGAGCTGTGGAAGGATTTTCATAATGACACGTACAGAATGAATTTAGCAAAGAAATTTATGGTAAGAGCTACATAATGACAGGTACAGAATGACGGTAGCAAACATAGTTGTGGAAATAATTTCTTGAAGATATTTACAGAAAGTCAGTAGCACAGAATGCTATGGACGGTGCTTCATAAGAACAGGTAGAGAATGTCTGTAGCACAGAGAGCTGATGAAGGAGCTTCATTATGAGAGGAACAGAGTGTCAGTAGTAAAAAGAGCTGTGGAAAGATCTTCATAAAGACAGGTACAAAACGTCAGTAGCACTCAGAGGTATGGAAGGAATTTCATAAAGAGAGGTACAGTATGTCAGTAGCACACAGAGCTGTGAAAGAAATTAATAATGATATGAACCGATTGTCTATAGCACAGAGATATATGAAAGGAGCTTCATAATGAGAGGCACGGAATGTTAATAGCACACAAGTATGTGGAAAGAGCTTTATAATGACAGGTACAAAATGTCAGTAGACAGAGAGTTGTTGAAGGAATTTCATAAAGATATGTACACAATGCCAGTAGCACAGTTAGCTGTGGAAGGAGCTTCATAATGAAAGGTACAGGATGTCAGTAGCACAGAGAGTTGTTCAAGGAGCTTCATAATCACATGTGCAAAACGTCAGTGGCACACAGAGCTGTGGAAAATATTTCATAATGATATATACAGAATGCCAGAAGCACAAAATCTGATGAAAGAACTTAATGACATGTAAACCTATTGATAGTAGCGCAGAGAGCTGTGGAAAGAGTTTCATAATGAGAGTTACAGAATGTTAGTAGCACACAGAGCTGTGGAAGGAGAGTCATTATGACAGGTACAGAATATCAATAGCAGGCAGAGAACTGGAATGAGCTTCCTAATGACAGGTACAGAATATCAGTAGCAGACAGAGCTGTGTAAGGAGCTTCCTAAAGACCTGTACAGAATGGCAGTAGCAGACAGAGCTGTGAAAAGAGCTTCATAATGACTGGTACAGAATGTCAGTAGCACACAAAACTGTGGAAGGAGCTCCATAATGACAGGTAAAGGATATCATTAGCACACAAAACTGTTGAAGCATCTTCATAATGAGAGGTACCGAATGTCAGTGGCACAAATAGCTGTGGAAAAGTTCCATAATGACGGCAAAAGAATGTCAATAGCACACAGACCTGTGGAAGGAGCTTCATAAAGATAGTTACAGAACGTCAGGAGCTCACAGAGCTGAGGAAAGATCTTCATAATGATATGTACCGAATGACTTTAGCACAGAGAGCTGTGGAAATAGCTTCTTATTGACAGGTACAGAATGTTAGTAACACACAATGTTGTGGAAAGACCTTCACAATGACAGGTACAGAACGCCAGTAGCACACAGAGCTGTGGAACGAGCTTCATAATTATCGTTACAGAATGTCAGTAGCAAACAGAGTTGTGGAAGGAGCTTCATAAAGACAGGTACAAAATGTCAGTCGCAAACAAGGCGGTCGAATGTGCTCCATAATGAGAGGAACAGAAAGTCAGTTGCACACAGACCTGTGGATGGAGTTTCATAATGACAGGTACAGAATGTCAATTGCACAAAGAGATGTGGAAGGAGCTTCATAATGAGATGTACAAAATATCAGTAGTCACAGAGCTGTGGAAGGAGCTTCATAACGACAGGTACTGAATGGCAACAGCACACAGAACTGTGGAAGGAACTTCATAATGATAAGTAGAGAATATCAGTAGCAAACAGAGCTTTCGAAAGAAATTCTTAATATTAGGTACCGAATGTGATTAGCACACAGAGTTGTGGAAGGAGTTTCTTAGTAACAGGTATCGAATGACAGTAGCAAACAGAGCTGTGGAAGTAGCTTCATAATGACACGTACAGAATATCAGTGGAACACAGAGCTCTGACGGGAGCTTCTTAATGACAAGTAATAATCGCCAGTAGCAAACAGGGCTGAAGAAAATTCTTAATAATATCAGGAACCGAATGTAAGTTGAACACAGGGCTATCGTTGGAGCTTCATAATGACAGGAATAGAATGTGAGTAGCACAAAAATAAGTGGAAAGAGCTTCATAATGAGAGGAAAAAATTTCCATAGCACACAGAGCTGTGGAAAGAGCTTCATGAAAAAATTACAGAATGTCAGTATTACACATAGCTGAGGAATGAGATTCATAATGAAAGAACAGAATGACAGTAGCACACACAGCGGTGGAAGGATTTCTTAATGACAGAACAGAATGTCAGTAGCACAAAGAATTTTGGAAGTAGCTTCATAATGACAGGTCAGAATGTCAGTAGCACCAAGCTTTGGAAGGATCTCCATATTGACATGTACAAAATGACAGTCGCAGGGAGAGCTGTGGAAGGAGCTTCTTAATTACAGTTCCAGAATGTCTGTAGCACAGAAAACTGTGGAAGGAGACTCAAAATGACAGTTACAGACTGTCAGTAGCACACAGAATTGTGGAAAGAGTTTCAGAATTACATTTACAGAATGTCAGGATCACACAGAGTTGTGGAAAGATCTCCATAATGACAGGTACAGAATGCCGGTAGCACAGAGTGCTGTGGAAAGAGCTTCTTAATGACAGAAACAGAATGCCAGTAGCACACAGAGGTGTGGAAGTAGCTTCTTAATGACAGTTACAGGATATCAGAAACACACAAAGCTGTGGAAAAAACTTCATGATGACAGGTACGGAATAAATATAACTCACAGAGCAGTTCATGTATATATTTAAAGATATGGGCGGAATGATAGTAACATAGAGAGCTGTGGAAAGAGCTTCATATTGATAGGTACGGAATGTTAGTAGCACACAGGGCTGTGGAAAGACCTTCATAATAGCAGGTACAGAATATTTTTAGAACACAGAAGTTTGGAAGGAACTTCTTAACGACGAGTACAGCAAGCGAGTAGCACACAGAGCTGTGGAAGGAGTTTCATAATGACAGGTACAGAATGTCAGTAGCACAGATAGCTGTTGAATGATCTTCAGAATTGCATGTACAGAATATTAGTTGCACAGAGGGCTGTGGAAAAACTTAATAATGAGAAGTACAGAATGCTGTAGCTCAGAGAGCTGTGGAAGGGAATCCATAATGACAGTTACAGAATGCCAGTAGCATACAGAGCTGTTAACGAACTTCATAATGACAAGTAGAGAATGTCAGTAGCACAGAAATCTATGGAAGGAGCTTTATAATGACAGGTACAGAATGTCTGTAGCACAGATAACAGTGGAAGGAGCTACATAAAAATACGTACAGTGTCAGTAGCACACAGAACTGTGAAAGGAGCTTCATATGGACAGTTACAGATTATCAGGAACACACAAATCTGTGGAATGAGCTTATTAACCCTTTGACGCCTAACGACCACTATAGTGGTCATATCGCACCGCTAACCTCTAAACGTTGCATTTTATATATTTATTCAACAAATATAGGTACTGAATATTTTAAACATGGTATATACTCTCCGTTTTTCTCTCTTCAAAATGCC
>Ga0123355_10009049_pt1 | contig 15093 bp, 11 predicted proteins | sample TergutEmb28metaG_3_FD_89872 | JGI IMG/M metagenome (GOLD analysis project Ga0123355, IMG submission 89872) | Embiratermes neotenicus P1 segment gut microbial communities from Petit-Saut dam, French Guiana - Emb289 P1 | ecosystem: Host-associated > Arthropoda: Insects > Digestive system > Gut ...
ATGTGTGTGTGTGTGTGGGTGTGTAAAAAGGTAAAACTTCGCCTGGAACAGGCCACGAAGGCCCGGAGGGGGAGTAGAGATATAGCTCTACCCTTTCTACAACCTCGGCGCTAGATGGGGGTGGGTGGTCAACACCACGCCCCGGCCAGTGGTATAAGGCCACGTCAAATTCGATGGATTCTTTATAAGAAGACTTAGAATTCAAATGAGTGTTTCATGATAAAACTCGTTCAATTGAACCACTGTTTGCACATAGTGCACACAGTGCACACAGTGCACATAGTGCACATAGTGCACACAGTGCACATAGTGCACACCTTTCCTCCAGACGGTCATTGTGTACAGTAGCTTTATACGATTATTCTTTACCTGGAATTGCTACTTCAAAATGTCCGCTCAGATTATGTCAGACGAAAGGAATTTATACATAACAATTAATTATACCTACCATACAGAAATACAGTACGACAAGGAACGTGACTGGAAATTACGTACAGGCTTATTATTTTATAAATTTTCCTTTTGATTGAAGTAAAAGTGGTTAACTGATTAATACTTCACTGGAGTTCATCGTAACTTATAAATCTTACAATGATAAATGCTATTTGAATTGTTCCGTTCCCAAACTTTATTAGGTGTTTAAGATGACTATTAATGTATTAGTACGTAATCAAAGTTATCGTTATGTGTTGTATTGACCCAGTGTGAAGCATACTTTCAAGTACGCGAGGAAGGCCTACCGCTGTGGGGATGGCTGTCACGTTAGTATCGTGCCTTACAGATTGGACACTGTAAGGTTGTGGACTGCCACTGCCATTCCTGGCTGAAACGTTATTGTTGGGGATTATTTAGTTTTAGCCTTTATCGAGTTCAAGACACTTTGTATATCAAGTTCATTAGCGTAACTGTAATTTACTAGTTGCTGTATGTAGGTCTGTGATACGGTTGCGAGGTTACTGTTCCGGTGATAGTTATCAGAATCAGGTCATTATCAGAGGTTTAAATACATGCGTTAAGTACAATTTTTGTAATTCTGATCGAAAAGTATTGTTTTCAAAATATTTATTCATCAGATGATGGCGGTGGTAAACTGTCATGTGATGTTGCATATTTGTAACAGTAGTGACGTCGCTGACATTGCGGGAGGAAAGGAAGCTGAGGGTGTTTGAGAACATGTTGTTGAGGAGAATATTTGGACCTAGGAAGGACGAGGTAACAGGGGAATGGAGGAGATTGCATAACGAGGAGCTAAATGATTTGTACTCCTCAACAATAGTGTGCGGGTGATAAAATCGAGAAGAATGAGTTGGGCTGGGCATGTGGCACGTATTGTGAGGAGAGGGGGGTGTATAGGGTCTTGGTGGGGAAACTGGAGGGAAAGAGTCCACTGGGGAGACCTAGGCGGAGATGGGTGGATAATATTAGGACGGATCTTCAGGAGGTGGGATGTGGGTATATGGACTGGATTGGGCTGGCCCAGGACAGAGACAGGTGGCGGACGCTTGTGAGTGTGGTAATGAACCTTCGGGTTCCGTGAAATGTGTGGAATTTCTTGACTAGCTGCAAACCAGTTAGCTTCTCAAGAAGGACTCTGCTCCATGGAGTAAGTAAGTATTGACATAAAGCGTTAAATTTAAAAAATTGCCGCCAAATACAAGGAGCGTATTTCACTCTCATTTATTCTACAGCCCGTCTAAGCTGCAGTTTTGCACTTAAATAAATCGAAATTGTTTACTATATGTGTAATTGTAAAATGCATTTACAGTATTCTACTATCATTATTTTATACTGGGCAGTTGGAAGAACGCAGTGGTTATAGCGACTTGGCTGGGGGCTGGACGGTCCTGGTTTCCTGTCTCAGCAGGGGCAGGAGATTTTTCTTCTTTTACGAAAATGACCATGCCGGCCCTGGGTCCTACCTGTCCTTATATTCAATGGGTTTTTGTCGGTGTTAAAGCGGCCGTGGCGCTAAGTTGACAGCTCACCTCCAGCTAGCGCTGTCCCTGCCCACGCCCATGAAGACATACAACGCGACGCAGCGTTGTATGTCTTCATGGGCGTGGGCAGGGACAGCTTTACCTTTAACTTTACCTTTTTATGATTTAATACCTATAACCGCGCATTTTTTTCGGATTTAACGTGATCTCCAGTTTGGTGGATTGTAAACAATTGCAGTTCACAACGTAGTTTCGTTTGACATGACGTGACGTAATACTGAGGCTGCTCCATGGACTGAAGGAGGGCGTTCGGGTGGAGCTTCGTTGACTGTGCTAATAGCTTTTAGAAAGGGAATAGTAGTAGGGTGGAATGTCTGGTCTTGCCTGCTCCCACGATTTGGCGACGTTAGAGCGGTCTTCTGCTTGCGACATTAGCGGTCCTGACAACAGTGTGGGTTGTTACAGGTGTTGCTGTTTCGAAGGAGTTTGTTGCCTCCGTGTTCAGGGTTTTCCAGAGGAATAGGAGTACAGAATGTTGGTACCTGTGTACCACTCACACATGGTGTCAAATCCCACGAAACTTGAAGCATTATTGATCTTCCAATTGCCGCTGCTTGGGATATGGGCGGTCCATTTGGACGCTAATTCTGCTAGGGGTATCTCTTTAAGAACAAGAGTGTAAAAATTTCACCCTACAAATTGCCGTGAATGTAGAGAGGAGGAGTATATATATAATGCTACTCCCTCTTTAATCTCGGCGCTAAATGGGGGTGGGTGGTTAACGCCACAACCCTGCCGCTTCACCCCCGGAAATGTCTGGGTATTCGTTTTATAGGAGGCTGGGTGTGCCCCGAGGCCGGTCTGGACGGGTGCGGGAAATCTTGCTCCTACCGGAAATTGATCCCCGGACGGACCAGCCTGTAGCGAATTGCAATACCGACTGCGCTATCGCGGCCCTGAAGGAGAGTACGTAAGCCTAATCATCTTTTACATGTATCGATATTCCTTTCTAATATGACGCATTTTTCTCCTCCTCCAGAAGAGCGTCTCCAAAAATCATCCTGCGTATTAACGGTGTACATAATTAGGCTACGAAATCCGATAAAATCGCCTTGCTGATATAGGATGCGTCTTGTCACATGTATCGTCTTATGAGGCGGGTAACACGGTACGTTATATTCTAATTTACGTAATTCAGTCGACTTGTACCGTTCATTGCTGTTAATGCCTTCTATCAAAAGTATCACCTCAATACAAATATACGCTGCATAGTGTAGACAATTATTTCGTCGTGTGTTTGGTGAAATATTCATAGGAAAATTATTAGAAATTATATTTTCAGCCGTTTATCAAATATGAAGTTACTCCTTCTCAGACTGTGTTTAGTGTAGACAAATACAAAATTTAATCAAATTTATTTCATTACGTTTAGGGACGTAAGTAGCTGACATATCCTCTACATCACACATTAACACGATTGTCTATATACAAAAACCGCAGAATGATCGCTGAATGTTAAACTCGAATAACTTTCTCGTTACGCATCTCATCCCCTCATTCGTTGAAGCCCAAAGTGTCAAATTGTGGACTCACGCATGGTTTGTTTTATCTGGCGAGAACCGTCTGTGACTCAAATTGCATTTGTGCCTCGTGTCTTTGGTACTGTACATGGTGAAGTACGCAGGTTGTTCCGTGTACCTCGTAGCCGTGAAGCGAACTTAACATGTCGCGGATCGGCCCGACTGTGCGAGAGGAGGGCGCAGCCAAGTTAGCAATCACTGAACAGGAAACTGGATAGATTCATGGATTCCCGAGCCGGTCAGGACGTCAGAGGTTAAAGCTTCCAGCACTTGCCAGAGACTGAACGCCTTTTGGCCTTTGATGAGATTTAGGCATATTATCAAAGAACACCAGAAAACAATAAAAACTCTGGATGTACAGCACGATGAGTTCTAATTTCTGGTACGGTGAAAGAACTTTTAATTGTAGCCCTAGCTACGGTGTTCAGGGATTGTCATGTATTCTTAATTCGCTATCATCAGACCGGAGATCAGATTCTGTATTCGGAGTCTCAGGTTAAAGTCCGGAGAACTCGTAACCCTTCTAGCAGCTCGATCGTCGTTTAAATATGCAACACATCTTAGAGTGCACTGTGGTGTACCTAACGTGGACAGGTTCTTACACGATCACTCCTTCAGTAGTCCTATTTTACTGCGCACTGCTGCAAGAAGAATTTGGTGGTAAAATTTTAATTTTCATTTACCTTTACTTTTTGCTAATGTTCAAGTAGCAAAAGCATGCTACCAGTTTACTCAGCGTCACATACCGCAAGATGGAAATCATTGCATAGTCACCACAATGAGAATCTTCAAACTCACAACAGAAAAAAAGAATCCGAAGCAATGAAAGTAGAAGTTTAAGTCTTTGCAGTATAAAATTAATCTACATTATGTATAAATTTCAGTTCATACTTCACAGAGAAAACATTGTGCTTCTATCATAAAGAACAGTTTGTGAACGCTGTGTGGAGATGTGGTCACTGTTTGTTGTAAGAATCTTACGGAAGACATACGTGTACTTTGTGAGACAATTCAGGGTTTTATTGCTGTTAGAACTACCGCCTCGGATAGACCCTTCTTGCAGTCTCCGGATGACAGATGAATGAATGTGAAGTATTGTTGAAATGATAACTGGTAGGGAAATTTCGAAGTACTCGGGTAATTCCCATCCCTGTGTCATTTTGTCCACCACATATCCCAAAGGGACCGTATGTATGTGATCTCTCACTTCGCTGAAATTATTATTATCATCATCTTTATTTCGTTGCGAGTTTTGTTTCCCCCTGGCACTTCTCCCCTTGAACCAGTGGTGAACTCCAAGCTCAGGCTTCAAGTTGCAGACTGCAGTACTTTCCGTATTATGTGTGATGTTCAGGTAGTTGTCTTGTGTAGTGGGTCTGTTGAATGTTTGCATGACATTGCTTCCAATTTTTTTTTTAATTTCTTTTTTACTCTTCCGGTGATACCAGTTAATATTGGTATGATAATGCATTTCTTCTTCCACATTCGTTGTATCTATGCACATAAACTCTTGCATTTTAGTTTCTTTTCTGCTTCCACTATTATTATTATTATTATTATTATTATTTAATTTCTTCTCTCCTATTAGTTATTAGATGGCGGTCTTCCGTTAAGTCCAGATCTCCACAAGAGATCAAAGCGATATACCCCAGCACGTTACGAATGATGTGTGCAGTTCTCATTAGTGTGATCTTCTGTAGCTCTAGGGCTGACGGGTGACCTGGGAGCAACTGAAGGTTCTGGTCTAACCCCTTCGTAATGGTCCTTAATGCTCCAATTATAACTGGTGCAATTTTTGTCCTCTCTTTCCACATCCTGCTGACCGCGATCTACAAGTCTTTGTAGTTGCTTAGTTTTACAGTTTCTTTTGTTTTAATATTTGAATCATCTTGTATGGCTATATCAATCAGCAGGCAAGTCTTCTCTTTTTCATCATACGGTGCTATACCAGGTCAGTTTGCTAGTATTGTTCTGCCTGTGATAACCGGTACGTCCCACATAATAGTGGTACTGTTGACATTCGAAGTTCATAGTGCCTGTCAGTAACCTATAACCCCGTTTGTTTATGTATCGTCCATTGGATGTAACTAGCCATCTTACTGTGTCTATTAGTGTTTTCAGACGACACAAGTGTTGTGCATCCCGCAACAATGCGTTTTATATGTTCCTGTGCCTTACAGCACGTCCTGCATTTACTATCAATTGTTTGCTTCGTGATGTTCATCTGATGATAATACGTTTTGAGTGGTTTATATTGAGCAGCTGTTATTACACTCTCCGTTTCTCCTTTCATACCTGAGCTACGTAACCACGCCAGGGATATTTCTTTATCTACTGACAGTCTTTCAAGGTTCCGGTAGAATTGTCCGCAAATTGGTTTGCTCTTAAGTTCTTCTGTCGTCTCTTTATCAGTGCTGGACTTAAAGCCGATTCTTGGTATTTTGGGCGACAATTTCCTGTGTCGTATATTTTTGCTTTATTAGATTCGCTTCTTTTGCAGAGAGTATTTGGTCATCCTGGCGTCATATTCTTGCACTAATCTGGTAAGCCTATCTTTGCCTTAATGTACTCGCTGAGACTATCAGTTTATTATTATTACTATTATTTATACCACTACTACTACTACTACTAATGCGTAGAAACTGCCTTTTAAAACATTGTATTGAAAGAAAGATAGTGGAAATGATTGCAGTGACGGGAAAACGAGGAAGAAGACGTCAGTGGATGACGTTAAGGAAACAAGAGGGTACTGGAATTTGAAAGAGGAAGCAGTAGATGGCACTGTATGGAGAACTCGCTTTGTGGGAAGCTATGGACCTGTCGTAAGACAGACAACAGAATGAATTATACAGTTCTTAGTTAGTTGGAACCCTCGCCCAAAATTTCTACCAAATCACCAAACACCAGATAATAATAAAGAAAAAAAGTTGCATTGAAATATTAGAGTGACTATACACTGTACTGTTTTGTGCTTCCTATCTTCTTAGGAGAAGAGCAACGTTCTATCGTTGGAGGCAATGGGCATTTTCCCAGTAAGACCCTGGGGAACTGACAAAGCTGATATTGGCAGAAGGTGGTACAGGGGTGCAAGGGGAGGGGACGAATAATAACACTGATTAAAACTAGGGGAGGTGGGGATGTGATGAAGAGGTCACTGGAAACGAAAGAACCATAGGAAGCAAGAACAGCGACAAATGTGAGACAATGAAAGTACTTGCGCTTCTGCTGGTGTGCTTGCTGCTAGTTCTGTAAGTTTCCTTTTCACTGCTGGGTCCTGGATTCATTATGATAATGCAAGGAACCCTGAAAATATTGATGGGAATGGTCTGTTATTTTAAAGTATTTGCAGTGTTAGAATAGCGACTCGACAGAGATTATAGACGTGTAAAATGAAATGCATGAGAATTTCAGGTCAAAATTAAGCCTTTTAGAACACTTAATTCAGTAAAGTCGCCAAATTCATGCGAAATTACGTAACTAACTAAACAGCGTAAGTGTGAAACTTTGGGATAACAAAACCAACATAGCATTCAGAGCCTTGGGGGCAGCGGACGTTTAGCGTGGCAACTGAAGATGTGGCATAGAACATGCTGCAGAAAATTGCGTAGGTATAGCTTCTCATTTGTAATCTTCTTCCAGCAACAAGTAAGTAATGCGGTGTTAAAAAAAAAAATCCAACAGATGCAACAGTATGCAGATATTTATTTACTGCAAAGTCACTGTACATGTTTCGGGTGTCACAGCACCCATCATCAGGAGTACTGTTGCATCTAGTTGGATTTTTATTAACATTTAATTACGATATCGGAACCATGAACTTAAAATTAAGTAATACGGGATACCATAATACATATAAAGATAGATAATAGATCCTTTGATTGTGCGGTACTGTGTTGTATCTTAGGCATGGAGTTTTGATTTACCCGAGATTTGGTCTGTTCATTTAGGCTGAATTATATTTATCTGACACATAATTTTATAAATCATTTTCGCCATAATGCTTTGAACAGCGAATATGTCTAAGTGCGCGAGTGCATACAGAGTTTGGTAGGGAAACGAAACGAGGGAAGCAGACCACTTGAAAGATCTAGGAGTGTATGCGAGTTTAATTTTACATCGGGTCTTAGAGAAATACGATGGGGGCTGAGCTGTATTGATCTGGCCCAGAATAGGGATGCGTGGCAGGCTGTTGTGAACGCGGTGATGAACCTTCGGATTCTGTAAAATGCAGCGAATTTTTTGACTATCTGAAGGACTGTTGGCTTCTCAAGAAAGACACTGCTGTTGCAGTTTAGTTAGTTAGTTAGTGTGTGTTCAGTTCCCGTTCATACCTCAAAGAAAAACACGTTATATTTCCTTTTACAAAGATCTACTGGACAATCCTATTTTGGGTAAGTAATCTTTGTCCCTTCTAAAAATCATGCGAAGTCTGTGGGAAAACTCGGTGCTTAATGTTAGGACGACTGGTACATACAGTAGTCACAGTACATGAAAGAATTAGTGTGGCAAAATTCTTGTAATTACACCTTATTGATGCTTACGTACAATGAATTGTGTGACATTTTGTAGCCGTGCACATAAATTCGTTGTGAAACATTAATGCATTTATAACAAGAAGTTAGTGTATTATGCTTTCAGTCTAACACAACTATATTTCACCTAGTGGTATAATAGGAATACAGCTACATGTTTCGGCCCCATATGTGGGTCATCATCAGGTTGCGTTTTAACTTACAGAGGGTCGCTATACAAGCTGTGAACCAACACAACAGGGATGATGCACCTCAAAATTAATACATTTAATTGAATACTGTAGTAACCATTCCCCGTATCGGAAAAGCCTTCAGGCTGTTTGTGTCTGCTGTCAGTGTTACGAACAAACGCAGAAAGCGTCGTTATGGAAATTGTGTTTTTCGGACAGTCGATTTTAATTGGCAAACGTCGCACCTGTTTTTTAATAAGCAGCACATCGCGAAGACGCATGGGGAGGTGAGGTGTAACGCCACATATTTTTAATTTCTGTAGCAAGCTTGCACAAATGGTCAGCTTTACGCTCTGGCCGCTTTAACGCCTAACGATAGAGTCGGTCGTGTTTACTTGATAAGACTGGGTGAGTCCATGATTCGAATTGGAGCTACTGTCAATGAGGGATTGCCGGCATTCCAGGAATCCAGTTCCGGTCTTCCGGCACGAAGCCCGGAGGCATATATATATATGCATTCGAGGGTCATGAAAGGAGAAGGGTTGCTGTGTATTCACTCTGAGCTCTTCTATAAGTTACAGTCCTTGGCTGCTCGTCACGCCATGCTGATCGCTAACTTTCTAGCAGTCAGTACACGTAACGCCTTCTGCAGCTGAGAAGTTATCCTAAAATACTTGCTCGGGTTGTATCTTACAATTGACGTTGGGACGTGGCATCATAAAACTGAACGGCAAGAAGAAAACGCATTATAAGGAATTGCTTTTAGAGGGAACGTGACACACTGATCTATTGTTCTGACTTGTAGACGATTTGATGAACGTATTGTCATGCTGTGTTAGGGTAACGTAGGCGTTACTTCGGTGAGTAATTGCTGCAGTGTCTAACTGAATATTCAGGGGGTATGCTTGCTGCGAGTCGCTCCCCCGTATCCCACCCCGTCATTTAGACACCTTACGTAGTAATTCAGGAAGTAATTACTTTCATCACACCAGCATCACATATTTCTCTCCCTTTAGAATGTTAAGTTCATTCGCGTTCTTCAGACTTTATACCTGTGTAATGGCATTCCTTTATTTATACAGATATATAGTGTCGTCTTCCTGTCTCACTGGCCCAGCGGTCTAAGGCGTAGGTCTGCGGCCGCTCGTCTACTGAGATGGTAGGTTCGAATTCCGCCGGGGGCGTGGACGTTTGTCTGTTGTGAGTGTCGTGTGGTGTCAGGTAGAGGTCCCCGCAACGAGCTGATCACTCGTCCAGAGAAGTCCTACCGACTGTGATGCGTCGTTGTATGTGATCTAGAAACCTCAATAACGTGGAGGCCCTGACCCGCTTTGGGCCACAGCGCGATAGGAAAAGAAATTTGTGGTGTTGAATTGTAGAGTGATTATGAATGTTGAAGTCATGATCTGTTTTAAGGCCAGTCTTTTTATTTGGTTAGAAGGATTGGAGGAAGTTAAATGAAAGTTTGGTCAAGCAGACGAACTTATGAAATTCTTCACGCATAGCGGAAACTTCAGGACATTCATTGAAATGAACCCAAATTTCGTCCGGAAGCGGCATGTAGGGTCAGAGCTTTGAAATTTGTTGTTGTTATACTGCTGCCGCTGCTGTTTATGATGGTGGTATATAAGTAAGAACTAAAGATGTGAACCGTATTTGCTTCACAAATGTAATTTCAGGTTCCTCTTTTGACACTGATGGATGGATCCGCTGCGTAACAGGACATTTCTAGATCAACCTCAAAGCTATCCACTGTTCAACAAGCACTTGAAGACCGTATGCTGTGGAGTTAGTTACTTGGACAGCTGCATTGATTCTCTGTCACGGTTTAAGTGGTTTTTCCCACTTGGCCTGGTACACAGTGTCCTTCAAATCCCCAAAGAGTGGCAAGCGAGGTCACGTCCGACAGGAGATGGCAGGAGGCTATGAGAATGGTTCTGCCAGGCCTTCTTTCCACCCGAGTGTCCAGGAAATTTGGTCTGTGTAACCGACACGCTTAAATACTGGCTAAAACGTTTGTTTTTGTACATGTGCGTGTGTGCATTTGATGCCACTGGTAGGTAATTAAATTGTAACTGAGCCAAATCAATTAGAAGCGTAAAGGAACGTTTGTAAGCCACTAGACTGCTGCGTATCAGCACATCAGCAATTATAACATATTTGATTACATAATTTTTTCACGGCTTTGCAAAGTTACAGATTGCGTGAAAGTACAGGGTTATTCAAAATGATTGTCGGAGTTTTAACAACTTGTCATGCACAGTACACTTGAGATAGGAGTATGTAGTTGCACCGATGGATCTACAGGTTTATGCTCCTCCTCTTCCCGCAAGTATCCCGGAACTGAAGGTACGAACCAGAACCGCCATTGAAACCATCACCGCTGACATGCTACAAACAGTTTGGAACGAACTCGATTATCATGTTGATGTTTGTAGAATCACAAAGGGTGCATATGTAGAGCATCTGTAAGGCATGTAAGGAAAACTTTTAGTGTTGTTCTATTAAATAAAAAATACATATACTCCTATCTCAGGTGTATTGTGTATGACAAGTTGTTAAAACCACTGGCAGTTACACCGCACGTATTCTTTGTTTTACAAAAACAGTTTCTTCCCCGAAAGTCGCTGTTACGCGATGATTTCTTACAGAACATGAATTACTCTGTAACTGTTTAAACGATGACCTGGAATATTACGTAAAGTACTCGATAAAGGAAAGTAACTCAGCCTAAGTGAAGAATGTAGATTTCTTGTAACGGTAAATACTGGAAAGGCTTCGCGCGCAGAAGCACGTCCCTTTTTGTCAAGCCCAATAGTGGCTTATTACTACTACATCCTCTTGCATATGTGGCGTTGAAATTACAAATTTAATTTTACACCAAATTTTATAGCGGGCTTTCAGACGAATTGCGTGTTGATGAGCATGTTCTCAGTGAGTACCTCGTACATATGTTGGGAACGTTCTGTGACTTCGTAATCACATTAAATTAATTTCGCAGTAGAAACTCTGAGAGCGAATTTGTGTATAGAATGTCAGAAGAGGAATCTTTGTTGGAGAGACCCAGCATTAGTTTTGTGTATGTGTTTGTGGTGTGTGTGTGTGTGTATGTAATTAATAACGAAAGTAAATTTACAGGGCTGTGTGACGAGTGCAGAGACAGACTACTGTTTCAACACAAGAATAAGTTTATAATTGTACTTTTATTGGTTGATGCAGCCGTTCTGCTACTGGGCGCTTATTTTTGTAAATAATAACCACCTCAATTCCGTTTATTGTTTCTTTAGAAGCTAGTAGCCGTTTAGCTGCTCCAGAAGTCCCTCGCCTTTAATGGAAAGCGGGTGTTCATTACCGCGTTCACACGTCTGCCGTTGGTCATTATCGTGAGCCACAAGGATGTAGTCTTCACCTACATTTCCTTCTCTTAAACGTCTGTATATGAACATCGTGACATCTACGACTACAACTCCCTTGCACGACCACACGTGTACCTTCTGATAAGGAGTGGCTTTCTTTATCGTTTGAAATTGCACCGCCTCTAGCTTTTCTAAAGTGCACTAGCATCCCGCATTTATCGTAGTTCTTCCGTCGAAATGCGTTTTCGTAATGACTGTTTTGATTTTGCGGTTTTTAAACACGGGGAGATTTGTTGGATTGTGCGTGAGTGCAAAAATTATTTCTAAAATATCTAGTAGTAATGAGGGGCGACAGGCTATACATTCTTGTTTAAAAAAAATCGTCTTTAACATGTTATTTCATTACACAAATTTTGCCGTTTCTTATTGTCTTACGTCTAGTATTTGAGTAGGAATATTTTGACTCTATTCAATCCAACGCCAGTATATGTATCTGTGTACCGCAGTGATAAATTTGGCATCGTTAGTGGAAAGAAGCCTTCCTGTGTTAGAGTCCTTAAAAACTTTATATATTTCAATAACTTTTGTGGTACTGTCCAGTCCAGAATTCCACAAAATCTTTGCGAGATACGTCACAGATTGCCCTGTGAGACCAAAGAAAAAAGTATAATAAAAAGAGATATCTGGTTAGCCGTAGAAAAGATGTTCCAGAACTTGGAAGTCTCGTACAGTCCAGAGAACTTAATGAGTTTTTAAACTCGATCTGAACAGTCAAGGAGAGGAACGGGCAGCCGAACTTCTCCTGTGTTCGTCCGAAGTGTCGTCTTCTTCTTCTTCTGACTGATACGTCCTGCATCCAACCGTTGGGATGAGCAGTTCAATTTTAAAACAAGAGCAGCTTGTCTCTAGAGCACGGGAGAAAATTCCAAACAACGTTTTTGGTAAGAAATGGCACAGGCTGCTGCCTGCCTATCTAGAATCTAAGTGTGAAGCGTGCTTGTAAGTAGAACAACTCAGTGTTTATGCACTATTTACTCTCAGGAAACCAATGAAACAGTAAGAAAAGTGCAGTATGTTTTGTCTCAACAGCCGGTAGCGGCAAATGTTGAATTTTTTGAGAAAGAATTAATATAATGTTGTAATGAAGGACGGAGATGGGGGTGTATAGGGTCTTGTAAGGGAAACCGGAGGGAAGGAGACCACTGGGGAGACCTAAGCATAGATGAGTGGATAATATTAGGATGGATCTCCAGGAGGTGGGATGTGGGTATATGGACTGGATTGGCCTGGTCCAGGATAGGGACAGGTGGCGGACGCTTGTGAGTGCGGTAATGAACCTTCGGGTTCCGTGAAATGCGGGGAATTTCTTGACCAGCTGCAAACCAGTTAGCTTCTCAAGAAGGACTCTGCACCATGGAGTAAATAAGTATTAGATCTCAAGATGAGTATGTAGAAAATTGCACTATTTTTCCTTGGCATGTATTTCCACTATTTCGTAAACAGTATGATGGACACACATCAAATATATGAATTCGGTTTAGGTCTGTTGGCAACATCACGATCTACTGAACTATCGAAGGGATCTTTTCAAGACAGACATTTTTAGAAAGCTTATGATTCGCCAGTCACGGCAGTCTACTTTGTTTTTATTAATTCATTCTCAAAAATTGTTTTAAAAAAAAAAAAAAAAGTTAAAATTGACCGTGCTGCCGCAAGTGAAGGACAATTGAAGTTAACATATTTCATGCACTGCCTTTGGTGTCCTCTTGAGACATGACTGTCGGTTTCAACTTTCTTTTTCTTAATGACACGTGCCAGAAGTCTTTTATATCTTATATGAACGCTGCTAGTGGTCCGTCATCTCCGAAAGAAATTATCCAGCATCGGCAGTAGTGAATACATTTTGTATTGTAATGTTTATTGAGTTTCTGTAATTTTTTATTAAGTATTTTACATTTCTACTTGCGATTTATTCGCACGGGTACAACAATTTTTCTAATACTGAAAGAAACACCGTTGCTAGTTCAAAGCTAATGTGTGCTAAAATAAATGTCTAGTCTACTAAGTGTTTTGTAGCCGCATATGTCCTGTATCCAAGCCTTAATTATTTAGAAAGACTTCATAATTTAAAACAAACAGTTTTACCTATGTTTGGAGGTATGTGAATGTAGAGTGTCCCTTGAAAATGAGAGTTATTTGTACATAGGTTGAAGGGAGAGAAAGCATTCAATGTACCTAGCGTCCATCCGTCCGAACATTTTAGTCCCCAGATTACGTCATAAATTTGTATTAAGTTTAATATGGATGGAGTCAAATTTTATCTACCGAATATCAATTAAGATTCCTGTTTTTGCAGTTCATATTTTCTTTATTCTAGTACACAAAGTAGAAAACTTCTTGTGTGGCTAGATGTGTTGTACCTTTCAATGTCTGAAAAGTGATAAAAGGTACAACATGTTGTACGTTTTTTGTTCAATGCCCCCTGTTCTCCAAAATACCATTGTTTTAATACGTAATATAGAAAAACACTATTGAACACAACTAAGGATGTTTATATACAGTAAAGAAACTTCTGCTGGCAACATGTTGCACCCGAAATGGTTCATGTTTGGGTAATAATAATAATAATAATAATAATAATAATAATAATAATAACCACATATACTAATAGTAATAATACTAGTAATAAGAATAATAATAGTCGTATTATTATTACTTGTTGTTGTTTGGATTTAGTGAGGTCTTGTATCATTAACCAGTTAATATTTAAGGGTAATTTAGGGCGTACGTAGATATATTTTAGTCTTTGGTGGAGAGTGGCTGAGGGAATTTTTTTCTGAGCAATCTGTAGATTTTGAACCGCTGTAATCAAGGTGAGTGCTGATAGATGAGTGTGTAGGTGGTTAGGTTAAGTTAGTTTTTTTTATGGTCTTGAAAGAAGATACGTCGGGCGTTCTTTGTAAGCAGTTTTTAGATAACATACTTGGTATTCAGGTTAGGTGCTGACTGGATGATGTTTCTAGAATGTAGGGGTTTAGCGAGGGGAAAATATATCATTCGATGGTATGTAAAGGAGGGATTAAAATTTAAAAGTTTCTCCACATTTTCTGCTTTGCATTTTAAGCCTTATGTTTTGTACTATCACGTCGTTTATTTTGCCCCTTTTATCTCATCCCCTTGATTTGAACTCCGTAATTACATTTGCTGAAGACGGAAAGTTACGAACGTCGCAGTGAATGTGGAGATTAAGGTTTTAATAATTTCATAATGCGTCAGTAAAAGTAATGATGCGCCATAAAGATGTTGCTTATCGATTGTTTATTGCAAATGAAGAACTCAGCAAGACGAATGATGGATCAACAGTATAAATACTAAAAACATACCGCGTATCGTATTTATGTTTTTACGTACACTTCAAACCACGGTATGCCGCCCCCCCCCCCCCCAACACCGCCCCCCCCCCTTTCCGCGCTCCGCAACTCTGTGCGAGAAATAATTATTTTGTATCTATTTTTATA
>Ga0123355_10009050_pt1 | contig 15093 bp, 8 predicted proteins | sample TergutEmb28metaG_3_FD_89872 | JGI IMG/M metagenome (GOLD analysis project Ga0123355, IMG submission 89872) | Embiratermes neotenicus P1 segment gut microbial communities from Petit-Saut dam, French Guiana - Emb289 P1 | ecosystem: Host-associated > Arthropoda: Insects > Digestive system > Gut ...
ACGTCTTCCAGCCGCAGCTCGATGATCTTCACCAACTGATCCTTGCCGAGCGGACGGAAGATGATGATGTCGTCAACTCGGTTCAGGAACTCCGGCCTGAAGTGGGCGTGCAGCTGGTTCATCACCTGCTCGGAAGCCTTCTCGAACTCCTCGTTCGAGCGCAAGCCTTCCGCCTGCAAGAAGGTCGACCCGATGTTCGACGTCATGATGATGATCGTGTTCTTGAAATCGACCACGCGGCCCTTGCCGTCGGTGAGTCGACCGTCGTCCATGATCTGCAAGAGCACGTTGAACACATCCGGATGCGCTTTCTCGATCTCGTCGAAGAGCACCACCGCATAGGGCCGCCGCCGGACCTGCTCGGTGAGCTGTCCGCCTTCCTCGTAGCCCACGTATCCCGGAGGCGCGCCGATCAGCCGCGCGACCGAATGCTTCTCCATGTACTCTGACATGTCGATGCGCAACAGGGCATGCTCGTCGTCGAAGAGGAATTCGGCGAGGGCGCGAGCCAGTTCGGTCTTGCCGACTCCGGTTGGTCCGAGGAAGATGAATGATCCGATGGGGCGCTTGGGGTCGCTCAGGCCCGCACGGGAACGGCGGATGGCATTGGCGACTCGTTCCAGCGCCGGATCCTGTCCGACCACACGCTGTCGAAGGCGCTCTTCCATCGTGACCAGTTTCTTGACCTCGCCTTCGAGCATCTTGGAGACGGGAATTCCGGTCCACTTGGAAACGATGCGGGCGACGTCTTCTTCGTCGACTTCTTCTTTCAACATGCGCTGTTTGCCTGCGCTCTCCATCTGCCGGGTGAGCTTGGCCAGTTCTTCTTCGGCCTGACGAATCAGGCTGTAGCGGATTTCGGCGACCCTCTGCAGATTGCCCTTGCGCTCCTCGGCCTGCTCTTCGATCTTGAGCTGCTCGATTTTCTCCTTGAGCGCGCGCGTGCGGGCGATCAGGTCTTTTTCCTTCTTCCAGTTCGCCTTCAGCGTGTTCGATTTCTCGCGGATCTCGGCAAGCTCTTTCTCGATCACCGCCAGCCGCTCTTTGGAGTACGCGTCGTCCTCTTTTTTGAGCGCCTGCTTTTCGATCTCAAGCTGGGTGGCCTTGCGCTCCAGCTGATCGATGTCGGTGGGCAGCGAGTCGATCTGGATTCGCAGCGAGGCGGCAGCCTCGTCGATCAAGTCGATGGCCTTGTCGGGCAGAAAACGATCGGAGATGTAGCGGTGCGACAAGGTCGCGGCCGCGACAATCGCGGAATCTTTGATGCGCACGCCGTGATGGACTTCGTACCTCTCCTTTAAGCCGCGCAAGATCGCGATGGTGTCCTCGACGTTAGGCTCGCCGACGAACACAATCTGGAAGCGGCGTTCGAGCGCCGCATCTTTTTCGATGTACTTGCGATACTCGGCCAGCGTGGTTGCGCCGATGGCCCGGAGTTCTCCGCGGGCCAGTGCCGGCTTGAGCATGTTGGAGGCGTCGATCGCGCCTTCGGCTGCTCCGGCCCCGACCAGGGTGTGCAGTTCATCGATGAAGAGGATGACCTGCCCTTGCGAGTCTTCGATCTCCTTCAAGACCGCTTTCAGACGATCTTCAAACTCGCCGCGATATTTCGCGCCCGCCAGCATCGCTCCCAGGTCAAGCGCCACGACGCGCTTGTTCCGGAGCACTTCGGGAACATCGCCCGAGATGATTCTTTGCGCCAGACCCTCAACGATGGCGGTTTTGCCGACGCCGGGTTCGCCGATGAGCACAGGATTGTTCTTGGTGCGGCGCGACAGAACCTGGACAACGCGGCGGATTTCTTCGTCGCGCCCGATGACGGGATCGAGCTTACCGCGGCGGGCTTGCTCCGTCAGGTCGCGAGCATAGCGCTCGAGCGCCTGGTACTTCGCCTCGGGATTCTGATCGGTGACCTTCTGCGAGCCGCGGACTGCAGTGAGCGCTTTCAGGATCGCGTCGTAGGTCGCACCGTGTTGCGCCAGGATCTGCTGCGCTTTATCCCGCTTCAGGTGGGTGATGGCGAGCAGCAGGTGTTCGGTCGAAACGTATTCGTCCTTGAAGTTGCTGGCTTCCTTGAACGCCTGGTCGAGCAGTTTGCTGACTTCGTTGGAGAGTCCGGGCTGCGCGGATTCGCCGGAAACTTTGGGCAGCTTCCCGATCTCGCCGTAGATCTCGTTCAGCACAGGCTGCGGGTTGATGCCGATCTTTTCGAGTACCGGCGGAACGATGCCTTCCTTGTCTTCAACCAGAGCGGCAAGCAGGTGCATGGGCTGCAGCTCGGGATTGCCATGCTCGCTGGCGAGCTGGCTGGCGCGCTGCACGGCTTCCTGCGCTTTGACGGTAAATTTGTCCCAACGGATTGCCATAAGAGTTATCTCTTTTCTGCAGAATAAAAGCGGTTTCGCGGCGCTTTACTTGTTGTTTTGTCTGCTCGCGGCAACACCACAGGCAGTGGTAAGGCGGCTGATGGCTGCAGCCGCAAGGCTCCCAGTCCGAACAACGACAAAAGCCGCCGGGCTCGTCGGCGGTGTGATCTCTTGGCCTGCCTCGCGAAGCTTTCAAGGATCCCGACCTTTTCGCTGAAGCTCAGCGCTTCCCAGGGTTGCTTCCACAGACCCATTGTCGGCCAACACTGCCCGACTGCCAAGTTCCTCAATGCAGCAACAAAATGGGAGGCGGTCACTTCTGCCGCCTCCCGTTGGTCAGTGACTCAAGCCCGCATGTGTGTGTTTCGCTTTCGATACGGGTACGCACCGCTCAGCTTCGCCTTTGCGGGGGCAGACGAAATGCGGCTGCCCCTACACAAGCATTACGCAGCTTTGCTGGGGCCCTTGCCTTCGATCTGCTTTTCGGAGCCGACATTGACTTTGATCTGCTTCGGCTTGGCTTCAGCCTTCTTGGGCAGGGTGATCTTCAGGATGCCCTTGTCATAGTGCGCCGAGACGTTGTCGGCGTCCACGCCCTGGGGCAGAGTGAAGGTGCGAGTGAAGCTGCCGTACTGACGCTCCACACGGCGATAGTTTTCTTCCTTTTCTTCCTTTTCGATCTTGCGCTCGCCGTGCACGGTGAGAGTGTTGTTCTCCACGCGGACGTCGATGTCCTTCTCGTCGATTCCGGGCACTTCGATCTTCAACGCAACCTTGTGCTCGTCTTCGTAGACGTCGACGGCGGGGGCAAAGCTCGAGGTCGTGAGGGAATCGTCGTGGTCGCCAGCGTAGGACTCCCGGAATATGCGGTTGATGCGATCCTGCAGCGTGGCTAACTCATGGAACGGCTCCCAACGGGTAAGAACGGTCATGGGTAAATCCTCCTTCAAAGGTCAGATTGGTTCAGAGATTTTTGAATTTCGCGGTCGCTTCTGGGAACTGGAAATAGCCTCAGAGAGGCCATCTCCTCAATTAGACGCATAAGTGATCGTAAAAGAAGCATAAAATCTTAGTCTGCTATTGTCAACATGAAATAACTATTTCTTTTCATGCGCTTACGGAGGCAATCACGCACTTTAGGTAGGACGTTTCGGGCACATTCAGCAGAATAGGGTGGTCTCTGGCTTGGCCTCGCACCTCGATCAGCCGGAGCCTTCGGTGGGAGTCCAGAGCGGCGGAGGCCAGCATGGCGAGAAAGTCGGCCTGGCCGACGTGGTAGGAGCACGAGCACGTAACAAGGATACCGCCGGGGCGGAGCATCTTGAGCGCGCGCAGATTGAGCTCCTTGTAGCCGCGGATCGCGGAGTCGAGGTCGCGCTTGTTCTTGGCGAAAGCTGGCGGGTCGAGGACGATGATGTCATAAAGGCGGTGGGAGCCGGCGTAGTCCTTTAGCAGATCGAAGGCGTTGGCCTCAATCCACTCGATCTCGCGTTTATTCAGACGAGCGTTCTGATCGGCAACTTCGAGCGCGGGGCGGGAGCTATCGACGCCGGTGACGCCTGAACAATAAGGCGCGAGATGGAGGGCGAATCCCCCCTGGTAGCAGAAGACGTCCAGGGCTTCGCCATGGGAATAAGCGGTGGCGGCGGCGTAGTTTTCCCGCTGGTCGAGAAAGGCTCCGGTCTTCTGACCCTCGAGGGCGTCGAATTGAAACTGCACGCCGTTCATGGTGAAGATCGTAGAAGTCTTCGTGCCTTGTAGCAGGCCCGAAGGGCGAGGGGGAAGGTTTTCGAGCTCCCGCACGCGCGGATCGACACGCTCGACGATCGCTGCGGGCTTGACTTGCTCAGCTAACTCAGAGATGACGGCTTCGCGGGTAAGGTTGCTGTCCATCGCCTGGGTCAGAATTTGAACAGACAGAATGCTGTTATAGCGGTCGACAATGAGGCCGGGAAGGAAGTCGGCTTCGCTGAAGATGAGGCGGTAGGCGTCGGTATCGCGGAACATCGACTGACGGTAGGCGATGGCCCTGGCAATGCGATCGCGGAGCAGCGCCCTCAGATCGGTCACGGAATCATCGGACAGCATGCGGATTGCGATTTGCGAGGAACTGGAATAGAGCGCGGTGCCGAGGGACTTCCCGCGCTGATCCTTAACGGTGACGAGCGCGCCGGGAGGGATCGAATCGCTGGCCGTCACGTCGGAGCGGTAAATCCAGACGTGGCCGGATTTCAGCCGGGCAGCGCCGCGGGGAGAGATTCTCACTTGGGGATTAGAGGATGGCGCGGGCATGAGGCTATGGTAAATCCACCCCCGGCAGCCGACGCGCTAAGCCCCGACGTAACCCTGGCGGAGACCAGGTAGGAATCGGTGTCGGATGGCATCGATTGATTCTGTCGGACCCCGGATGCCTCGGTTGTCACCCGTAGGGCTCAGCTGGCGGCATGTTCGGCAGGGACGGCAGGCACGGCGTGCTTGGCGTGGGATCCACTGGCGGCTTCGTGGCGCGCCGCATCCAAGTCGGCGTTGAGCGAGTCCAGAATCACCATCGGCAGTTCAGCGCCGAAGCCATCGAGTTCTTCCTCACTCCAGTTGCCATTGAGCCGGGTCGACCCGGTAATGTCTTCCGGGAAGGCCTGGCGGTAGTCGCCTTCGCGGATCAGAATGTCGCCGAGCAGGCGTCCGGTGGCAACGTCATACACGCGGCGGCTGGCCTGGCCGTTCGCATTGGTCAGGCAGAGAAAAACTTCGCCCTCGGCAGCGAACTCGGCGCGGTAGTACCAGGCTTGCGGAGCGTCAATCTTGGGATGATGGCGCTTGGGCCGGTGGGTGGGTTCTTTCTTCTCGACTAATTCTTCGGCGGGATTGAAATAAAGGATACGCTGGCAGGAGTCGCAGACCACGGTCTCCTTGCCCGAGCGCACGTCATTGTACGTCTGCGGGCGCAGGATCACCTGGCAGGCCAGACATTTGTGATCGCGCACTTCGGAGATGCCGCTGCCCCGGAATTTCGAGACGCGCTCATAGTGGCGGAGCAAGTCTTCGCGCACCCCGGTGCGAATCTGGTCGCGCTTCGCCTTGGCGATGGCGAGCAGCTTTTCGTCTTCGACGGTGCGCCGGCGCGCCGCCTCTTTTTCCTGCTCGATCTCGGCGGTCTCCGCCTTCAGTTCGGCTTGCGCGGCCTTGACTTCCTTGTCGCGGGCGTCGGCGTTGACCATCAACTCGAGAATCTTGTCCTCGTGGGCGCCGATCTCCTTTTCCGCAAACTGGATCTCGTGCAGCAAGGCCTTGTACTGGTCATTGGTCTTTACGTCGAGCGACTGGTCGCGGTACTTGGAAATCTTTCCGCGCAGATCGGAGATGTTGGTTTCGAACTTACGGCGGGCTCCTTCGTCGGCTTTGACCGCGGCCTGTGCCTTTTCCAGCTGTGCCTTGGTTCCGGCGAGCTTGTGTTCGATGACAGCGACGCGTTTGGGGAGTTCAGCGACTTCGTCCTGCAGACGGCGGATTTCCCTGTCCGTGTCTTGCAGTTTGAGGAGGTTTTCGATGTCAGGAAGCATCCGACTAGTTTGATTCTAGCACGCGGAACAAGCCTGCAACCGAGCCCCGAGGAAAGTCGCCCGAGAACCCGGCCGGTCCTGCCCTGCGCGCACAGGGTGGGGCGGTGTAAACTGATAGATTCGTCCTTGAGTCCGCCTACTTCCAGATCTGAGAGGTCCTTGGTGAAAAGCCAGATTGCGTGTGGTGGCTTCGCTGCCCTCGTGTCCTTCTTCGTCCTGACCACCTTTGCCGCCGCCCAAACGTCGAGCACCCCGACCAAGCCTTTGACGATTGAATCCATGTTTGAGCCGGGAGGATTGGCTGGGCGCGGCCCCGAGACCACGGAATGGAGTCCGGACGGGACCAGGTATTCGTTCGTCGAGCGCGACGACAAGGGCGAGAAGGGCGAGTTGTGGTACGTGGACTCGGCCACGGGCGAGAAGAAGGTGCTGGTGAGCGCGGCCAAGCTGGCGTCGCTCGATCCCGATGTGCACAAAGTGAAGAACGAGCGCGAACAGGAGCGGCTCACGCGCTATCACGTGGCGGCGTATCTGTGGGCTCCGGACTCGAAACATCTGATCTTCGATTCGCAGGGGCAGCTCTGGCTGTACGACCTCGGGACAGAGACCGCCGTGCAGTTTACCTCGGCGGGCGATCCGAGCGCCGATCCCAAGTTCTCGCCCGATGGGAATCATCTTGCCTACGTGCGCAAGCACAACCTCTATGTGCGCCCTTCCGACGGCAAAGGGGAGAGGCAGCTCACCAAGGACACGGGCGACAACCTCTTGAACGGCGATATCGATTGGGTCTATGCCGAAGAGTTGGCGGTGCGCAGCAATTATTTCTGGTCGCCCGACAGCAGGGAGATTGCCTTCCTGCACATGGATGAAACCAAAGTGCCCACCTATCCCATCACCGACTGGATGCCGACGCATCCGGCGGTCGATCAGGAAAAATATCCCAAGGTGGGCGATCCCAATCCGGTTGTGAAGCTGGGAGTGGTCGACATCGAGCATGGAAAGCCGCGCTGGATCACGCTGACCAGCGACGAGGACAGCTACATCCCGCGCTTCGGCTGGGTGCGCGACGGTGTGATCTGGGCCACGGTGTTGAACCGGACCGAAGACAAGATGGACCTGTATTTCGTCGACTCGAAAACCGGGAAGTCGCGGATCGTGCTGACGGAGTCGACGCCCGGCGCCTGGATTGACTTTGACCACATCGAACTCAGATTCCTGAAAAACAGCGGGCAATTCCTGTGGCCGAGCTGGCGCGACGGCAACATGCATATCTATCTCTACAGTTTCGACAAGCAAAACCCGATGGCGGCTGACGCTCAGCTCGAGCGCCAGTTGACCAAGGGAGATTTTGAAGTGCTCAGCATTGATGGCGTCGACGAAGCCGCGGGAACGGTGTTCTTTTCGGCGAACAAGGACGATCCGCGGCAGACGCACATCTTTTCCGTACAGCTGGACGGCTCGGGATTCAAAGCTCTCACCCCGGAAGAAGGCGAGCACTACGCGCACTTCAGCGACGACGGCAAGCACTATGCGCACACCTATGTTGGACCACAGAGCGCGCCGGTGACGACACTGTGCACGGTGGGTGGCGAATGCCATCCGCTGTGGAAGGCGGCGGACGAAGTTGCCGAATACGGTCTGCGCACCCCCAAGTATCTGGAGTTCAAAGCCGATGACGGCACGACCTTGTATGGACGTCTGCTGCTTCCTCCGGAGGGCACCGTCAGCGGAAAGATTCCGGTGATCGTTAACATCTACGGCGGTCCGGCGGCGCAGACCGTGACCAAAGGTTTGCCCAGCCCGTTTGATGAAATTCTGTCGCGCCGGGGCTTCGCCATCTTTTCCGTGGACAATCGCGGCACCCCGGGGCGTGATCGCAAATTCCAGACGGCGATCCGCCACGAGTTTGGCGCCATCGAATTGAAGGATCAGCTCACTGCGCTCGATCAGCTCATGGCGCAGTATCCGCAGCTCGACAACGATCGCGTCGGCATCTGGGGATGGTCGAATGGCGGCTCGATGACGCTCTACGCGATGACGCACTCCGACCGATTTAAAGCGGGGGTGGCTGTGGCTCCCGTCACCAATCAGGCGAACTACGACTCGATCTACACCGAGCGCTACATGGGCCTGCTCAAAGACGACAAGGCCGGCTACGAGATGTCCGACCTAACCAAGGCCGCCGACAAGCTGCATGGCTCGCTGCTGCTGGTGCACGGCACCAGCGATGACAACGTCCACTTCCAGAACAGCATTCAAATGATCAGCGCCCTGATCGCCGCCGACAAGCCGTTCAAGCTGATGATTTATCCGAACAAAACCCACAGCATCGCCGGAAAAGATGCGAGAGTGCACCTGTTCACAATGATTGCGGACCACTTTGAGAAGGAGTTGAAATAGGGGTCAGCAGCCCACATTAGGGATGAGTAGCAGGATTGGATCCGTACGCGATGACCAATCAGCCATCAGAGCCCGCTAGGTCTTGTCATCCCGAGAGCAGCCAAGGACCCGGGCCACCCGCCAGCTGCGGATGAGGCGCCCGGCAAAATGCAGAGGTCCTTGGGTCAGGATAGAAAGTGTCGATCGGGGGAAGCACACGTTCGGAAGCCCAGGCCCGGCGGATCACTGCCCACTGACAACGGATCCCGGACCCTATTTATGTTTTATGTTTGTCGGCCTTCTTGGTCTCTTTCGAAGTCTCTCTCGAAGAACCGGACGTCTCCGTCTTCTTCTTCTCTTCCTTCTTCGATTCCTTCGAATCCTTGCTGGCGCCGTCAGACGACGGAGGGTGCGACTTTTTCGCGTAGTCGGTTACGTACCAGCCCGAGCCTTTGAACTGCACAGCAGGCGCAGAGATGGTTTGTTCGACGGGCCCCCCGCACTCGGGACACTTCTTTACTGGCTTATCGGAGAACTTCTGGATCTTTTCAAAGCGGTGACCGCACTTCGAGCACTGATATTCGTAAAGTGGCATGTATGTGAGATGTTGTGAGGGAAAACTAGATTTCATATTGATTTTATGGGCTCAAGTCGCATGGCGTCAATTTGGGGGGGACGAATCTTCGTGGCCAAAGCCGGGGAGCAATCACAATCTGGGGGAGCGGAGCGAGTTGACAGCATGGCGCCGGCCGCGCTTTTACGGCCGCTGCGGGGCAGCAGGCAATACACCTCAACATTTTCCGCCGGGGTTGTGGCCGGGATCGCGTGCCACGGCGGAGGAAGCAAGAATTTGGCGGATGGCTGCTGTTGTTTTGCCCCGCTCCAAAGCAATCGGAACCCCGGACGATCTTCCGGCGAGAGCCTCACCATGCCGCGTCTTGTCGGGATAGCCGAGCCTGGCAAAGATCTTTCCAGCAACGCGAAAGTCAGGATGATTCATGTGTTGACGTTCTTCCGTTTCGGGCAGCGAGAGCGCGAATCTGCGAGATGCGGCGGGCGTCACAGTCTACTGCTGAGGCCGTTACGTTAGAGGCTCACGCCTGCGGAAAAGTTAGCGGGGCGGGCGGCATTTCCGCAGCCAGCTTTTTCCGATAGGTCCTCTGCTTGCGCGAGCGCCAACCACGCGGTGGTAGACTCGCGCCATGAGCGATGAGACATCCGTCGCCCAGCCGGCGCTGTATCTGGTGGCCACGCCGATCGGCAATCTCGAGGACATCACGCTGCGCGCACTGCGTGTGCTGAAAGAAGTCGACGTCATTGCCTGCGAAGACACGCGCCAGACGCAGAAGCTGCTGAATCACTATGCGATCGCGACCCCTACGACGAGCTACCACGAGCACAATGAGATCCCGCGCTCGTCCGAGCTGGTGAAACAGATGCAAGAGGGCGCAAGCGTCGCGCTGGTCACCGACGCAGGCATGCCTGGAATTTCCGATCCCGGCTATCGCCTGATCGCCCTGGCCATCCGCCATCACGTGCCAGTAGTCCCGGTGCCCGGGGCGTCCGCATTTCTGGCAGCCCTGGTGGCCAGCGGCCTCCCCACCGATTCGTTCCGTTTCAGCGGATTCCTTCCTCCCAAGCGTGGCGAGCGGCGCACGGTCCTGGAGGCGATCAAAACCTCGCCGCTCACCCAGGTGTTCTACGAAGCTCCGCACCGGATTGTCGAGGCGCTGGAAGACGTGGTCGAAATGCTGGGCTCGCCGAGACATGTGGTGGTCGCCCGGGAGGTCACAAAGCTGCACGAGGAGTTCCTCCGCGGCCGAGCCGCCGACGTTCTGGAAAGTCTGAAGGCTCGCGAACGAGTGAAAGGCGAAATCACGCTCCTGATCGCCAAAGCCGAGGAACAGGATGCAGGTGGGGAGACCAGCCATGGAGCGGCGGACGCCCCCGTCCGACTCACTGTTCGGAAACGAGTCGATCAGATCATGAGAGAGGAAAACGTCGACGAAAAAGCCGCGCTGAAAAAAGTCGCCCGGGAGCGAGGAGTATCGAAGAGCGAGGTGTACCGGGAGATGCAGCGAAATCGTTAGCCGCGATTCGCTATCGAATTGCTGCCGAGCAACGACAGGCCCGTCGCCAGAACGCTAGGATAACATCGGCTCGGTTCGTCGCTTCTGCCCGATCAGGGTGCGTCCCAGGAAATGGCAGTCCGTCCCCGATAAACAACATGATCAAATCTTTCTTTCTCGCGGTTGCCAGGCCGCGTGTCTCCCGTGGGAGTGTCACGATGCTGGCGGCCAGTGCGCTTCTGATCGCAGCTGCAGGGGCTTGGGCAGCCGACACAAGTAAGACATTGTATGACTTCACGGCGCAATCCGGTCCTGGAACTTTGATTTCTGATCCGAAGGGAAACCTATACGGGACAACTTCGGGGGGAGGACTATCGAGCGCCAACTGCCCCTTTAATTGCGGCGTTGTGTTCGAGTTGTCTCCGGCGGGCAGCGGTTGGACATATAACGTTCTGTATAACTTTACGGGCGGAGCGGATGGCGGCCAACCTCGCGGAACTCTGGCGTTTGATGTGGCGGGGAACCTCTATGGAACGACGGCGTCCGGCGGGACGGTGAATTCCAACTGTTCCACGGGATGCGGTACGGTGTTCGAACTTTCTCCGTCTGGCAGTAGTTGGGCGCTTTCCGTGCTTCACAGCTTTGACGGCGGTGAGGATGGCACAGCACCGTCGAGCGGAGTGATCTTGGACGCCAACGGAAATCTTTATGGAACGACGGCGTCCGGCGGTACTGGAGGAGGGGGCATCGTCTTTGAACTTTCTCCTTCTCCGTCCGGCTGGATATTTTCAACCGTCTACAACCCAACCTGGAGTGATGGCACTTTCCTGGTGGGCGGTTTGGTGCTCGATGCCATGGGGAACCTGTATGGCACGGCATGGACGGGCGGGATATCCAACAACTGCGGTCAAGGCTGTGGCACGGTGTTCGAACTCTCGCCGTCCGGCTCCGGTTGGAAGTTTCTCATGCTCCATACGTTTAGCGGACCGACGCTTGGTGACGGCGCTCTCCCCTGGGGAACCCTGATCAGAGACAGCGCAGGCGACCTCTTCGGTACCACATCCGAAGGCGGGGCTAGGTGCGGCTCCTGCGCAGGCACTGTCTTCAAACTGTCGCTTTCACAAGGAGTGTGGAAGGAAACGGTGTTGCATAGGTTCAGAGGCACATCCTTTTCCGACGGTGAAGCGCCGCTCGCAGGTCTCACTATGGACGGCCAGGGCAATCTGTACGGAACAACAAATTACGGGGGGGCGACGTGTGCTGACTGCGGAACCGTTTTCAAGCTGGTTCCGAATTCAAAGGGCGGCTGGAATTACAGAACGATTTATAGCTTCTCGAACGGTGCCGACGGAGGCCGGCCTTCTGGCGGAGTAGTCGTGGACACTGCCGGTCATGTGTTTGCAACGACGACTAGCGGAGGGTCAAGGTTCTCTGGCACCGTATTCGAGCTCGTCCAGCCGGCCAATACTTATGGAGCGCCCGCTCCGTCGTCGCTCTACTCCGGTCGGGTGCTGGTTGGCCAGACAAGTCCGCAACCGCGGGTAAACCTGTCCAATACAGGCGGCGCCGGACTCACAGTAGGCGCCACAGTGAACACCCCAACGGTGGTGCCGGCCTCGGCCAGCACGCCAGTGACTCCGGTCGGAATGCAGAACGTCATCAATGCGGCGGTCACCCAGTCCCCGCCTGCTGTTGCTGGTTCTGTTCCTGTTAACTCCCCCGGTGCTTTTGCAGCAAACAGCGGTTGGACATGGAATAACACGACCAATACTCTCAGTGCCCCTAACGTTGCGACCACGAATACCTTATTCGCCGGTACTACATTAACTGTGGGAACAACCAGTCTCTTTACTGGAAAGGGACAGTTTAATACAGGATTCTCGACCCCTAAAATGAATGGGGATGTCTACGTAGACGGGATAAATATTAAAACCCTGTCCGCGGCTCTAAGCGCCTGTCCTTCTGCTCCGGCAGCTTGTCGCATTTGGGTTCCATCAAATTTAACGTTCACGTCTCCAATAACAATATCTGCACAACAGCCGACAACGATAGAATGCGTTGGGGGTGATGTTAACGGAAACAGATCTGGTACGGTATTAATATATAGTCCTACGACTACAGGGACCTCTGCCATTACTGTAAGTAACACGACAAGATTTAGGATCATTGGCTGTAATCTGACCCAAGGGAATACATATGCGAACACCAACGGTCTTGTCCTCAGCGGTGCCCAGGGTGGGCGTATTGAGGACGATCAGATACACGGCTTCACTGGGGCTGGTTTAGCGATAGAAGATTCGCCTAGTGGGTCTGGAGAACAAAACGTATGTTCTCAGTCGGAGATTGGTTTTAATGGGACGGGTCTAATAATACAACAAAGTTATTATGGAAAGTCTGCAAATCAAAACGCTTTCTTCAATTGTAATATACATTTTAATAGCGTAATACAAATCAGACTTGTTGGTAACGCTAGTGAAAATGCATGGTTTGACGGAGATATATCCGGTATAACAAATCCACAGGTACAGTTGGGCGATGGCACAAACTATTGCCGCGGCAACAATTTTTTTACGATGACTATGGAGTCTAGTGGAGGAATTCCGCCAGCGAATCAAGTTGGTTTCCAAAATAATTGTATGGGAACTTTCATTCACGCAGAAGGGGGCCTTGCTGGTACAAGTCCTATACAGATCCAAGATGGAAGTTTGTCTGGCAATTGTCATTGGTACTTTCAATCGGCAGGCAATGCGCCACATGCTACTGGTAGTGATTCTACGTGTCCTCCGTTGAAGTGGAATATAAGTGGAGGAATCTCTACAATGGCGAGTAATCCGTTAAATAGTCCAAGCATAAATATGCCATCCGGCTGGACTCTTGCCAGTACCGGGAACTCCGTTGCAGAGTTAGTGAACAAAGATTTTGAATTTCTTTCTGGTGTATATAATGACGGTGGTGGTCTTAAGCATATTCGTGGTGTTACAGGTTGTAGTACAGCGGCGACTGTTGGTTCTACCTGTAACACAACTGTCACATGGGCAACAGCGTTTCCAGATGCTGCATACACTGTGACGTGCAACGGAGTTACTCCATTTGCGGGAGTGCCAGTTAATGGCGGCATTCAGGGCATTACCACCTCTTCTGTTCAGTTCGTCACCGTTGCCCTGACCGCTGTACCAGCACAATTCCGAACAATAGAATGTGTTGCAATACACGACTAAAGCGGCTCGCCCCATGCGGTGAGAGTAGACGAAAAAGCCGGGCCGGAAAAGCTGGCGGGAAGTTGCAATAGAGCCTCAAAAGTCTGAGCAACCGGTGCCCTACTTCCCTGCCAGTTCCTTCTTCACCAGCTCACTCACCACCTTCCCGTCCACTCGCATCCCCGCCGCAGCGAACCTTGCCATTGCGTTCTTCATCACGGTGCCCATTTCTTTCATGGTGGGCGATCCCATCTCGGCGATTGTGGCCTTCACTCCGGCGGCGATGTCGGCTTCACTGGCGGATTTCGGCAGGTAGCCCTCGATCACCGCGATTTCCGCGGCTTCTTTGTCGGCCATCTCTTGCCGTCCGCCCTTGGTGAACTGCTCGACCGAGTCCTTGCGCTGCTTGATCAGCGTGTTCAGGACGGCCTGCGACTCTTTCTCGTCGAGCGGCGACATCTTTTCGACAGTTTTCAGTTGCAGCGCGCTCTTGATCATGCGCAGGCAGGAGAGACGGGCTTCGTCCTTCGCCTTCATGGCGGTGACGATATCTTTTTGAATCTGGTCGACTAGAGGCATGGTGGGATTATAGACGGTGCCCTGGTGAACGAACCTTGTATCGACTGGGAAAAGAGGGCAAGGCCGCCCGCCAGACGATTCCCCAGAACCCAAGAAACGCGATGGCCGCTGAACGGCCTGAAAACTGAGACTGCAGATCCCACTACCCCAGCATTCACCCCCGGGTTTCAGGAGAATTAAGGGAGCGCGATGGCCATGTAAAAGACGCAGGTGACACCGTCAGCCTCAGCAACAACATTGGGGCAGCTCCAGGTGCGCGCGGGAAAGTTGAAGTCTCGAGACGCCTCAAGACGGGGGCGGATGACAATGGAGGGAAGCGCAAGCTTCCTATAAACTTAAGAGGCCATTCTTATTCATAAGGACACCGCTATGTTGCACAAGAATCGTCTCTTTACCCCCGGGCCGACGCCGCTTTTGCCGGCGGCGCAAACCGCCATGGCTTCCTTCACCGCGCACCATCGGACCGCCGACTTCAAGGCGCTGTTTCAGCGGGTGCTCGCCGACATGAAGGAATTTGTAGGCACAAAAAATGATGTGCTGGTGCTGGCTTGTTCGGGTACCGGGGTGATGGAGGCTTCGGTGTCGAATCTGACTTCGCCGGGCGACAAGGTTCTGGTGCTGACCGCCGGCAAGTTCGGCGAACGCTGGACGGGCTTAACCAAGGCGTTCGGCTGTCACGCAGACGTTTTCGAAGCTCCCTACGGCCAGACCTTCAAGCTCGAGGAAGTGCGCGCAAAACTGAACCCGCAGGTGCGCGCCGTGTTTGTTCAGGCGACAGAAAGCTCGACCGGCGCGCGCCACGACATCGAGGGAATCGCGAAGATCGTGCGTGAGCAAGGGGAGGGAACTCTGCTGGTCGTCGACGCCATCACCGGCCTCGGCACAACCCACCTCGACGTCGACCGCTGGGGCGTCGACGTGATCATCGGCGGGTCGCAAAAGG
>Ga0123355_10009051_pt1 | contig 15092 bp, 11 predicted proteins | sample TergutEmb28metaG_3_FD_89872 | JGI IMG/M metagenome (GOLD analysis project Ga0123355, IMG submission 89872) | Embiratermes neotenicus P1 segment gut microbial communities from Petit-Saut dam, French Guiana - Emb289 P1 | ecosystem: Host-associated > Arthropoda: Insects > Digestive system > Gut ...
AACCATCGATGTTAAATAGATTGGCCTTTACCTTAAAAATAATCTTGCCGGTTTTGTAATCTTCATGCGTATGGATATAGAACAATTTACGTTTAGGTTTCTTTGTGGAATATTCTAAATAATAACCCCTGCCTGTTTTTTGCAAGATTCTCCGCATTTCGATTTTTAAGCCAAGGGACACAGCAAATTCGTGTAAAAAGTTGGCTGTTACCTGCTCGTCAGGCGGAATAAATGCCAGAGCCTCACGAATTAAATCCTCTGTTACTTTTATTACTGCCATGATTATACCTCCACTCAAAATATAAATTTTCTACGTTGATGCTGGCACCCGTATATCCCGATTGGCTTGCCATCGCCATCAATTATAACACATAATTAAAATGCAAAAAACCCATTCGTATAATCCCCACCACCGGCGGCGGCTATTTCTTGGTAAAGTTCTGCCAGGTTAACATCGGCAAATAATGTTGGATACATGGCGTGGGCGATGTGCAGCTTGGCGATTAGCCGCCCTTCGTAGGATTGCAGCAGTTCTTCGGAAAGCAGCAAAACACGCCTGTCCAATATGGCATTGATGCTTTCAAAGCCGGGGCGGTCTAAAATTTCGTTTCGCAGGGCTTGCGCACGGCTGGTGTCGGTAATGTTGCGCCCAAGAATATCGGAGCCTACAGTGCGGATAATTACGGCGGGGTTGCGCCGTTGCACCCAGTCCGCATCTACAATGAGTGCGTCGTTGCCGCGGCGTGCAGCGGCGTTAAACCCGCCGGAGTCGGTTATTAATGCGTGTTGTGGAGATGAGCGGTTAACCGTGTGGAAATCCGCCATATGCTCGAAATAGACATACAGGCGCTGGCATTCGAAAAGGGAGCCTAGCCCGCGGTTTAATACGCTTGTGTGGTGGTCTAGGATTAGACCGAGTGTGCCTTCGCCTACGTCGTCTAGGGTTGTGTCGCCTGCGGCCTCTGGGGATGGGTCTTCGATTGTTACATAAGGGATGTCCGTTTCTTCCGGTTCTTCTATTAGTACAGGAGTGTCGTAATCCCCTGCGGCTAACCCATAGGGCGTGTTGTCACGTGGGACTTCTATGGGTTCATAGGCCAATGCTTCTATCACTGGTTCAAAAATTTCTTCGGTTGGGTCGGATGGTTCTTCGGGTTCCGGCGGTTCTGGCTCGGGGCGTTCTGGTTCGGGGCGTTCCGGTTCGGGAGGCTCGGGTTCTTCCGAATCAGATGGTTCTTCTAGGGGGTCTGGTTCGTATTCCTCTTCTATAGGTGGTGGTGGTTCGACAGTCTGTTGTGGTTCATATAGCGTTTCTAGCTCGGGGATAACGTCAATAAGCCGCACACGGCAGCCGGATAGGGCGAAAATTAAAAACCCGAACATTAAAATATACTTAAGCCTTTGCATTCTGCACCTCATTCCGCAAAAGCAAGCGAAGCCTTATCCGCGCACGCGCGAGTGGATTTACACCCTTGGCAAGCGCATTACGCGTACTGTCCAAAAACGAGCGCATACGCTTTTTGTCGCCTTCCGTCATTATATGGTTGCTGTACATGGTTTCCTGCCAAAGATCTACAATTTCCAGGTAGTTTTGAGCATATTCGCTTGGGAGTATCGCGTCAAGCTGGCTTGCATATTCCGCATACGCACTATTTTGCGGGTTGATGCCAAACTCCACTAGCCATGCCATAAGGTGCTTAAACATACTATCTATCGCGGCGGCGCAGTCTGGCGAGTTGAATAGTGCCCGCCTTTTGTACGCATCTTTGAGTTTGGCAAGGAACCACAAGATAAACCCAATTACGAATGCCAGCCCGATAAGCCACAACAGCCATATCCGCTGCCCTATGGCTGCGCCTATTTGCGAACCGGTAAACCGCTCGTCGCGGTCTATGGCATATGCTTGCCCGCCTTGTAAGTCGTTACCTTGCCCGACGGCTTCTTCCCGTATTTCATGTTCCAGTGCTTGCTGTGTTGTTAAAGCGTCTTGTTGCAGCGATGCTTCCGTTGTGATAGGGCGCTCCAACCTTTCGCCAAATTGGTCGCGTATTGTTTCGGAAAGTTGCGCGAGAAATGGGTTTGCACCGGGGTAGAAAACCATAGCGGCAAAAATTACGGCGGCGGATACACCGATAAATGCCATAATGTTTGCCTCGCGCAGTAAAAACCATGCAATAGCGACGTAAAAGATGATATTCCAAATAGGGGCGGCGAATACGCCAAAATAAATTTGCAGGCCTGTGAAGCATAAAAGCATGATTACGCACATTATTTTGCTTTGCTGTTTTTGCATTATGAAAATGTATGCAGCAAGCAAGACGGCAATAATGCCAAGGGCAACAAAAATATAATTTGCGTAATTTTCAGGCGACACAGAAACCGCAAACCGCTGGTACAAATACGCCTGGTGCTGCTCGCTTATGGTGAACAGGTGATTGAGCAAAATCCGGAAGCTTTCAAGCGGGGGAACTATGCCGAATGTTTGGGGGAGGCCGGAGATTTCAAGCATACTAAAAAATGCGCCGATTATGCCTAAGAATAGGATGACGGATGCTAGAATGGAAGGTATGTGAAATTTTTGTTTTTTTTGTGTAGGGGTGGTTATTTTTAGCAATGCTTTGGTTCCTTTCTTTCGTGTTGTCCCTGGGGGATATTTACAGAGTTATTGAGCTAGACATGTTTGTTATTCTAGGGGACGCTGTCCCCTGCCACCCCTGCAAGGGCTCTGCCCTTTGAACCCGCAAGGGGGGAACCCCCTTGACCCCCAAAGGTGGGGGGCTAGCTGGGAGGCGTTTTATGACGGGACAAATAAAACTGGTCGTTCCTGTTGGATACATGTTGTTGCGTGCTTAATCGAAATAGTTTAAGCGTGTGAGTATTGGAACGGTTTGAGTATGGGGCTCGACTTACGGGATTGCGGGGCAAGCCCGCAATGACACGTACGGGATATTTCCACGACTCTTGATATATTTTGGATAGCCGTCTGGCTATGTTCGACATTTCAAATTCACGCGTTACACTCGTCACGTCAAAAAACGCCTTTCACTAGCCCCCCACCTTTGGGGTTAAGGGGGAACCCCTTACGGGGTCGAGGGGCAGAGCCCCCGCAGGGGTGGCAGGGGACAGCATCCCCTAGGAGTCGGCATCTGTTGATAAAACACCGATTACAGTATCATTTTCAAACACTTTCACTCACTCTCCCGGAAACGGTATTTATCAATTACATTATCACACCATACATGCGCTTCCACATATCGCGACGGCCCGTGCGCGCCATCACTATTCCAGTCTTGAGGTAAACCGTACTTTGCGATGATTTCCACTATTTCGTCGTAAGTATAAAGCTGCCTGCGAAACTCCCTATCATCCATTTGATGCTGATTATCACTAAACACAGGAAAAGCATCGCCATACGTAAAAGAAACCGTTTTCAAGTCAAATGCTTCAATGGGAATTTTCACATAAGCGGCATTTTCAAACCAAGTGGTTAACCACGGGCTATGCTCCACCACCATGTAATGCGGCGCTTTTCTTCGGATAATGCCGCCTTTTTCAGTAAATTTTGTTCTAAGCATCTCTTCAATGACATGCCTGCGCTCCATATATGCTGCAGATGAGCGCGTCGCGCTTTGCACATTTGGTTTGGTTTCTTTTATCGTGTCCAGAACAGCTATTGCCTCGGTTATGGATATGTCGGATAAATTGACAAATGGCCCGATTTTACTGTCGTAGTAATGATACAGGTGCATGGGATTTCCCTCCACTACATAGTGATTTTCGGCATATCGCTGATAGATATAACAAGTACTTTTTCAAATGCGCTGTGTTCGTATACAGTGCGCGATTTATTTTTCACATCACTGGTCAAAAGGCATTCACGTATGGCAACGGCGGCATCTTCCGGTGTGCGGAGTTCATGCCTTACAAACCCGCTCTCTGCGCTTTGCCAGCCTATTGCCGTATGAATGCCCTCTCCCAACAACGCAAGGCTTGCGGAGAAAAATAGTTCCATAGTGGCGTCTAAGCCTGCGGGGGATATTTTTGTCCCTGCTGCAGTATCCAACACCAACAACACAGCATTACCAATAGGCAATCCAAATTCCCGCACCATTACTTTGTCCAGCTTTTCTGTCAATTTCCAGTGAATGCTGCGAATTGGGTCGCCTGGCTGGTACTCGCGGATGGCGTAGGTTTCGCTTACGTCCATGCCTGCTTTGGAGGTGGAATATTCGTCGCTGTCTAGGCTCTGGGCGGTATCTGTGAGTGAAATGTTTACGTCAAAGCCCGTTGGCGGCACAATAACGTACCCTTTCGCCGCGCATGAAAGTTTCCGCGAAAACAGTCCTAATGGGTCTAAGATTCGAAAATCCTCAACACGAATTTCCAAAACGCCGCAATGAGAGGTTTGCAGGGTAAATGGTGCTGTTGCTTTAAGCGCGCCGCTGAAATTCAGTATTTCTTTTTCGCCCGTCAAACGATTTTCGCATACCAGTGTGCAGTACACCTTGAAAATAGATGCCAGTTTGCTACGCTTAATTTCAAGCCTGCCGGAAACTTCTTCGCCTTTGGCACAAATATCCGGTAAAACCAAAACGGGTTGAAAGCGCGGCCTAATTGCAAAAAACACAATGACAGACAGACCAACATAGACAACAGACCCAACCAAAACAACAAAAGTCCCCAAGTCGTTACCAAATAAGAGCAACAACCCGACGGTTAAAGTCCACAGGAATACGAAGAAAATTATTCTGATCATTTTGGCATCTTACCTTGCATCATTCGCGTCGCTTCTTTCAGCACAGCCACATCACGCCGTTTTAGAAATTCCCAACGATATGCGTTTTCGTGCTGCTGTTGTGAAATAATTTGTAACGCTTGCCGCAATGGATACCACTGCACGGTTGTGCCTGACTCTATTTCATAATCTTCCAAATGCAACTCGCCCTTTTCACCAATGACGCGAGCAAGATAATGGTATTTTTCCTGCGCCCAATCATCTTCGCCTCGATTTTCGTATGTCTTGCCTATTTCGCATATAATTTCACATTGGCAGCCTGCTTCTTCCCACATTTCTCGTTTTGCGGCTGCCTGGAAATCTTCGCCGTCATCAACACCACCCCCCGGCAGCATGTGTATCCCAAAACTGCCTATGTGAGAAACGGCAATATTATTATCGCTGTCAAACAAAACAACACCTACCGCAATGCGTGGCTTTGCGGAGGATAATTTGTCTGACCCAGTTATATCTTTGTCCGTTATGGTTAACAACGTTTTCATTGTTGAAATTCCTTGGCATCATAACCCGTCAAAATTAGTTCTCCTTTAGGGACCTGTTACCAGGTCCTATTTTTTCACCCCATCAGGCATTTTAACAGTTTTTGCTAAATTCTCCAATACATCATTTTCCGCAATTTTCCCGGCTTTCGCCTGCTGCGTAAGTATAATACGGTGGGCGCAAACATCGCCCAGCACTTCGCGCACGTCTTCCGGGATGACATAGTCACGCCCAAGCACGTACGCCCGCGCTTTTGCCGCACGCGCTATAAAAAGCGCACCGCGAGGGCTTATACCAAGCTCTACGCGGCTGTCCTCGCGCGACGCTTCTGTAATTTCCGCAATGTATTCGATTATGCTGTCTTTAAGCGTGACATTTTTCACTTCGTCTTGCATCTTAAGTACATCTTTAAGCGACAAAACTTGCCGCACACCGTCTATTGGATTGCCCTTTTGCCTGTCGCGGATAATGGCCATTTGGCTTGCAAAATCCGGATACCCGATGCTTAGGCGCATAAGGAAGCGGTCTAGCTGCGCGAACGGCAGCAATTGCGTGCCCGCCGTACCCACATTATTTTGCGTGGCAATAACAATAAACGGCGAACGCAGCGGATGCGTCGTGCCGTCCACGGTGACTTGCCGTTCTTCCATGGCCTCCAACAGCGCAGATTGCGTCTTGCTGGACGTCCGGTTAATTTCGTCCCCCAGCAGAATATTTGCGTCGTTCACCGCCCCAGGCATGTACGTAAGGCTCCCTGTTTCCTTGTTGTAAACGGAAAAACCCGTAATGTCCGACGGCAGAACATCCGGCGTAAACTGGATACGCCTGTAGCTTAGCCCCATTACCTTGCTTGCCGCCATTGCAAGTGTGGTTTTCCCCACACCGGGCACGTCGTCCAAAAGCACGTGCCCGTCTGCCAAAACGGCAATAAGCAGCTTGGTTAAAGCTGCTTGTTTGCCAACAATTACTTTTTGTATTTCGTCAATGACCTGTTGTATTTCTGCTCGCATTTTTACATTCCAATCGTTTTAATTTTCAGAGGCTGTCAAAACAGTAATTCCCCCATGCGGCGCAGCATAGCGTTCATCTATAACACCGCCAAGTTCCTGCATAATATACATCCATACAGCATCTACGACAAAAGCGGACGTAATCGTGCTGTATTCTTCGCATCTTTCCAAGCTGATATAATTGGAATCCATGCCGTTAAAAATCGCGTTGCTGGTGATAATTGCATACGTGGCGGCAGGGTCGAAATCGTTGCCGTTTATGCTTTCAATGGTAACACGGCGGATAGAATTGGCCCGATACCAGTGGTTGCCGTATGCTTCGCCGGCGTCGAACGGAATGGTGGTGTCAACGGTAAATGCGATGCCCGCAACATGCGGGAATGCCGCCGCGGAAGCAAATGTTGCGTCTGTAAACGGCAGCCCTTGGGTTGCGGCTTCCAGCATTTCCAGAAGCTGGGCGCCGGTTAGGTACATCACCGCTACGCGGTTAGGGAATGGCAATACACGTTGCAAGTCTCTTCTTGTCACATCGCCGGTATTCAGGAAGTCACGCAAGTTACCGCCATTCCATATGGCAACCACGTTTTCCGGGGCAACCATAATGCGGTCGTTACCAGCGTCAATATCGTCTTCGTCAAAGAAATCGACAATGCCGCCTTCAAGCGCAAACCATCTTAGCGCGTTTGTCCAAAGGTTGCCGGTGTTTGTTTCACCGGAACGGGACGCGGCAAAAGCGCCCTCCAAAGTCACTTCCGACCTTGCCCATGCAGTAAATTCCTCGTGAACCGTTTCCTTCACATATTCCACGGCTTCCTGCATTTCCTCGTCATATTCTATGCCTGCGGGGTTGATAAGGCTATGGCTCATGACTTGATTGGTGTCGTTGTCGATGATAACAACGCCAACGGTAAGCCCTGCGCCAGAATATACATCCAGGATAATTGCCCCGCGCACAAACAGCGGCACACCTATGTTAGAAAGCCCAATGATAAGGTCGTTGCCTTCAAGTTCGGCAACTTGATATGCCGCAACATATGCGGGGTCTTGAAATGCCAGCCCATCCAGGTTGGATTCAAGAACCTGATTTACCGTATCCGGGTCTGTAAGCCCGAAAAAGCCGACTTCACGCCCGGAGACTGTAGTCACAACCGCGTTTGCGCCAAATGCATAAAGCGCGTCTTCGCCGGCGGTAATGTTGGCCGCCACTGCGTAAAAAGATGCTTCTTCTAACAAGTAGCCAAGGCTGTCGTCTTCAAAGATAATGCCGTGTGTTTCCACACCAACAGTACCTGTGCCAAAGTCAAATTCGCGGCTGCCTATGGCAACCACATCGTACCCGGTTTTGTCCATCAGTTCAATTATAGTGCGCCCGCTGTCGTATGCGGAATATACTGTGCCTTGCAGATAATTGCCCACATCCACAAGGATAACGTCTGCGTCTTTTGCCTCGTACATGTTACGCAGTGTAGCTATTTGCGGCAGAATATCAATGTTACCGCGGATATTCCCAGTGTAAATAATTACGGTTGTGCCGTAAAGCTCACCCTTTTCATCTGTCGATGCATCATCTTCTGCAATAACAATTGCGGGTAATAGTGCCACGCACAGGCAAAGTGCAAGGATAAGGCTAAGTACTTTCGAAAACTTTTTCATAGTTGGTCTCCTTTTTTGTTTGTTATTTTTACAAAAAATATACCGCAAAAGCGGCAAGTCTCCTTCTGGAGGCTCATGCTACCTTCGCGGTAAATATAAATGGATATTATTGAGTAATTAGTGCTTTCTTCTGAAAGCCTGTGACAATTCGAAGTGCAACACATAGATGTTTCACTAGAATTGTCACCGCCCCTTCGTGGGGCAGAATTATTGTATAGGAAGTGGAGGCAAAAGGCAAGATAAAATCTTAGGGGAACATTTGCACAAAAAAAAGGTTGATGCGCATTACTTTCGTAATTTCGCACCAACCCTTAAACTTGTTATCTAGCAGCGTAGAAAGCCTGCAATTGTCTGTTTAACTCTTCTGTAACGCGCTCAATGCCGTTGGCTCTCAATGCTGCATGAAAAGCAGGTACGGCGGTTTCCGGATCCAACGCGCCTACCGTAAGTGATTGGCGCCATTCTTCTACTACACCTGTAAGTGCAGCCATTTCCATGGCTACAGGCTCGTTGTTAAAGATAAAGCCCATTGTAGATGTTGGAGTACCTGCGGCGTTGTAGGCTCTAAAGCGGTCGAAGTAGCCATGGCCATCTGTATCCCTTGGTGTAAGGATAAAAATATTACCCATTCCAAAACGCCATGTTGCGTAGGTTGCACGTGCATCTGAATCGAGCACGATAAGCCCTTCATCGTTGTAATTCCAGTGTATACCTTCTACACCTTCGGAAAGGATTACAGCCAGTGTGTTATCTGTGTACCATGCGTTCATAAATTGAACAGCAGCGGCCTGATTGCGTGAATAAACAGATACACCAAATCCAGAACCGGCAGCAGACATGGTAGAAATAATAGGCCTGCCAATTGGTACATAACGCACATCTATACCACGCTCGGCTTGCATTGACGCTGTATGCCCGTAAGCATATTGCCCTGTAGAGAACAAGTATTCTCCTGCATGAGCAGCTTCGCCAATAACAATTCCTGCTTCAACGGGAATTGCAAGTCTTGGGTCAATAAAGCCCATTTCCCAGAAATGACGCACTCTATCCAGCGCACGCAAGAATAATTCATCTTCTATATTTAGCCCAATTACAGGGTCAACAGGCAGCGCGGGATTGTTGGGGTCAAAACCAAAGTGGAACAAGTTAAGCCCTGTCAAGTCACCATCTGTGTTCGAAAAATGCTGCACAAAGTTACCTGCTTCTAGGTTTAACGGGAAGAATGAATCACCCCACATGTCTTTAGAAGCTTGCATTGCCGCCTCGAAACGCGGATCAAAAAGGATTTGATAGTTTGTACCGTTCATATCGAACATTTCGTCAAAATCAAAACCAAGTTCTGCCAGGCGCGTATTATTTACATCCAATGTAAATAGTGCAGCGTAATCTTTTGGCCCCGGTATCCCATACAAGCCAAAACCTGCTGGGCCCTCGGTTCTAAAAGCGTCCCAAAGATAGGATGGCACAGCCGCCAACATAGCCTGCCCATAACGCTCAAGCAAATTATTGTTAGGGTCGTCTAAGCGTATAAAATTACCAACGCGCGCATTGTTAAAATAGTTAAGACCCCATGTTGCAGTCCAAAGAATATCTACGCTTGTATCACCTGTGTCTAGTGCTAATTGAGCAGGCTCGCCCATTGCCCAGCCACCAGTCCAAATTGGACGCACATTAATATTGAGACCCAGTTCACGCAAGCGGTTGTTGGCTGCTTCTACAACTACCGCATCGTCGTTTGCTGCGTTTCCGCCCATAAACCAAATGCTTACAGTAGTGGCTGGCTCGTCAAAATTTGCGGGTGCAGGTGCATCCGGTGTTGCGGGTGTTGTCGCAGGGGTGGTTGCATTGTTTGCTGTATCGGTCGTGGCCGAATCATCACTTCTGTCGCATCCGGTAACAAAAACCAATGCCAACACCAAACACGCAACTACAAGTAAAACCTTTTTCTTCATGGTAAAAATCCTCCTCTATTTTAATGGGGCAATGCCCCCTCTCGCAAGCTTACGCTTGCTGGCCGGGCGGCCTGCATTTATGCACACAGGCTTCGCCTAAGTTTGCCAAACCCCGATTATCATTCATCAGGGTGCGCTTTCGCGCTTATTTATTCCGTACCTTGCATAAAATCCATGCCGCCTACACTACGACGGCGGGCACAAATTGATTGGTGCAAAAAATCCAAAAGCAGATTTTTTACACTTATCCCTTAATCGAACCAACGGTAAGCCCTGAAATAATGTACCGCTGAAAGAAAGGATATGCAAAAGCAATTGGAACCACAATAATTACAGCTAAAGCCATGCGCAGCCCTTCGCCGGGAAGGTCTGCAAAGTTAATGTTAGACGCACCAATTATGGATAGGTTACGTCGCAAAAACTCTGTGTTTTGTTGCATTTCCATAAGCAGAAATTGCAAAGGAAATAAAGTACGGTCACGGACAAACAAGAAAGCATTAAACCAGTCATTCCAATAACCTATGGCTGTAAGCAGCCCAACCGTGGCAATACCCGGCTTGGCAAGTGGAACAACAATGGTAAATAAAGTGCGGAACTCGCCGCTGCCGTCGATACTGGCGGCATCAAGCAAGCCATCGGGTATAGATGTTGTAAAAAACGTACGCATGATAATAACGTTAAATGGCATCATTAAAGACGGCACAATCATTGCCCAATGGGTATCGCCTAAATTTAATAGATTACGGATAACAAAAACTGTGGGAACAAGCCCCCCGCCAAATATCATGGTAAAAAATACGAAGAAAGCAAAAAATTTTCTAAAAGGATAATCTTGTCTAAACAAACCATATGAGTACAGGATAGTCATAAGCAAGGACAATACGGTACCTAAAACGGTTATATAGATGCTGGTAAAAAAGCTACGCCACAAAACATTTCCCATATCAAAAGCCGCTCGGAAGGATGTTGTCGTCCATTCTGCAGGAAAAAATGAGTACCCTATGGTTCGTAAACTTTCTGCGCTGGTAAAGGCAATGATAATGATAAAAACAAATGGCAAAATACATATAAACGAAAAAGTTCCAACAATTAGATGAATAAAAAGTTCTGCAGGGCGGCTTACACTATTGCCACGATATCTTCTGCGCATCTTCATGCTACAATCACTCCCTCATTGTCTCACTATTGTTAAAACATTGCATTATCGTTATCAACCTTACGAACAATGGCATTTGCGCCAAGCACACATATTAAACCAATAACATTTTGGAACATACCGGCCGCAGTAGCCATGCCCATAGCACCCGCAAACGGCATTTGCATAACACGGAACACGTAAGTATCAAAAACTTCCGTGACGCGTTGCAAAGCACCCATATTCATTGGAAGCTGCCAGAACAGCCCAAAATCTGCGTTAAAGATGCGCCCAATTGCCATAATGAACAAAATAATAACCATAGGCTTAATACTTGGGATGGTAATTGCCCAAACTTGTCTCCACTTAGAAGCACCATCAATAGCGGCAGCTTCGTACATTCCGTGGTCTATACCGGCAATAGCAGCAACAAAGATAATACAGTTAAATCCTAAATTTTTCCAAAGATGTGCAGAAGTTAAAATTACAGGCCATCCTGTGGGGTCAAAATACCAATCTCTAACGTCAGAGATTAAGCCAAATGTAGGGTCCAGGAACGCGAACAAGAAATAGCTGGCAACAACCCAACTAATGAAAAAAGGAAAGAACATAAGTGTCTGATAGAGCTTGGCAAGAAAATTCTTACCTATTTCACTGAGACAAATAGCGAGTGCAATGGAAAAAACCATCGTAAGCACAATAAATGTTGCGTTGTATGCCAATGTGTTACGTATCATATTCCATGCACGATCTGAAGCGAAAATAAACCGAAAATTATCAAGCCCAACAAACCGACTATGTAGAATATTGTTAATAAGTGTAGGATTTGGCGGATGAGGCCGATATTCTTGAAACGCGATAACGATACCCAACATTGGCAAGTATCTTAACACAAGAAGCCAGATTGCACCCGGAAGCATCATTAAAGTAATAGCGATAGTTTTTTTATGCTTTACCATAAACTTACCCATGTACCTCGCCCCCTTGTGTGATGATTAACTTTCCTAACATTTGTTACCATATTATTAACTTATTACGCTTACATGTCAATATACATAATGAACAAAAAATATATGTATTTTTGTGCATTATGCCCATGATAATGTTTGGATTTATTTAACAACTAGCCTTTTGTTGCGCTTATTTGCCGTTATTTTACCAAACTCACTACAACTTATACAAGTACCGCATGTTATCCGGTTGTTAACAACCATGGAATTTCGCGACAAATGCATCTCCCCAGTAATTATGCACATTTGCTTAAATATTACTTGCAATTTCTTTCTATATGCTTTAACATTATTAACATTAGTAAAGGAAGATTGATTCTACGCTCTGCCATGCTGCAGATGCATAGAAACTCAAGGAGCTTTGTATTATGAGTAAACCGACCATGCAAGATATTGCCAACGCACTATCTATCTCGCGGATTAGTGTCTGGAAAGCCCTGAACAACAGACCGGGCATATCTGAAAAGCTACGAGAAAAAACGATTAATGAGGCCGTAAGAATTGGATATATAAACGAGCCAGCCAATAGCCCCGGCAGAACAAGACTTCCTGCGGCTTCTGCCCGAAATATTGCCGTAGTAGTATCGCGCCCGGAATCATCACACTTTTGGATGCAAATTATCCATGAAATTGCAAAAGAATTATCCCTATATGGTGCTAACCTTATGTACACCTATCTTCCCACACGTTACAATAAGGGTGATGCGCTCCCTAGATCTTTAAGTGACAGGTCACTTTCGGGAATGATCGTACTCAATGTCTATTCAGACCAGCAGCTTAAAATGCTTGCAAATCTTATTTTGCCCAAGGTCTTTTTGGATACTGTGCCTAGTATGCCATTCGAGCAGCTGCATGGGGATTTGGTAATGATTGAAGGACGGGATACTGTAAGACAAATTACGGGAAGACTTCTGGACAACGGCAAAATGCGGCTTGGGTTTATAGGAGATATTGATTACGCGCAAACAAATATGGACCGATACTTGGGCTTTTTAGACGCCCATTGCGAGCGGTCACTGGCTAGCGATAAATCGCTAAATTTAACTGAGTCCCTACACTTGAACACACACTACAAGCAAATAAGCAACTTCTTAAGCGATCTTAAAACGATGCCAAATGGTTTCGTATGCGCCAGCGATTACATTGCACACTACGTCCAGCAATATTTTACCGAACACGGCATTTCACAAGAGGCTGTTTGCCTTACCGGTTTCGATAACAACACCGAATACGTAAATGTTGCCAACAAAATTACAACTGTAGATGTGCAAACAAAGTCTTTGGGCGAAAGGCTTGCAAACAAAATTATGTTTGCAGTGAATCACCCCAACTCATCTTTTGAATTAAGCTATGTATCTTCTGAAATATTATATGAACCCCGCCCACAAGTATAACAATAGATAAAAAATACAAAAAAACGTGAGTAGAGCTATGCCCCGTAAAGGCATATTGCCCTGCTCACGTTTTTATTATCTGCTAGGAAATTGCTCTGAACGAAACGCGCGGCAAAGCCGCTTTTTAATGCTCCGGTAAATTGCATCCTTTTATACAAGAAAGCGGCTATGCCGCTTTCTTGTATAAGGTGTAATTCTTATCCTTCGTTCTCGCTTACACAGGATTGGTAAGTGTAAGTTCGATTGTTTGGCCATAAGCAGTTACCGTAAGGTAAATCCGCTGCCAAGGCGCATTAAAGTTTACATCAAAGCCATTTTGCGCAGACACACCAACGGTATTTATTCGACGCAGATGCTGCATGGCATCGTTACCACTTTGATCAACAGCAGTTATCTCTGTAATAAGCACATTGGCATTTACACCATCAAGCCGTGTCCATATACGAATTAACCCGGCGTCTGCCAGTGATTGGTTGTTTATCACACCATTGTTAAACGCATTCAGACTAAACTCAGGAACTACCGGCGGCCTTGGGTTTACAAGCACAAGTTCTACCGTTTGGCCAAGTACCGTAGCTGTAAGGTAAATACGCTCCCATGGTGCGTTGAAGTTTACATCGATAAGATTAACATAACCCGGATTCGCTGCCGGTTGGTTAACACGCACAAATTCCATCGCATTTCTTCCGTTTTGGTCAATTGCGGTTACGGTTAGGCTATTTGGAACAAGCGCATTTACACCGTCAAGACGTGTCCATATGCGGATAAGTCCGGCATTCGCCAAGGATTGGTTATTTATTGTGCCGTTGTTGAATGCGTGTAGGCTAAATTCAGAAACTACAGGCGGCCTTGGGTTTACAAGCACAAGTTCTACCGTTTGGCCAAGTACCGTAGCTGTAAGGTAAATACGCGTCCAAGGTGCATTAAAGTTAACATCTATATAGTTAACATACCCCGGGTTCGCCCATGGCTGATTGATGCGGACCAAATCCATCGCGTTACCGCCACTTTGGTCAATTGCGGTTACGGTTAGGCTATTTGGAACAAGCGCATTTGCGCCATCAAGCCGTGTCCATATGCGAATAATTCCGTTGTTCGCCAAGGATTGATTGTTTATTACGCCATTGTTGAATGCATGAAGACCAAACACCTGATCCACAGAACCGCTTGGGCGCAACATGGCTATTGCAGCCCTAAGATTATTATATGCATCCGTAATCATTTCCGGCGTCGCTTCTTGGTTTTCATACACTGCCTTTGCAGCGTCAATCATTTCCAAGATTTCAGATGCCGTCCAGCTTTCTGGCGTAAAGTTGTTAGGATCAAGTGCTTCTGCATATGCGATTAGTGCACGCAGCCTGTCTCTGTCAACCATACCGGTTTCAGACACTGTCAAAGTAAGAACCGGGCTGAACGCGACAAACGCGAATGGTGCTTCGCCTACAGATACACGCAGCACATACGCTCCGCTATCTTCTAGGTCTACATCTGTAAGTTCCAAAGGAACTTCCACTGTAGCAGCCACAATATCCCTTTGCACGGCATCACCGATTGGCTCGTCATCAAACAACCATTGGAAGGTCAATTGCGCACCGGCATCAAAGGCTGTAATATCCGCCCTGCCAAACGCAGTGGTGACTTCTACAGACATATCCAAAGTTAC
>Ga0123355_10009052_pt1 | contig 15092 bp, 10 predicted proteins | sample TergutEmb28metaG_3_FD_89872 | JGI IMG/M metagenome (GOLD analysis project Ga0123355, IMG submission 89872) | Embiratermes neotenicus P1 segment gut microbial communities from Petit-Saut dam, French Guiana - Emb289 P1 | ecosystem: Host-associated > Arthropoda: Insects > Digestive system > Gut ...
GTTTCTGCATCACATGGTTTGCAACTGTAATTGATTCGATAGGTTTCTGTTACAAAAGCCTGTGCCGGTATTATCTCTAACTCACGCCTGACTAGTTCTTTACCAATTTTGTGCAAATCATCGCTTTTGCATACATCACAAATACGCTCATCTTCGGAGATATCAATGATTACTTCGTTTACAGGCAAATCCTTAGCCAGTTCTTCTTTTGTACGCTTCGCTTTACGTGTATGCTTTTCGACCATTACAGGCTCAGGTGCATTTTCATCAGCATAAGCCTCTGCTTCGTTGAAAAGTGATTCTTGACCAAATTCTTCTGCAAGTATGTATTTTGCCTTTTCACTAGATGCTCCGAATTTATCTTTATTCATTTTCAGCATCAATTCAGTCAACTGGTCAATCTGTTTTTGCATATTGCTGACCTGAGTTTCAAGACCATTTATGTATTCAACTGCCGGAGCTGAAAGCCCCTCTCTCACTTCACTTTTCATGCAATTATCATACCACAAAACCCTAGTGTTTGCAAGCGTTGTGGCGATATTTTACCATTTAATTCCCTATTGTTCTTGCATATTGTTCCTCAAAAATCGCGAGCATGTATTTCGCCGAACCCACGGGGCGGCTCCATCATCATTCCGTTCAATAACCGCCTTAATTGACTTTCATTTATGTTGCGTGCGGCTACAGGTGTTCTAGGCCAAATGAATTTCGCACCAACGCCATCAAGCCTTTTGTACCCCATCCAAAATCCGTTCTTATCCCACGTCAGGCATTTTAGTTTATTGCGTTGTTTGTTGCAGAATAAAAAGAGATAATTGCCAAACGGATCTAGCTTTAGTTCCTGCTTCACTATATGGGCCAGCCCATCAATAGCCTTTCTAAAATCTACAGGCTCTACTTATTACGATGTGAGGGTAATGCGGTTTCTTCTCAGCTTGTTTTTATCCTCATCGTTTAAAGAAAGTCTGAGAATAGTTGAATAAATCAATAAAAGATGAGGATAAATCTTTCTATCTGAGACCACAGAGGCGAGCAACTTCCTCTTCATCATCTGACCACAATGCTTCTTCCGGGGTTGAGAGGCAAACCCTGTCCATAGCTTCCCTCATCACCTCGATTGATGGGACAGCGTAGATTCTTGTAGTTTCAGTTGAAGAGTGTCCGAGTATTTCGGATACAAGTTCGAGTTCTACGCCACTTTGATAAAGATTAGTGGCACGGGTTCTGCGAATCATATGAGGATGCACTTTCGCAGGTAGATTTGGGCACTCTGGACGTATCTGATCCGCATATTTTGTTAATATCCGTTCAACATTTCCTGTTGACATTGCTCCCATCTGCCCCTTGATTATTGTGTAGAATAGCGGTTGTTCTCGGTTGCTGCAATTAAGATGATATTTCTCCATGTATGCATTCATATGCATAACAGTTTTATCCGTAATTGCGACGATTCGCTCTTTATCGCCTTTGCCATTGACCCTGATAAACGGTATGGCTGCTGTTGTGTTGAGAGACCAAACTTTTAGACTCAATAGTTCTGAAACTCTAATAGCAGAATCATACAGTAAAATCATTATGACACGGTCTCGCAATCCGATTTTAGTGTTAGGCGGAGCCGAAAGAAGAACAGCAAAGTCATTCTCGTTGATTATCTCGCGTTTGTTTTTGGGAACTCTCAGAAATGGAACTCTGGATACAGTTAGTGCTACTGACTGAAGCGACACATCACAATCAGCGACATACCACAAGTATGACTTCAACGCAGCGAGCCGGTTATTGCAGGTTCTTGGAGCGCATCCAGATTCGTTGAGATGAGCGACATAGTCAAGCAGAAAGTCATACGAACAATCTGAAAAGCGAAATTTCTTAAGCGATAATTTCTTATGATCAGTAACGTAACGACGGAATACCGTAAGTGCATCACGGTAGGTTTCTACAGTGTTGATACTTCTCAAAGCTTGGTTTGGCAAATAATAGCTGAGAAAATCAAGTGTTTTTGAGAAGAAGAGTACATTAGTCCTCATAGGTGCACACCTCCGGAATAATCTCTGATGAAAGTGTGTCCTTGCTTCGGATAATCTTAAACGCAGATTCAATCTGGTGATAATAATAGAATGTGTTACTCGGGCTACTATGCCCAAGAAATTTACTCAAATATGGCATCATTGTGTTAAGAGCAACTCCTTGCTCCATCCATAGGTTCATTCTCTTAACAACGAAACTGTGCCTAAGGCAATGGGTTGACGGCGATCTATCAACGTCTGCAGCATAAGGTGTTTTTGCCCAGAATTGTCTGAATTTTAGCGCAATAGAACATACACTAAGTTTGGAATCAGGATTACGCGCCGGAAAGAACCAGTCCGATGTAATGCGGTATACAGACTCCATTAGACGCCTATACTCAATGCATAGCTGCAATAAATCCTGAGAGAGGTATACTATCCGGTCTTTTCTGCCTTTCGATTGTAAAACGCACAATGAACCGTCATCAAGGTTTACATCGGAAATTTTCAGTTTCCTTGCCTCAGATACCCGCAACCCGCAGCAATAGATTACTCTGAAAAGAACCCGGTATTCCATAGATAACCGTTTGAATACTTCACCATTGCATTTTGGACGATAATCGTCGAGCACCTTGAAAAATTCATGAATTTCATTGTCAGGAAGCACATGTGCCACATAGCTACTTTTATGAGAAAAATGAGTTGGGATATATGCGTCTGCTCCGTGCGACTGCATAAACAGTGCTAACTGGCGAACAGCAGTTACTCTGCGCGAACTGGTGGTTTTGCACTCATTATCACGGATACTGCCCCATTCCATGACAAGATCCCTGCTGATTTCCGGTTGCGAGAGGTTTCTCTCTGCACAGAACGCATCAAAGCGTTTAAAGTGATACTCTTCCGTATCGTACAAAAAACCTTCCATACGTTTTTGAATAATCAGCGACCGGATATATGGAGCGAGGCAGCTTCGATATTCATAGTTCTTCATTTTCATCACAGCAACCCTGCTTTCTCAAGCGAGAGTCCTGTATCAGATAGGGAAAGCGCACAAGACTGTATTCTTTCTTCATCAAGGGAAAGATACTTCATAACACTGGAATTGTCATGGTGGCCAAGTGTATCTACCACTGTTTCAATATTCGCATTATTCCTCAGCAGACGAGTTGCAAATGTCCTTCTGGTGACATGAAAGCCACCACCAATTACATTCTTTCGTTCAGGAATTATGCTGTGGAGGGCTATTGTACAATTCTTAATTGTCAGCTTTGTGTAGGGTGCATTATGCCTGATGAAAATATGACTTTCGCACGATTCTGGTCTGCCATATTTGATGTATGTATAAATTGAGTTGCCGACATCAATGGGCATCGGTAGTGTCAGATGTGCTTGTGTCTTTTGCTGTACAATGTCAATCTTTCTCAATTTCCAATCGATATCGGAGAGTTTTAAATTCACAACATCTGAAGCGCGCAATCCCATCCTTAAAGCAATCATAACAATCGCAGCGTGCCTGAGTTCAAGCGGGCTGTAATATGAAACTCTGTAGTCATTAATCTGCTCAATCTGGTTATTTGTTAAAATATCAACAGTTTTCTCTGTTGGTGCTGTGCCGGTAGAAACACGAGCGTGAAGCGATACATTGGAGATTATTTCAGTTTCCTCTAAAAATACAAGAAATTGGCGGACTACAGAAAAGTAAGATGACCGTCCTTTGAATGTAGCGTGATGATCTGTGCGGCAATAACTGTCAACAACAGCAGGGGTGATCTCCGAAAATGATGAAATACTGCAGTTTATCAGATGTTTACAGAATCTGATGCAAGGATACTGGCTGACGTGAACAGTTTTGGGATTCCTGAATTCCCTTCTCTTTCGATCAAGAAAAGCAACAATTGGATTCCGGCACCATTCAGGTAGCGTTTCCAATGGGGCAGGCTCATATGAATACTTTTTAGCCGGACTGATATCACATGTATTTGAATATTCCTCATAACATTTAAGAACCCTGCGCCAATGTTTCCACGAAGTGCCCATCTTATCCTTGTTCTCGGCAAACCATATCCAAGCAATTTCGGGCAGATACTTTAATTCGTGTATATCTAGGAAAAGATACAGTGATGTTAATAAATGCTGTGCCAAGTTCAAAGTAGTGCCGACATAACCATAACCTTTCAGCACAACATAAAAACTGTCAATAGAAGCATATAGCTCATCTGCCGTCAATGTGCAGGTTTGTGTACGCAGTTGCCCTATCAATATGCGGTTTTCAGGCAAAAATTCTGTTAAATCCCCGATACATCTAAAAGTTTGCTTACCAAGCAATATGGAATAACCGATCCTGCAAAGCTCTTTATCGGCAAAAAAGGACATCATTCTGGACGCATGACCGAGGAGTACTGATTTTGTGTCATTATTGCAGTACATATCAGCATTAATAAGGCTGGTTATGTCCTGATATGTAATTTCCTCAATCTTTGTGATTTGTCGACTCCCAAGAAACAGCATAATCTCAGAGCAATATATTGTTGATTGCTTCATTGAACGCTTTGTGTATTTATATTTACAGGAACTGAGATAATCATCGAGTAACCCTTTAAAGGCATCCGGCACTTTATCGTACAAAGATTTATTCTGATAAAGGTTTCTATCGGAAATGTGCCCGGTTGTGGTCATTTCCTCAAGCTGTATCAAATACTGATACCAAAAATATCGTTTCTGCCTGTTATGCGTTTTTTCAATCGACGCAATCCATTGTTTTCCTTCTTCTGTAGAGTATGCAGAACCAGTAGCATCCAAATACTCTCCAAAAGTCCGGTAGCATTCTTTGTGGGATGCAATGCTGCTTGAGCAAACCCGTTTCTCCTTTAGGTAATCAATCACTTTCTGCACATTGTACTTGTAATCCATAGAATCGCCTCATTTCTAATTAAGATGATTCTATTATATGTTATCCTAATCTTTTGTTGATATATTCAACTATTCTCAGGCTTTCTTTAAACGATGAGGATAAAAACAAGCTGAGAAGAAGCCGCATTATTACGATGTGAGGGTAAGTAGAGCCTGTGGATTTTAGGAAGGCTGTTGATGGTCTGGCCCATACAGTGAAGCAGGAACTAAACCTAGATCCATTTGGCAATTATCTGTTTCTGTTCTGCAACAAGCAACGCAATAAACTAAAATGCCTGACGTGGGATAAGAACGGATTTTGGATGGGCTACAAAAGACTTGATGGCGTCGGTGCGAAGTTCATTTGGCCAATACATTAATAGCGATGTCCACATGCTCCGGTTTCATGTCTGCATCGTGTCGGAATACGCATGTTTTATTTCTTTTTGAGACTGTAAAGTGCAACGCCTATAATCGTTACGGATATTACAATCAGTGCAATGGCCCACCATGGAGGGGTTTCGCCTGAATTATTGTTTGTGGCAGGTTCATCGGTTAGAGGTGGTTCATAAGCTAGTGGCGTTACTTCGGGCATGGGCATTGGTTCTATGTTGTCAAAGTCTATGTCTTCGTCAAGCTCGTCAGGTACGTCGGGTTCGTCCAAATCCGGAGAATCAACCGACATATCTGCTTCGCTGAAAAGGCCTTGTCTGCCTAGCTCTGCAAGTTCGGGGTTGATTACTTCTACAATTGACCAGAATGCAGGTTTTGGTTCTAATCGTCCGTCAAATAATAGTGGAAAGCCTTGTGCTCGCCAGCTTTGGTGGTCGGCTCTGCCCCACAAGGTTACGCTGTCAATATAGTCTGAATGTGCCATGAATATATTAAATAATGCACCAAATAATTCAGCTTGATGTTCTAAGCTTTCTTCAGTGCGGTCTCCAAATGCATTCCAACGACCGATTGGAATGTCAAGCTCGGTAATGGCAACACGTGCTCCTGTTTCGGCAAAGCGTACGATAGTATCTCTTACGTCATTAGGGTCAAGCCATTCTGTCCAGTAATGCGCTTGCATTCCAAGCCCTTCAATCAGCAAGCGTTCGGGGTCATCATTGCGTGGGTCGGTTAGCCAACGTTCGTTCAGCTCTTCTGTCATACTTGCTATGACTTCACGCTTGCCGGGTGATTCTTCGTTAAAGTCATTGTAAAAGAGTATTGCGTTGGGGTCAGTAAGGCGTGTGAATACAAATGCGTCGTATATATAGTCGGAAGGGCATTCTTCGGCGTTTTCGTCCATGTCAATGCTGTATGCTATATACCATGGAGAGTCAGAGCGGAGGTTATTTCTCCATGCAGAGCCGAGGGTGTTGTTTGAAACAGAATCGGTAAAAGCTTCATTTACAACATCCCATGTTGTGACGCGACCTGCGAAATGCCCAACATAATGAGAAATGAAATATTCCATATTTGACCTTGCTTCGGCGCGGCTGATGGGTTCGCCGTTTTCGTCTTCGGTAAGCCACGGTGCAGACTGGCTGTGCCAGACTAAAGTGTGACCGTGAATGTGTATATTGTTCTCGATCGCCCAATCGACAAGTCTTTCAGGACCTGATAAATTCCATACGCCCCTGCTTGGTGCAATATTTGCGGGTTTCATGGCGTTTTCGGCAGTTACGGAGTTGTAGTGGTGTAAGAACATCTCTACCGTGTCTGCATCATTTAGTACGCCGGGTTCCATGATGTTTCCGATCGGGAAATAGTCACTGAATAATTCATGCAATGAAGGTACATTCATATACCAACTTGCAACATCTGCAACGTCTGTTGCACCTCCTGCATAAATGCGGATACTTGATATTGTGTAATCAATATTGACGCCTTGTGGTGTAGTAAGGCGCACTCCTCTTTGTCCTTCTACGATGCCTGTAGTATAAACTAACACAGCGTGTGTATCAGGTTCTCCCGATATAGAGAGTGTGGAATATGGCGAATCGGTGTTCATAATACGAAACAATGCGGGTTCACTTGAGCTGAACTCTACAACGATTGTGTAGAGTTGACCTGCTTCCATCCAGTCGTCTTTGATATCTACAGATTGCCAGTCGGCATTTCTGTTGCTTAAATGCAGTCCGCCTTCGGTATCAACGGAATAGACCGGTCGTCCGTCACGATGGGCGGATCTGAGGAATTCGTGATTTTGGGGGTCTGATATGAATGAATTCACATCGTCTTCTGTCATTTCCCAAATTAGGTCGTGTTCACTTTGATTTGCTAGTGCTGTGTTTGTTGCCGGAAGCAATGTTATAATCATCAATATTGCCAGAGCAAGTGCTACTTTTTTCATCTTGTTCTCCTTTGGAATTGTGTAGGATTGTTTAGTTTAGCGGCATATTTTTCAGTGAAGTGATTGAGTTTCGCACTGAACCGGGCTTTATTATCATCTCGCGGAAATAATTTTCAATTTTTTCACCTAACCTCGCCTCGTACAAATCGACACCAAAGATTGATGTGTTGGAAAGTATGGGGCGAAGCTGATTTTTCAGCGAATTGGGCTCTCCAAAGCGGATATTTTTAAGATGTTCTTGCATCTCATCAAGCATTGGGTCGGGGGAGAGGGTTATTTTTTTGCCATTATCGTCTAAAGCAAGCAGATAGCGAAGCCATGCGGCAATGGCAAGTGGAATTGCAACAAGACTTGATGTGTCAAGGTTCGGATTTGCCGTGTACGCCTTGATTGTTTCTCCGAATCGAATGCCAACCTTTTGGCTGGTGTCTGTTGCAATGCGTTGTGGTGTGTCAGGCATAAATGGATTTGGGAATCTCTGTTCAATGACTTCTTGGATAAAGTCGTGCGGTTTTATGATTTTTGGGTCTACTGCAACAGGTATACCCTCTGCGTATCCCAAGCGATTGACAAGTGCTACTAAATCAGCATCTTTCATCATGTCGGATATGGTTGTAAATCCGAGCAAGCAACCGTAAACAGCTAGTGCGGTATGCAATGGGTTAAGGCATGTGGTGACTTTCATTTTTTCGGTTTTGTTGACAGTTTCCTTGTCAGCCATGTAGACTTTGACTTTTTCGAATGGTGGGCGACCGTTGGGGAACTTATCTTCAATTACCAGATATCCCGGGATTTCGGCATTGGTAAATGGTGCGGTGAATGAGTTTTTGCTTGTTTTAATAAGATCCATATTGCTTATATCGAGCTTTGCCAGCTCTTTATATACATCGTTAGCAGGGTAGGGTGTAATTTTATCAATCATGCTCCATGGGAAAGAAACTCTGTTTTCATCAGATAGGTAATCTATAAAATTGCTCTCGACATAAGCCTTTTTGTGCCATTCTTTGGCAATGGTTAGAACGCTGTTTTGTAAAACTTCGCCGTTTCGACTGCAATTATCCATACTTACAAGAGCTAGTGGGCTTGCACCTGCTTTGAAGCGTGAGTGCATAAGGGTTGTGATTATGCTCATAATATGGCGTGGTGATTTAATGCCGTTCTCAATATCGCCGACTACGATAGGTAAGTATTCTCCTGATGAATCGCAGACAGCATAACCTTTTTCGGTTATTGTAAAACTTGCAAGCTGTAGTGTGGGGCATTTGAATATATCGTGCAATTTCTCCCATTGTGTTGTATCAGTAGCGTCGGCGCAGATGGAGTCGGCTACTGAGGCGATGACTTCTTTGTCGGTGCTGCCGTCCGGCATAAGTCCGACAAGTAGGGATAAGTTGTCAAAAGGTACATACGCTTTTTCGATTATTTCATAGTCAAATGATTCAACTGCAATAATTCCGGTTTTTACCAAATTTTGGTTTAGTAGGTCTTGAGAGAGCTTGGCAATGTATGCTCTGAAAATGTTTCCTGCTCCAAAGTGTACCCATTCGGGTGATTCTGTGGTGCTTTCAAGCATTTTCTGAATATCGAACATAGGGGTTGAGATGCCTGCTTGTTTCCAAATTTTTTTGTCCCTTATTCCGTCACGAGTTAATTTCATAAAGGCCTCCTTGGTTGATGAATTGTTGTGCCTACATTGTTTTGGATATTGCTTCCCATAGACCGTTTAGGTACGTTGCGCCTAATGCTCTGTCGTAAAGTCCGTAGCCGGGGCGTCCGATTTCATCCCAAATCATGCGTCCGTGGTCGGGGCGCACATAGACATTGGGGCAAGTTTCAAAAACAGCCTTAACGACTTCATACATATCTAAATCTCCATCTGTTGATAAATGGCTTGATTCTCTGAATTTGCGAACTCCCAAATGCTTAACGTTTCTTATGTGCATACATGCAACGCGTCCCATCTCACCAAACCGTCTGATAATCGCCACGACGTCATTTTCGACATTTGATACAAGTGAGCCGGTGCAAAGGCAAAGGGCGTGATTTGATGAATCGTTTAGTGCAATGATTTTTTCAAAACCGCCTAGGCTGTGTGCTATTCTTGGAAGCCCGAATATCGGCCATGCGGGGTCATCGGGATGGCAAGCCATTGTCACGTCATATTCTTCGCAGACAGGTATCACGGCATCGAGGAAATATTTGTAATTTTCAAGTAGATTGTCAGCCGATACGTTCTTGTACTTTTCCAATGTGATTTTAAGCTCTGCCATTCGCTCCGGCTCCCAGCCGGGGAGTGAAAAGCCGCCACTGTCTTCGGCTGTTTTTTTGACTATTTCGAGGGGTCCCATGCCGTCTAATTCGGCTTCATCAAAGTATAAGCTGTTTGAGCCGTCTTCGGGAATGATGCGTGCAAGGTCTGTTCTCAGCCAATCAAAAACAGGCATAAAATTATATACGATCACTTTAACGCCATGTTCTGAGAGGTTGCGAATAGTTGTCTTATAGTTTTCGATATATTCGTCACGCCGTCCACAACCCATTTTGATATCTTCGTGAATATTCACGCTCTCAATTACTTCGCATTCTAAGCCTGCGACTTTGACTGTGGCAATGTATTCCGCTATTTCCTTACTTTCCCAAACTTCTCCCGCTGCTTTATAGTCTAAGAAACCCATAATTCCGGTCATGCCGGGGATTTGTTTGATGTGTTTAAGGGAGACGGTGTCACTATTTTCTCCAAACCAACGAAATGTCATTTTCATGAGTGATAGTCCTTTCTGAATTGCATGTTAGTAATCACGGTCAGCCATATGGTGATTTTTGCGCACATGTGCTGATAACTAGCTTAGTGCAGTTATCGACAATAACAACATTCATTATAGCATATCATTATTGCTTTTCATCTTACAACTTTTGATGGTGGTATGCCGCGACTTTTTTTGTAGATTCTGCTGAAGTAACATGCATCGGTGAAGCCGCATAGTTCTGCGACTTCTGATACGTTGTATTGTCCGTCTTTTAGCAGGTTTTCGGCATTGTTAATTCGGACGGACGTAAGAAATTGTCGAAACGGCAGTCCTGTTGAACTTTTAAATAGTGTGCCGAAGTAGTTGGGGTGTAATCCTGTTATTTTTGAAGCACTGTCTACTGTTATATCCACTGCATAGTTATCTGTTATAAAGCGAACGATTTTGTCGATTCTGGGATCGATGGAAATATAATCATCTTTATAAAGAATTAATTCGTAATAGCGCAGTAGGATTATAATGAAAAATGCTGTACATTTAGCTTTGTATCCTCGTCTTTTTAACAGCCACGAGCTATTCAAGTCGCCGTAGCCTGATATCAAATCAGGCTGAATATCAATTTGGCTAACCAGAGGGAGTGGGGGGAATCCGTCTGCTCCGGACTTGCTGTAGAGTTGAAAGCTTGTAGAGAAGCATTCCATCAGATTTTCCGGAATTGTTTTTGCTGAATGCAATGTGTTTTTAGGAATGCAAAGAACGTCGCCTTGCTTAACATGGTAGGATTTATTTTCGATTATATACTCTGCTTCACCTTTGATTATGTAAATAATCTCATTGATATCTATTTTTCTTTCGTCAATAACCCAGCTTGGTGTGCATCTGCGGTGTACGAAGTATTCTATGTCCGGTATTAAGCTGAAAATTGAGTTATCTATCATAATAAAACGAACCTCCGTATCTTAAAAAATGTTAGATTTATCCAACTCTTCTTTATTTTATCCATTCAAAAGCATATTTGTCAATGCTAGAATACTGTAAATGATAAATACTGTCATCAAAATGATTGTAACAAATTTGGAAATTTAGTATGTGACTACAGTAGAATCGGCAGAGTACGTAAGTACTAAAATTTGAAGGCAAAGGCAGAATAAATTATGTCATCTTCATCATCTACTTCATCCGGCGGAGTCAATCACGAATTAACGAGCAGGGCCTATCGGTCACGCTTCGGTTCTTATATGCGGCAGTACTGGGTGCTTTATGCGATGCTGGTATTGCCGATTGCGTTTTTCGTTATTTTCAGATACTGGCCGATGTATAACATTCTTTTGGCATTTAAACAAAATAACATTTTCTTGCCCCTGCTCGAAGTTCCATGGGTTGGCATGGATAACTTTGCACATGCATGGTCGATGGATCATTTTCACAATGCTGTTCAAAGCACAGTGATGTTTAGCGTGCTGGATTTGGTTATTGGTTTTCCTGCGCCTATAGTTCTTGCCATACTGCTTAACGAACTTAAATTTAAGAAATTTAAGAGAATAACCCAGACGATATCATATATGCCGCACTTCCTGTCATGGATTATAATTTCCGGCATGGCTCTCAGGCTTTTTGCCACAAATACCGGTGCTGTAAACAATATTCTTATGGCATGGTTTAACATGGAACCAATACCGTTTCTTGCAGACACTACACACTGGGTATTTACAGTTGTCTTAATTGCTGTTTGGCGCAGTCTCGGTTGGAATTCTATTATCTATCTTGCAGCAATCACATCAATTAATCCTGAACTCTATGAAGCAGCAGAGGTTGATGGTGCTTCAAGGCTTAGAAAAATATGGCATGTGACGTTGCCGGGCATACGCCCTGTAATCGTGATCCTATTTATTCTTACAATGGGTAACATAATGGGTGCAGACTTTGAGCGATTTATGGCATTATCAAATAACCTTGTGCGAAGCGTGTCTGATGTACTTCCGGTCTTTGTGTTCCGCTGGGGTCTCCTGAATTTGCAGTATGCACTCGCAACTGCGGTTGGTGTTATTCAGGCAGTAATTAATTTATTGTTGTTGCTGGGAGCTAACTTTGTCATTAAGAAAATTGATGGGGAGGCAGGGTTATGGTAAAAAATACTAATATCAACAATGGAAAAGCGTCGGAAAAGATTCAAGCTATTAAAGCCACTGCAGTTAAAAGTCGCTTGAATAGAGTGCGTGCCAGTGACTGGTTTATAGTGCTTGTGTGCCTGTTTCTTGTTGCGACTTGCATACTTCCGCTGATGAGTGTTTTTGCACAATCGCTCAGTTCGCCTCGCGCAATTTTGCATAGAGAAGTTACGTTTTGGCCTGTAGAGTGGCATTTTGATGCTTACAGAGATCTCATCTTTGCTGATCGCAGATTTATGACATCGCTTGGGTGGACAGTGATTCTGACAGTTGTTGCCACTTTTGTTAATGTTGCAATGACGGTGCTTTGTGCGTTTCCTCTCACATATGATAAGCTCAAAGGGCGAAGAATTATCACAGTTTTTATTTTGTTTACGATGCTCTTTAGTGCAGGCACTATACCAAACTTTGTTTTGTTTAGGCAGTTGGGATTAATCAATAACCCTCTTGTGCTTATATTGCCGGGAATGATTAGCGTTTTCTGGGTAATAGTAATGCGAAAGTTTTTTCTCGGTATACCGTCAAGTCTCAAAGAGTCTGCTGAGTTGGACGGAGCAGGTCCTCTGAGAGTTCTTGTAAGCATATATTTGCCGCTTTCAGCTCCGGTGTTGGCAACTGCGGCACTGATGTATGCAGTTGGCAGGTGGAATGGTTTTACCGATGCGCTCATGTTCATGCAGGGCAGACCGGAATATCATCCTATTCAGCTTTTGCTATTTAATATCATAAATAACAATATCGGCATTGATACAACTCTTGATCCCGGAATTGCAGGTTCTCCCGGACGTAGTGAAACAATTCGAGGTGCTGCAATTATTGTTGCCACAGTACCGATTCTTTGTGTCTATCCATGGTTGCAGAGATACTTTGTAAAGGGTGTTACTCTTGGCGCAGTTAAAGGTTAGTGTTATAGTACGCGAGCTTTGCGGTGAGGTTTTACACATAGAATTTGTAAATTTAAGAAATGAAGGAGAAAGTGAATGAAAAAGATAGTATTATTATTCCTTGCACTTATGCTTGTCACATTTGCACTTGTTGCATGTGCTGACGGCGATGACGCACCTGACGCAACTCCGGCGCCGACTGAAACAACAGAACCGGCGGAAACACCGGAACCGACACCCGAACCCACACCGCCGCCACCGGCAGAAGAAGGAGACCCGCTGCTTGAGGCAAACGGTCTGGAGCTGGTTGATGGTAATTTCCGTTTCACAGAAACACGCCACATCGTTGCATCGCTTTGGGATCGCGCTAATGAGCGTCAAACGATGTTCTCAGAGTCACATTGGGCAGAGTGGGTAGCCGAACAAATGCTGGAAATCCACAACATTGAAGTTGAGTGGGCACAGTTTAGAAGATGGCCTGATGGCGAAGATATGGTCAACCGCATAGCAGCCGGTGATCAGCTTGATGTTGCATTTGACTTTGGATTTGATAGAATCCAGCCGCTTGCTGATATGGGTGCTATACACGACCTTACACCACTGCTTGCTGAATATGGATCATTGCTTCCGAATATGTATGAACTCTTAGGTGATCTCGTTGTGCGTAATCGTGATCCTAACCCGCCACATCAAATGTGGGGAATTGCGAATTACCAAACAGCCGATACTCGTATTAATACTTTTGTACGTGAAGATTGGCTTGAGGCGCTCGATCTCCCACTGCCTACAACATTGCAAGAATTTGAAGATATGCTCTTTGCGTTTAGAGATAATGCAGAATTACTTCTCGGTGCGAATGCAAATCGTATGATTCCGTTCCAAGCTTCATCTGACCTTGGTTGGACAGCAGATCCTATTTTCACATCATTCATTCCTGATGACATCACAGAACGTGAGTGGTTCAGATATGGCTTTGACGACAGGCGCTTCACAATGCCTAATATCAAAGAGGGCTTCAGAGTTATAAACAACTGGTATAACGAAGGACTTTTGTTTGATGATTTTGCACTTTTTGATCATCAAGATCCTGTGTTTGCAGATAATGCAAGACTTGGTATTGTTGGTGCATTTGCCGCAAACTGGGACTGGCCGTTCCGTGAAGATCCCGGTATCATAGCCGGTTTGCAGGAAGAAGTCGGACCTGAGGCAAACTTCGTTGTTGTTACTCCATTCCCGAATGAATCAGGTCAACAGGTAATGCATATGCCGCAAGCAACTGATAGAGTAATAGTTATCCCTGCAACAGCAGGCGATCCCCTTGCTGCACTCTTATACATTGACTTTATGAGCAGACCTGAGACAATTGCATATCTCTCTTTCGGCGTTGAGGGAATCAATCATACGAGAACGGCTGATGGTTTGTTCGAGATGATTGGCGCAGACTATATTGATGATGACGATATGATTATTGTTTCAGTCCGGAACTTTGACCTCAACATGATGGTTGGTGCAAATGGCGTATTCACAGGTGATCCGGAGCTTGATGTTCGTCAAAGAGCTTCTGCTTTGGCAGGAATTCCGATTGAAGAAGTCGAAGCGGCAATTCTGGCTCAAGAAAATCACAAGAGAATTATGCGATTTGTACAAGTTGGTGACATTCCGGAAGAAGGAATGTTTGGTGCCGGTCTTTATAGCATCAGAGATGAAGTTCTAAGTCTGGCTGTAACTGCATCAGTTGATGATTTCGATGCTGTTTGGGATGCCGGTATGGCAAACTATATGGCTTCCGGTGGTCAACAAATTCTTGATGCACGCGATGCTGCATGGGTAAGAACGTTCGGTGATGTTCCGAATATGCCCGAAGTTGACTAATTGTAATACTGTAAAAGCGATATGTGAAAGATGGGGTTCCCTTAACAGGCAACCCCATCTTTAATGTGTGCTCGGCATGAGCGATAACTCGGCGGTGTAAGTCCGCTACAGGCTTGGCAGTAGGAACTGTTAGCAGAGGGCAAGGGTGTCCACCGTGAGGTGGAATCTGAAGGAAGCCTAATGCA
>Ga0123355_10009053_pt1 | contig 15092 bp, 12 predicted proteins | sample TergutEmb28metaG_3_FD_89872 | JGI IMG/M metagenome (GOLD analysis project Ga0123355, IMG submission 89872) | Embiratermes neotenicus P1 segment gut microbial communities from Petit-Saut dam, French Guiana - Emb289 P1 | ecosystem: Host-associated > Arthropoda: Insects > Digestive system > Gut ...
AAAACAAAAAAGGAAAAAAAATTAGTAGGATCATATCTATCTCAATTTGAGAACGGAATACAATTACTATATCAAGACATTAGAATGTTTACATTCCTAGTACTGGCAAGCGATTATACCCCCCCCTTTGGGGGCAACGCATAGCAAAAAACAACTTCTTGCTTGGAATCGGTATTATCATTGCCCCGCTCACCCCCCACGTGCTATAATCCAGGCATGAAATAACAGCCACCAAGCTACACAAACAAACAGGGGGAAGCCGTGAACGAGACAAAACGGCAGCACAAAGACACAATATTCCGCAAGATTTTCAGAGAACCGCGTAACTTCCTGCATCTATTAGAATGGTGCCGCGGTGGGGAATCTGATTTATCTATTGATGGTATAAAGCCTTTTGACTTAGATTCCGAGCTAGCTAACCGCATACGGCGCAATGATGTATCGTTTGTCACAAATGATAACCGTCTAATTATACTAATCGAGCATCAGTCTACCAGGTGCCCCAATATGGCACTTAGGTTATTCCTTTATTATGCCGAGCTATTACAGCTATGGATTAAGCTAAACGAAATCAACATTTATGCAGACAGCAAAATACCCGCAGTACCGGCACCGGAGTTTTATGTGGCATACAATGGGAAAAAGCCCCTTGTTAATGATTACTCATCCTTTACGCTAATACATGAAAGCATACAAATAGATATAAAAGTCAAAATTGTGGACATACATTATGAAAAGCTTGAAGATGTAGAACCCACCAACACATTAGCGGGCTATGCGTTTTTTTACAAAGTCTATGATGAATATATAGCGCAAGGAAAGCCCCAAGAAGCAGCCTTTAATGCAGCTCGTGACGAGTGTATTAAGCGTGGGTATTTAAGCGGATATGTGGACAAGGAGGATTTTATCGTGTTTTATAAAGATTTCTTGGATTATGATACTCAGCTAAAGCAAGTAGCTAAGGCTGAGGGCAAGGCTGAAGGCAAGGCTGAAGGCAAGGTCGAGGGCAAACTGCAAGGCATAATAGAAGCAGCTTTACGCAAGCTAAAAAAAGGCCAAGTGCTGGATGATATTGTTGACGACCTGGCATTGGACGAAAATGAAATCCACGCCTTACAGGAACGAATGAAGGAAGCCGGTTTATTAGGGGTATAGCGGTGCGCTTACTAATAATCTTGTTACCAATGCCACCATGTACTCTGCCGGTGAAGGGCATTTCTCTTGGCATCTTGTAACCTTTTAGGGTTTGATTTGCCTCTTACTGGGGGGAGCGGTGTTGCTGTGTTTGTTATTGCCGGCAGTATTGTTGTTGGTTTGGCGATGGTTGCGATGGTTTTTGTGGTTGTTAAATAAAGCTACTTACATTAAAGAGCCGCCTGTAAATGCGGCTCTTTAATCATTTGTAATGCTCTTAACATAAGTGCGCCATTTCATACCGATTCCAAGTAAGAAGTTATTAGCAAGCCGCCATACAAGCAACCAAGCATAGAATGTTCTATACTAGCAAATACTAGGTATAAATCCCACAGCAAAGGAGCCCCCTATGAAACCCAAAAACCCCATCCCAACAAACCAAGGCTTACAACAGCACTCTACGGGCATTAACCAAAAATACGACGCCCCGCTTTTTGAAACTCTGGCTTTAACCGACGATGCTTTAGGTCATGATCCGGCAACAAATGTGGCCATCCCATCAGATGAGGCCGTTGAACAAGCCAAGGAATGGGTGGATGAAAACAGATTATAGCTTTTTCACGGAAAAAATATTAATCAATGCACAACAAAAGCCCTGATTAATCAGTCTGGCCACTTTTTGGCCGATTAATCAGGGCTTATCATTTGATTGTTCGCGCAGCTTCAACATAGTACAATGTACATTTTGCCTACATAATCCGTGTCAAAAGCAACAAGGCCCCATACAATAGCATAATCATCACTGCTATGCAATCGGCTTTGGAAATTCTCATTATCTTCATTCGTGTCCTATTTACATCGCCCCGGTAGCATCTGGCCTCCATAGCAGTGGCCAGCTCATCGGCGCGCTTAAAGGCAGACACAAACACAGGCACTAAAATAGGAATAAGGCTTTTTGCCCGCTTTATTAGGCCACCAGTATCAATTTCGGCCCCCCTGGCCTTTTGTGCCCTCATGATTTTATCCATTTCCTCTGCCAAAGTTGGGATTTGCCTAAGGGTGATTGTCATCATCATAGCAATATCATGAGCCGGGACTTTCATCACTTTTAGAGGCTTTAATAACGCCTCAATCCCATCGGTTAGCTGAATAGGCGAGGTTGTAAGGGTCATCATAGACGATCCGGTTATAAGCAGTACAAGCCGTGCGGCCATTTGCCCTGCCATACGCACACCATATGTGGTCACTCGTATAAACCCAAAGGAGAAAAGCACATCTCCCCCAGGTGTCATAAACAGATTAATAAGAATAGCAAAAGACAAAATAAACAGCACAGCCCTAAGTCCCCTTAAAAGCATCAATGGCGGCACCTTAGACAGCCATACAAGAAAAATAAGAAACACCGCCGCAACCCCATACCCCACAAAGCGCGTTACAAAAAATAGCATGGTTATATAAAACAGCGTCCCTAAAAGCTTAATGCGAGGGTCTAAACGGTGGATGACAGAGTTTGACGGATAGTACTGCCCAATTGTTATGCGGGTCATAGGCTCACCCCGCTTTTGTCCAAAAGGGCCGACAATGCGTCTGCCATCTTATCCACAGTAAATATATCCCCGGGGATAGCCTTCGAGGATGCCCCAAGCCTAGCGGTTAAGCGGCTTATTTGCGGGACATCCAAACCAATTTCTAAAAGCGCAGGCCCCTGGGCAAAGACATTTACAGGGGTGTCATCCATAAATATTTTTCCACGGTTTAGCACCACAATCCGTTCGGTTAGCCGGGCGGCATCGTCCATGCTGTGTGATACCAGGATAACCGTTATGCCCAGGCTTTCATGCATGTGCTTTATTTGGGCTAATATTTCGCTACGGCCTTTTGGGTCCAGGCCAGCGGCGGGCTCGTCTAAGATTAGCACCTTTGGGCGCATAGCTAAAACTCCTGCGATTGCGGCCCGTCGTTTTTGCCCGCCAGATAGCTCGAATGGGGATTTTTCGTATATTTCTTCGCCTAATCCCACGGTTGCTAGGGATTCTCTTACGCAGGCGTCTATTTCATCAGGAGAAAGGCCCATTTTCGTTGGGCCAAAGGCTACGTCTTTATAAACCGTGGCTTCAAATAGCTGATGCTCGGGGTATTGGAATACCAGACCTACCTTTTTGCGGATGGCTTTTAGGCGGGATTTGTCGGCGTGGATGCCTTCGCCTTCTATTAGCACATGACCGGAGGTTGGGCGTAAAAGCCCGTTAAGATGCTGAATTAAGGTGCTTTTGCCTGAGCCTGTGTGGCCAATTAATGCTACCATTTCACCGCTATTAATAGATAGGCTTACATCGTTAATGGCCGTCATCTCAAAAACAGAACCGGCGCTATATATGTGGCTAAGATTATTTATTTGAATAATGGGGGATGTGCTTTTTTCATCCCCGGCATGAACTAGGGGCTGTACAAGGCCCCCTTCCATGGAAGTAGACCTGGGCAGCGCATCCTTTTGTTCATCAATAGAGGGAGACGCAGCTAAAATTTTCGTTATAACCGCATCCTTGGCAAACTCATCAACCGTTAGTATATCCTTCGCTACATCCAGCCCATTCTCCCTAAGCTTATGCGCCAAAGCGGTAACCGGCGGCACAGACAAGCTATACCCCCTCATAACCCCAACTTCGGAGAAAACCTTCCTTGGGGTATCATCCAGCACAACCTCCCCTTCATGCATTACAAGCACCCTTTTTGCCAGCACCGCTTCTTCCATAAAGTGCGTAATCAGGATAATGGTAATGCCCTCACGGTTAAGCTCCTGTATAGTATTAAGCACTTCCCGGCGACCAGAAGGATCCAGCATAGCCGTAGGCTCATCCAAAACAATACAACTAGGCCGCATAGCCAGCACCCCAGCAATAGCAACCCGCTGCTTTTGTCCCCCGGATAAATTATGGGGGGCAGACAGCTTAAACTCCTCCATCCCCACGGTTTTAAGGGTTTCATCCACCCGTTTACGAATCTCATCCGGCGGCACGCCTAAATTTTCTGGACCAAAGGCCACATCTTCTTCCACCACGGTGGCGATTATCTGATTATCAGGGTTTTGAAAGACCATGCCCACGGTTTGGCGGATATCCCATAGATGGTCTATATCTTTTGTATCCTTGCCGTTTATCCATATTACCCCTTGGCTTGGGGCTAGCAGCGCGTTTAAATGACGGGCCAAGGTAGATTTACCTGAGCCGTTATGCCCCAAAATAGCCACAAACTCGCCATGGCTTATGGATACGTTAATGCCCTTTAGTACATCGGGGGTTTGCCCCTCGCCGTTATAGGCGAAATGTAAGTTTTCGGTTTTTATCATGGGTGTGATGATACCATAAGGTATGCGCAATTAAAAAGGGGCTAATAAATTTGACAAAAGGCAACTGGTTACGTTATCATAAATACGCAACCGGTTACCTTTTATTCGAAGGAGGCTTTTTGTTGAAAATAACAGACCTAGACATCCCAAAACAGGCCTTTATCTATGCTGCCATTCACCTATTATCTAATCGCTTGCAAGTAATAGGCAACAAAGTTGACCCAACAATATCCGAAAAGCAATGGTTTGTATTAGCGGCAGTGTCAAAATATAAAGAAGCACTGCCTAATATAGGCGATATAGCAAAGGGACTTGGGACATCACGACAAAATATTAAAAAAATGGCAAGCATACTGGAGCAGCGGGGATTCCTAAAAATTGAGAAGGACAAGAATGATTTAAGAAACCTGCAATTATCCTTAACGACAAAATGCCTCGATTATTTCGAAGGCCGCAAGCAACAAGAAGATGAATACATCAAGGGCATTTTTCATGATATAGACGAAGAAATGCTTGATGCGCTATGCCAAGGTATGGCGAGGCTGATGAATAATATCGATAGTCTACTTACTGTAGCAGAATAGAGGTAAAGGTGAAAAGAAAAATGATATGGATTTTATGCACTATAGCAGCTTTAATCGCGGCAGTAATTATATGGTTCCTAATACCATACTCCCCAACAAAAAATCAATTTCGGAATGACGTTCAAAAACATTTATATCTCTCGTCTTCTACTCATACCGGCATATTTACCGAAGAAACCATAACCCCCCTTCCCGAACTCATTCAAAATCATATCAAGGCGGCTGGGCTAATCGGGCAGCCTATACCAACTAACATAAGAGCCTTTATGCCGTCAGTACGCCTATATCAATCCCGTGACAGCTATCCCCTCATTATTGACTACACCCTATACTTATTCGCAAACCCGGTGCGGATGGCATATATCCGCACCTCGCTATTTGGCATACCTTTCGAAGGCTATGACAGCACCCAAGAAGGCGTAGGTTTTATGCGTGGCGTGATAGGAAAACTTTTTACGTTGTTTAACGAAACCGGCCCCCATATGGATAGAGGGCAGCTATTAACATGGCTAGGGGAAGCCCCCTTACTCCCATCTATATTGCTAAGCGAATATATAACCTGGGAAGCAATGGACGCAAGCCATGTAAGAGCAACATTAAACTACAAGGGAATATCCGGAAGTGGAGTTTTTACCTTTAACGAAAATGGCTTAATCCACTCATTTCACACATATGACAGGGCCAGAACCGAAACAGACGGAAGCATAGAATATCTGAGGTGGTCTGCTGTTATTGATGGCTGGCGAAGGGATGAAAGCGGTATCTATATCCCCGCTTTAATACGAGCCACATGGCATGAAGATGAAGGCGATTTGGTATATTTTAGTGCGGATGGTTTCGAAATGGGTAAATAAAGCGAAATTAATAATAATCACCAAGCTTGATAATGGCTGTGTTGTAGCACGTTTTGCGTTTTAATGGATCTAACATTTGATTAAGTGATTTAATTATGCTAATATGCAAATAGTTTACTCACGAAAGGTGGTGAAAGGCATGAAACAATCCCATAAAGCAATAAGCACGAGGTGTATTTGTACCCATTTTTCGGTTCAAAACCACCATTTCGGGATGCTTCCGGTTTTAACAAGGGGGCAGTCTACCCATTTGCCGAAACAGATTGTTTTGAATGCCTGTCGCTACATGATATAGCGGTGTAAATCCGCTCCATTATGCTTAGTAACCCTGTGCAGACAAAATAATCCGCACAGGGTTTTTTTATGCCCAAAATCAATTTTGTCTTTTCCGGTAAAGAATTATCTAACAATTCAAAAGGAGCTTTAACTATGATTGATATATCAACACACGAACTAAACAAATACTACGGCGCAAACCACGTGCTAAAAGGCATTGGCCTAGAAATCTACAGCGGTGAAAGGGTAGGCTTACTAGGCAAAAACGGCTCAGGCAAAACCACACTTTTCAAAATAATAACCGGCGAAGAACAATACGACGGCGGCACCGTAACCAAGGCCACAAGTAAAAAAATCGAAATCCTAGCACAAATCCCCGTCTATGCCGAAGAAACCACTGTCGAGGATATCCTGCGCTCGTCATTTAAAGAGGTAACCGAGATATACGACGCCATGAAAAAAATCGAAGGAAACGCCGACCCGGCTGTCTTAACACGATACGGAAAGCTAATGGAAGACTACGAGCGCCTAGGCGGCTACGATGTGGATTATAAAATCGAAAAAATTGCTAACGGCATGAACATTAACGACATGAGAACCAGCCCCTTTAACCTACTAAGCGGTGGAGAAAAAACCCGTGTCAACCTAGCCCGCATCCTTCTGAGAGACTCGGATATCCTCCTCCTAGACGAGCCAACCAACCACCTGGACTTAACCTCCCTTAAATGGCTGGAAGGCTTCCTTAAATCATTTTCTGGGACAGTAGTGGTTATCTCTCACGACCGGGCCTTCCTTGACAATGTCATCACCCGGATAGTAGAGATATCCGACGGCATAGCGCATTTTTATACCGGCAACTACTCCTGGTACGCCCAAGAAAGAAGGCGCAGATACTCCGCCTGGCTAGAAAAATACGAACGCCAGCAAAAAGAAATCAAGCGCATAGAAGACAGGGCAAAATGGTTTGTAGAGCAAAACCCATATACTACAAAGCACCACGCCATACTTTCCCGGATAGACCATATGGAGAAAATTGATAAACCCACCGCAACCAAAAAGATGACCGAGGAGTTTAACAGCGGGGGTCATGCAGCAAAAATAGTGGTTGCGCTGGAGTCGGTGTGCAAGCAATACGGCAACCATGTGCTTATGGATGATGTGAGCCTAAACATTAACAGAGGCGACCGCATTGCGCTAATAGGTGAAAACGGCTGCGGAAAGACCACACTTGTTAAGATGATAATGGACGACGAGCCCGTGGATAGTGGCCATGTTAAGGTAAGCAGCAACATAAAAATTGCGTATCTTCCCCAGGTGGTTGTGTTTGAGGATGAAAATTTAACAGTGCTGGAAACCTTGCGTAATGCCATCGGCCTAGCCGAGGATAAACTACGGGCCATTCTTGTAAATTTCTTATTTAGGGCGGAAGACGTGCTAAAAAAAGTCGGCAATCTTTCCGGCGGAGAGAAGAGCCGCTTAAAGCTATGCCTGCTAATGCAGGAGAAAATTAATTTCTTAATCCTAGACGAGCCCACCAACCATCTGGACATAGATTCACGGGAATGGATAGAGGCCGCAGTAGCCGATTTTGACTGTACGCTTCTGTTTATATCCCACGACCGGTACTTCCTTAATAAGTTTGCATCCAAGATATGGAGCATGAAAGACGGCGAAATAACCGAGTTTATCGGCAGCTTTGAGGAGTTTCAAAACACCCCCTAGGGTGCATGGCAAGTTGCGGTGTAATTAACGATAAGATGTGTTAATATAAGTCATCAAAGTAGCTAAAGGTAATTTTGCTATAAGTCTATTGCCATGACATGATAGGAGGAATGAAAATAATGAAGCACATGCGGTATGCATTAATTTGTTTAGCCTTACTCTTGATAGTAACCCCTATAGTACGGTGGTCAATTTTAGCAACAGAAGGCAACAGCCATCATCAAATATCCTCCGAATCTGCACTTGCCACAATAAGTGGTTCTTTCACAGTTGTTAACCCGGCCCGGGCAGTGACAATTGAACTAAGGCAGGATACGGTTCTTGTATCTACAAGCACCGTATCCATTACCATAGGCAATGTATCAACCCCCGCAAGCTTTACTTTAAACGACATATCTCCCGGTACATACAGCTTAGTTTTTAGGCAGCCGGGACATACGTCGTTTACTATCAATGGGGTTGTAGTAGGCGGCGACGATGTAAACATAAGCATGGATCCAAATTTCCCAGCCAGGCTCCCTTTATATCCAGGGGATGTTAACAGCGATGGGCAGGTTAATATTTCGGATCTAAATGTATTGTTAAATAATTGGATGGGCGATTACGCAAGTGCAAACTTCACTGACTCAGGGCAAATAAATATTTCTGATTTAAACCTATTACTTGCTAATTGGATGGCCGAATCGGTTGTTACATACTCTGAGGCTTCTCAAGATGAGTACACAATTGATGAGCTATTCGCCGCAGGCCTAATTGATGTTGTTAGAAATGACGACGGTACTATCAGGATAATAGACGGCATATTTACTAACATGCGCGTCCACTCTGAAAGAGATGCGGCAAATGTCCTTAATGCTTTTTCCGATTTATTTGGCAGTGGCTTTTATGCCGATACAACTAATATTACAGTTCAAAGCGTCGGCGATGGCACATCTAAGGAAAGCTTTTTTAGGTATAACTCCTACGTAAACGGCATTACTGTTTTAGGAAGCCAAATCATACTTGCTACAAGTTATGGCGGTGTTGTTCAAGGGGTATTTAGCACCTATGACCCCCGCATAAACAGCATTGACTATAACCCGACAATAACTGTTGCAAATGCCGAAGAGATAGCCTTGCAGGCATTTCTATCTGAAGAGGAGATATCAAATGCGTTAAACGAGGTAGCCTCTGCATTAGATACAGACCGCAGCGAGCTTGAAGCTGAATTTCTAACCATTTTAGCCACGGATACTCAGTTATTTGTCCATGCGGCCGATTCTATAGAAATGCCGGCTTTGGTATGGGCTGTTGCCATAGATATAATTCCGGAAGATTATGATTCGGACATACTATATTTAGATGATTACATCCCACTTCCGTTTATCAGCATGACATATTATATATATGCAAACGGAGACCAAGCGGGTGAAGTATTGATTGCTGTATCCAATATTCTGTATTGGTCTAATGCAACCATAACCGCACCGGATTTACTAGGCAATACAAGAACTATAAACGTTCAGTCCGAAAATAACAGGTTTAGATTGCGTGATAATCCGCGAAATTTAGAGACGTTTAACACGACTTTTAGTAGAAATTGGCGTGATCTTTGGCTGGTGTCCAGGCCTAACCTGCCAGGCAGTATCGTAAGCGGAACGATGGGTACAAACCCAAGCCGGTCAGCCGTATCAGCTCATGCTAACAAGGCTTTTGTGTTCGATTACTTCAGAGATGTCCTTGGCAGAAATTCATTTGACGGTTTTGGGGCAAGGGTGGTAACAAGTATCGGATACAGCACCCGTGCATCCGCAACATTCCGCAATGCTTTTTGGATGACTTCCCGGCAGCAGTTTGGATATGGCAATGCGGGCAATTTTGAAGCGGCAATAGATGTGGTTGCTCATGAATTTACTCATGCTGTAATCAACTATGTAGTAGGTAATGGCAGAAATATTTTTCTCGGAAGTGCCAACTACAATCACAGCCAAGCCGGTGCGCTTAATGAAGCTTACTCCGACATCATGGGGATTATAATAGCCGCAAGTAATAGAGGTTATGCCCGCTGGCGGCTTGCTGAGGATTCGGATCAAGTTATTAGAGACTTGTCAGTTTCAAGACACTTCCGTAACTTTAACGTCAATAGGGCATGTTGTCATACTAACAGTATGATATTTAGTCACGCCGCATTCTTAATGATGACAGATAACCGTACAAGCGCAGTAACAAATGACATGTGGGCCCATGTGTTTTACAGGTCTTTATATAGGCTTACCACTAACGCAACATTTTCCGATGCCGCAAGCGCAGTGATTTCATCTGCCAGGACTCAAGGCTTTACCGATGATCAATTACGGGCTGTAGAAAGAGGGTTTGTAGAAGTAGGAATAAGATTTCTTTCTGATTGGCAAAAAATTGATTACTTAGTTGCATGGGCCAAACAACAACCCCAAGCGGGAAACGCCCCCTACTACTACTTCTACTGGAGAGGGGAAGGACATGAATATTGGATTATATTCTTTGATACGATAGACACGGATATTCGTCCTGGGCTGTCCGGCACGCGGCATAACGGCTCTCATCAGGTTCCGTATGCGGCCATAAACACAAATTATGACTTTGTTTATTGGGGCTTTGCCGACGCGAGCATACGCAATACCTGGCCAGGCCGCCCCAGAAGGTTTATGCAAACAAATAATAGAGTTTTGTATGACAGGGTTCATGCACTAGATGGGATGTGGCAGCGAGGCATCGTTCATATAAATTGAGGTGCACATGAGAAATTATCATGCCATAGGCAGGCCTATAGACATAAGAGGGAAGTTTACTACCGGCATTATAAAAACTTTAGAAGATGCTGTTAAGGCACTTTCAAGATTGTGTGAGATCAAGCCCATTGATGATGCTTCTTTTGTTTGCACCGAAATTGAAGAACGAGAAGAAATAAAAATATTTCATTTGCAACAGACTTATCAAGGGCTCATTGTTATAAACGGCACTTTCAGAGTAATTGCGACTCATGCAGGCGAGCCGGTTGCTGCTATAGGGCTTTATGTAAATGGGATTGATATAAATATAACACCTGCGCTAACCGTAGGTGAGGCAAGAAAGGCCTTTAACCTAGAAAGGCGAACGAGAATATCCACATCAAAGCTGGCTATGTATAAGGATCACGATAATGTGCTTTACTTATGCTGGCTATTTACCATAAGCTCAAGAAACCCATTAAGTGAAAAGGAAATTGTTGTTGATGCAAACACAGGGCGAGTTCTTGCCGATATCCCTCTCGCGCTTTCGAAATGAACCGCACCAAAACCGGAGGCCACCCATGAAAACCCACATAATAGGCTACGACATAGGCGGAACAAAATGCGCGGTAGTACTGGCAGATGCTTCAAGCGGCATCACCATAATAAACCGCGCCCAATTTAATACCCCCGCAGGCTACCCAGCAGCACGGGATTTATTATTTAAGCATACATACGATTTGCTAGCACACCACGGCCTCACTCCAACCGACATAAAGGCAGTTGGCATAAGCAGTGGCGGCCCATTAGACAGCGTAAAGGGCATCATTCACTCACCTCCAAACCTACCGGGCTGGGATGATATCCCCATATGTCATGACATCACACAGGAGCTAGGCATACCCGCCTACCTGCAAAACGACGCCAATGCCTGCGCCCTAGTGGAGTGGAAGCTAGGTGCCGGACGCGGGACAAAGAACATGATATTCATCACAATGGGGACAGGCTTTGGTGCTGGCATAATCGCAGAAGGGGTTCTCATAAACGGGGCAAGCGGTATGGCCGGGGAAGTTGGGCATATCCGCTTAAAAGATGACGGCCCAGTAGGATACGGGAAAGAAGGCTCTGTAGAAGGCTTTTGCAGCGGCGCAGGCATAACGATGCAAGCCAGTGCATTCACTTTAGATAAAATTCATGAAGGCGCATCTATAAAATGGCTGGACGACTGTATCACCATCCACACCATATCCCCAGAAGTAATGGCTAAATACGCATATGCAGGCGATGCTTTAGCAATCCAATTTTTTAATGAAATAGGCGAAAATCTTGGCAGTACTTTAGCCATGCTAATCGATATGTTAAACCCCGAGCGCATCGTAATAGGCAGTATCTTTGTCAGATGCGAAAAGCTCTTACGTCCATCTATGCAGCGGGTTATTGATATGGAAGCCTTGGGGCGTTCCCGCAATGCATGTGAAATCCTACCTGCCGAAACCGGCGAGGAGCTTGGGGATTTGGCGTCTATTCTTACAGCCTGCTATAACATGGGGTATTGATATGATAGTAAGTATTACAAAGGTTTTATACTTTTAGGGGGCCAAGCATGAAGCAATTATTTAACCTACCAATAATATTTACCTATTTACAGTATATTGTACTTTCATCTTTTCTGCTGGCGTACAGCATGTGGAACCCCTTACCCAACACATTTATAGCATTAGGGGACTCCGTCCCTTCGGGATATGGATTATATGGGTATAGAGATAATCCGGTTGGCACCTATACATCACTTCTATTTGAAAAACTATACAACAAAGGGCACACAGACAAATACATTAACCTAGCCGAAAGCGGATTAACCACCACAACACTTTTGGAACATCTGCACTCATTAGACGACGAAGCCCTTTTCTACTTTACTAGTGCCGAAGTTATAACCCTAAATATCGGCGGCAACAACATCCTCACACCCTTTCTTAGATATACCCAAGCTTTGCGATTAGTTGATGGGGCAGAAGAGGTTGCGGCAGGGGCTGGAGGAGTATGGTCAGGTATAGCAGGTGCATGGAACTGGGCATGGGGGGCCGCTAACTCTAATGAAACAGACGGCATCATGTCAAACTTAGACGATGTAATAACAGGCCTAGAAGACATACTCCACGGTATTGGCGATATTGTAATGGGGACACCGTCAGCCGCTGCCCCGTTTCTTGGATTCTTTTCACCCGAGCTGGAGGCCATGCTGGTGGATGGCATAGGAGCCTTTTACCGTGAGTTTACCCAAATCATCACATGGATAGAAACCGCTGCCCCAAATGCTACAATAATTGTCAACACAATTTATAACCCAATACCTCCCCAGTTATTGTTTGTTTCCCTTTCGGTATCACAATGGGCTACCTATTTTATCAATGCGATGAACAATGTTGTAATTACAGAAAGCGAGGCTCGGGGACATCTGGTGGTCAATATGTATGAGTACATGACTAATAGGCTGGATTTAATGGTGTTTAATTTAAATCCGTTTGCGGATGATGATATTTCTTTTGACATCATTCATCCTAATGCTAGTGGACATGCGCTAATTGCCCAGTTAAAGTTTGAGGCTTATATGCAAGATAATGATTAAAAGAGAAAGTCATTATTGACACTTCGTGTCGTACAATGCATAATAATGTAGTGTTGATAAGCGTTAGGCTCTTTCAGCCACGACCCAATTGTATGCAACATGAGCATTGTTTATGGGGTAATTATGCAAATAGAAGATAAAAAAATCACGAAGTTAAGAGAAAGAAGGAACATTAGCGTGGCTGATTTCGCATCAGCCATATATTCAAGTGCGGACAAGGTTTGGAATGTTGAAAATGACCGAGGACAATACTCCGAAGAGCAAATAAAGCTGGCGAAGGAATACCTAGGTATAGCTAATATGCCTCTTACTGAAAGTGAACGCGCCGATACCAAAGCACGTATATACTACATGCGCAGCCTTGTTAGAGAAAGCAAGTTTGAGGAAGCCGAGGCCGTATACATAGAGCTGAGCAACTTGACCAATTTGGAGCCTTGCGATACCGAACTGCCCATGCTATTCCGCCTGCTTGAAGTTCATTTCTTGTTATTTACGGATAAGCTGGATGCTGCGGAAGAAAAGCTTCATTATTTTGGCCCTCGTGTAGGAAGCATGATTCCTAGGCACAAGTATTATCTTTATTGTAATAAAGGCACATTGCATATTATGCGCGGGCGTTATTTAGACGGTCTAGAGTGGTGCAAGGAAGCCCTTGAGGTGAGTAAACGAAACAATGATTTTTTACCTGATAATAGTGAAAAACCTCGGCTTCTTGGTAATATTGGCATGTGTTATTCTAATCTTCATTTTCCACATAAAGCCATTATATATTTGCTAAAGGCTCGCGCACTGTATCCTGAGAAAGGGGCAGATAGGCTTGGGTTAGCTTTGGATTTAACGCTTGCCTATAACTATCTATTGATAAATGCGCTATACGAAGCAAAAGATACATTGGATAACTGTCGTATGCAAGCAAATGCTCTTAAAGATACACATTACATTGGGTTGACTATGCTTCACTTTGGCGTGCTCCATATGAAAACCAGGAACTGGGAAATGGCACTAACATGTCTTGACCAATCTATAAAGTGCTATGAAAAAGGTTCAGCATTTCACTTTGCGGCTACTCATCGAAAAATCCTTTGCCTTATACATGCCAGAACATTTAAAGAAGCTAGAAAGCTAATAACAAGGGCGCAAGTGCTATATAATACGCATGAGGTATATTCGAAATACATTGAGTCAACAGTGCATTATTTAGCTATAAGTATGCGTAAAACTTTCTCTAATCCAGAAGCTGTGAACTATATTATGAATGTAACAATACCGCACTATAAAAAAATGTGTGACTTTTTCGAAGCAATTAGTTATTATGAGCTTCTAGAGGAAAATTTTCGGAAGACTGGAAACCCTACTAAAGCATTGCGAATGATAGGTGCTATCCAAGAACTTCACCAAAGGTGTCTCCTCGGAGATGAAAGGAGCAATCTTTTTAGTATACCTGTCAATGCTACACCCGCTAATCCACTTCCCCCCAATCCCCGTAAGAGCCCCTCCCCTATAGCCCATATCTGCTCTTGTCCCATTGAAGAAGACTACCCAGAATATCCCTGTCTCGAACTAAGACTATAGAGTTCATCATATGGCAATTATAAAGAGCCCCTAGGCTGTGATAAAACGGCATATATAAATGACATTTGGAGGATGCTCAAAGAGCATCCTTTTGCTTTTTGGGTTTGTTTACACTTGAAAGGGTTTTTATAGTCAACCAACTATGAAACCAGAGTAAAAAGTGATAAACTACAGAAATGTCATACAGTGAAGATTTTAGGAAACGAGTGATGAGCTACCTGGACGAAGGTCACACATGGGAAGAAGCAA
>Ga0123355_10009054_pt1 | contig 15091 bp, 11 predicted proteins | sample TergutEmb28metaG_3_FD_89872 | JGI IMG/M metagenome (GOLD analysis project Ga0123355, IMG submission 89872) | Embiratermes neotenicus P1 segment gut microbial communities from Petit-Saut dam, French Guiana - Emb289 P1 | ecosystem: Host-associated > Arthropoda: Insects > Digestive system > Gut ...
ATAGCACCGACTACGTCCATATCAACGGACAAGCTAGAACTATTACTGTAAATTTAGCCAAGCACTGTATAGAGCTCCCTGATGATGGATCCCTTGTGATCCGAAACATTTTGGAGCAATTTTAAATATTTTATAATAAATCTAATTGTATCTACGAATTATATATTTGTGCATCTGTTGGATAATAAAGTGTTTTAATGAATGTGTTGTGCACGTGACATAAATAAATCAGTATTAGACTCAAACATGAGTGTTGATTGAATATACCCAACATGACGCAGAAATACTTAACTTTTTAGCTCACTGTAGTAAAATATCGGGATGTCTAACTTAATTTATTTCATACCGGATAATACAACCTAAAAGCATCCTGCGACTGACTGATCTAATGCCAAAATTTCTTGTGAATTTTAATGAACGTTCAAGTTTTATGTAAGGTTAGGCTGTTTCATGAAACCGATCGACAGAAGGTTGGATCGTAGGTTCATCAGTAGGTTGGTGGTTGGCTGATCATCTGTTTAGTTATTTAACAGGTTAACTAGTCTATCTGTTTTGAGTGGACTCTGAAGTGTCGCAGTTTTAAATATAACAGACTCGATAACTTGACTTAAACACGTGCCGCAAGGTTTTGTACGTGTGTGTGATGAAACTACGCTAAAACAGGAGGTTACGAAGTCATGCTGTCTTCTTTATTTGACGTCCGCAGCTGATTTGCTGCCAGCGGGTGCACAGACCCCGCGAGATCGTGTCTGCCAATGAATAGGCGTTAGTCACGGAGCTACGATGTGACATTCAGCTGCATAAACTACATACTGTAAGTCTGATAATGATGTTTAATAAAGTCGTACCTACAGTCTTCTGTCACTGCACGCAAGAGATGAGGGACTTAAGATTCATTTTTGCAATTTACAACGGAAAAAGTGGGAACTGTCAGTCGTTCGGTCTCTTATCCTTCCACTTTACTGAAACGGCAGACAAACTTGCCTAGCCTGGGTGGAATTAGAGTTCGTTCCTCGGGCTGAAATGTTGTGCTCCTTGAATAAGGCGGACATACACGCGCATACACTTGCAAAAACTAACACACGTTACAGACAGTAGAGTAACAACCTTGCTCGTGACCTTACAAGCGAAAAGAGGTCTTCCCTTTCCATGCGCACGGTTTGCAGCATCACAACTAGATTATGAAGCCTGGTTATAACAGAATCTCGTGGTATCTGAAAGTTTGTTTGTTCGTCTCGAGCAGCTTTCCTCTCATCACGCGTACCAGTACTGCGATATTATGCTTTGTATTATGTCCCAAGTATTTATGATTGCAAGACAGAATTTAATGTTACACAGGGTGTATCTGAAACGATTTGGACAAACTTCAGGAGTGAGTTACCCGCAGCAAAATAAGGGAACATGTTTATGTAAATATATGTCCGCAGACCCTTAGTTTTTCAATGTACGTTCATCCTACCTCAATCCATTAGATTTCTAACTCTCTTACAGCCACATGGGTATTTCCAAATCTTCGAACTTCGACTTCTGTGATTATAATGCCGCTGTAGAGCAAGCTGTGAAAGCATTAGCGATTTTGACGAGTAGTATTCGCATGCGCTGAATTCGAACACTTTCACGGACACTCACTATCCTGACTTGGGTTTTATATGGTTTCCGGATCCATAATTGCATTCCCAAAATAGCATCTTCTTTTAAACCACGGTCACTGCCTTCTACTTCATTTCACACTTATTAGTAGCACCATATTAGTAACCTCAGCATTTCTTGGAAGATAAATTATGGATTTAATTACTTTCAAGGTGCGTTCGCATACTAGCGAAGAACGCCTATTACCTTCATGTCTGTCCGTCGGTGTTTCTGTCTGCCAGTCTGTCCGCATGTATCGTCTTGGCTTCCAGTGGACGGATTTTTTTAAATTTGATACTGGAGACTTTCACTAAAATCTTTCGAAAACACCGAAATTTTGTTAAAATCGGACAAAAATATCTGGCATTTCACATGAAGACGTAAGTGCTTTTTATTGTTGCTGGCTACGTAAAATCATCACAATGAAACGGTATCAGGTTGTGGTGGTAGCCGAGGAGGAATAAACATGAAGCGAACGCGCCACAGTGTTCGTTAATATGTGCGTTGCCTATCTGGTTTAACTTATTATGTACGCTAGTACATGTAGGGTACGTCGATGTTAACACAGTGAAGAACTGTCGACCAGGCGGATATAAAACCCACATTTCCTGTTGACTAGACAGACATAGAGACTTCTGTGATGGCAATTTTTCACTCGTGGTCTTATTGCCTTTACGTGTAATATAGGCTGTTTATATTTGCGTACCTTGCACCAGGTAGTCGGTGTCTTGTTTAGGCAACAAAAGATTTTATTGCGTCTAGACCGTAACTGGCTCAACTTACAACGGTTTATATAGACAGTCGGTATGTACAGCTCCAACAAAAACAACTGCCAGCACTTTCACACCCGAATTGCAGATCATTTAATTAATTAATGAGTTGAAGTTGACAAATGATTTCACCCACGCGTAGGTATAAGAGAGCTGTGCAAGACACTTGTACAGTGAAATAAACAGTATCAGCAAGCAGACGGGACAGCGCCACATAGCATATCAGAGCAATACTCAGGTATGAGCACTAATTAATACACTTTTAGGCGCGTTCGCAAAATTGCGAAAAGCGATTGTTAGCTTCGTCTTGACTTTCTCTGTCCGTCTGCATAGAACGAATCGGATCCCACTGAGCATGAAATTTTATATTTGAGTATTTTTCGAAAATCTATAGAGAAAATTCAGTTTTCATTAAAATCTGACAAGAATAACAGTTACTTTACGTGAAGACGTAAGTACATTTATGATAATATCTCGCTTAGTTCTTCTAGAATGAGAAATGTTTCAGACAATGTTTCCGAAAATAGTGCCGTTTATTAGAATATGTGGAAAAATATTGTAGACCCGCAGAGGCCACAGATGACAATATATTACGAAGCATATGCATTACATGCTTGGTTAGTAAGGCTAGAGACACACAATCAGAATGTGCAATATTAATTGTTTTTCCCCGGCAACATCGGTTACGCGAGAGCGCCTCGATGTTGCGGTTATACGTACATTGTTTTGTTTCCCTCATCGTGAATAGGTTTAAGCGGTCGCTGAACGCGCTTCATATGCGTCACTGAACTCTGATGGGCAGGTTAGCCAACAGATAAGACGACTTACTATTCGAGATATGCCCAGGGAAAACCTCCCATGAAATAGATAGTTTCTTAGCTTTCCTTAATATGTGAAGGTGATCGTCGGAACAGTGCCGTAAAAGACATCATCATTCCTTCCTTTCAGATCCATCCTTATTTGACACTCCTGATCATTCTCACACAGAATTGTAGTACAGCGACCTATGAAACTGAACTAGCGTCGTTAATTAGAGTACTGTACGATGATTAACAAAGAAGTGGAGAACATTACAAAACGAATAAGAAACCAGTTTGTACATGATGTTGTTACTGTAGTTGAATTAGCAGGTAGATGCGGGACATCAGCAAAGTAAAATGCTGTGCATAATTGTATGTGGTATTCGAATCATAATTGAAACGTTTTAAAGTTGTAAAATAGAGTAATATTACAAAGGATCTTAGAGAAAGAGGACGTTAAGAATTGGAGCGCATTGAAATGTCTAAAAATAATATGAACTTGTGTATGTGTGTGTGTGTAAAGGGGGGGGGGGATGGAAAGAAGCCTTTTGAATTCCTTTAACAGCCATTTAGTTTAGCAGGTGAATATCAACTCGTGTGATTTGAGTTTTTCACGGTTTTTTTTAATAAAAATTCCAGTATTATGGGATATAACACCAAGTTGGTTTGGTAATCTGTTGCCTTGTTTTCGGAGGAGCTTGCTACCTGCGCTGTCAGCGTAACCAAAGAATATGGAGGCGGCAAACTTCTCCGAAACATCGGCAGTAAATTATAAATCAGCACGGCATCATGTCTAAGAAGAGAGTAATTGTTGACTGTCAACTAGTCGAGGAAGACAAGAACTAGGATTTGCTTGCTACACTAATCCTTAATTAAATTGATCATATGATCATTGGAGAAAGAACAGGAATTTCACCCTCGGGGCTGGCATTAAAAGGTTGCATTTTGTTTCACAGTGACTGTCTGCTGTAATTTTCTGGAGATTAATGAGCTTCGTGGCAAATACTGCAAGTTTGTAACATAATATGGCATAGTCCTTGTACGCATAACGACATTTTAAACAGCGACAATACGTATAAATAATTTCGGAACCTTCTTTGTTTCTATCTTCGAGCAACTTTGTCATGAATGGTGTCTGGATTTTAAAGACTTTTCTCTCTTACGTTACTCTACAACATATTATAAAAATAATTTTTCGACATCGACTCTTAGACGCCATCAAATATACAAGGCGTCCGATTCCAGATGTTTTAAAATGTGTTTGTGTGTGTGTGTGTGTGTGTGTGTTTGTGTGTGTGTGTGTGTGTGTGTGTGTGTGGCGGGGGTTTGGGGGTATGCGCCTTAGAATCGAGGAAGTATTGTATATCACTGTTTTGTTTTCATGTGTCATATTTTCATGACTAATTAAACATGAACTTATTATCAGAATTCTGAAATAACCAATTATGGTTCTCTTGGTCAGGTCAGCAGCTCTGAAAGCGGATTATATTTTTTTGAACGAACTCACCCTTTCTTTCGGGTGGAATAATGTTGGGTAGCGGAGACAGTGCAAAACGTCGATTTCAGTCAGTTCCAATGCTTTGGTGGCTCGATATGCCTTTATTGCATGTATCGCCTAGCGAGATGAAAGATTATATGATGGGATAGAAGGTAAACTGTACCTTTATGCGAGTTAAATGACTAATACGAAAACTCCACTCCTGACTTCTCAGAGCTATTTTTATGCCGTGAATTGCATCGGTTTACAAGTATCACAATGACTTTGACCTGATAAGTCTTGAGGTTATCGCCTCTACACTGTGATAACCGTACCCCCTGCAAACAGTGACCTTATTTTCCACAGAAGTTATCATTAATTAAGGGGAGTGTCGACTCTTCACTCCAAAGGTTAAACCTGCTCTCCTCTTTCCTTGAAAATGCTGGAAAAATTTTCAACGGGCTACATGGCGTCACATCCCAAATGGCTGCTGTTCTGCTTACTGTCCATTTTGGTTACTTCCCTCATCATCCTATGAAAGGCTGACGCTGGTTGTTTTGTCCTTACGTATGATAAGTCAGAGTTGGTAGCAGTAAATTTGATGTTTCCATGATCGTGCATCACTGATATAATAATATAAACAACCAACAAGATGCAACAATAGTAAGTTATTAATGATTTCAATCAGCTCAACATATTTCGGGCGATAGTTTCGCCCGAAACATGTTGAGCTGATTTATATCATTAACAAATTACTATTGTTGCATCTAGTTGGTTGTTCGTATTATTATTATTATTATTATTATTATTATTATTATTATTATTATTATTATTATTATTATTATTATTATTAGTAAGTACGAGGAACGGATGTCGGCATTGCAGTTTCCAGCCCTGTCGGAAATGATCTTTAGAATGTCATTGTGTAGCAACACCGCTTATTGCATGTTAGTCTACCAAGTGCAGTACTGCTATCTTCACAGCGTGGCGTAACAAACGCTCCTATAGCTGAGCTTGTGACACAGATACGGGGCTTAGGCGTATATGAAGCGTTTGTTATGCAACAATAACATGACAGGCCTACTTCGTTTAAATGTCACCGTCTGAATATATAGACTTACATAAGTGGTAAGTACTGAATGGACTAACTAACTTGGAGATCCACCTTCACAAAAAAGTTCGTTAGTGTGCATTTATAATGTCTAAAACTTCTCATCCGACTAGGAGACTACTGTTAGTAAATAAATGTAATTGCTGCGTGCGAAGGTCACAAATGTCTGATCCACTAATAAACATTAATATCTTATCTAGATGCAGTAATGCCTGTTCCTTAGGTGTGCTGAAACTAGCTGTTACTTTCATAGAGATTTTGTTTTTTTCATTTTGACTGAGAGCAGTTACAACAAAAATTCCATGTTTTTACAAATCTGTCTCTCATCATACAGTGTTAATGTTTATTGTGGCTTACACTAAAATAATCCGTAATATACTTCGGCTCCACTATGTACGTAGTATGTACTCGTAATATGCCAACACTTTAGGTCTACGATGTCTATTGTTGAAAAAGCGTCGTTAAATAAATCACAAAACTTCTGGTCATATTACAGTAATTCAGTGAGTCATCTGGAGTTGTAACATTGCTTTTTTCATCAGTCTCTGCTGTGTAGAATTGAATGCTGGAATGAAGTGTGAATGGTGAAGTGGAAGGGATGTAGAAGCGACCGTGACCTATTCTGAGGCGTTATCCTGGCGTATGTCTGGGAAGAGTAAGATGAGGAAAGTAATAAAAATGTAAGGCTAACCGGTCTCCGGATCTGGATTTGACCTTGCGAATACTACGCGAGAGTAACGAACCGCGATGTTCGTTCGGGTAACTGACCCCATCAGGAACTACAGCCAAGTGTAATTTCTCCAGTGAGGCGACTGACAGGAATGGACATTGAACATTCTTCAAAAGCACGACATTTGTACGCCTGTAAATGCCATGTTACCCCTGTACGTAAGCATCAAACGAAATATAAACACAATGGGAAAAGAATATGAAGAAAACGGAGGAGATAACAGGAGGAGGGCTTTGAAGCCAATCCGTACGTTAGAACACATAGGCCTATCTGTGAAGTGAAGAAGAAGAAATAACTGTGTAATAAAATGCAACTTGATGCACTGTTTATCCTCAGCTTATTCCGTCAATCAACCTCTACATGTTTCGGGCATATTTGTAGCCCATCATCAGGAGGTATACTGTATGTATGCAACAATTGGTACGTGTTGTGCTGAAAAGAGGGGTGTTTAAAGTTACTTAAGCGTATCTACATATCATTATAATGTGTAAAACATATTGTTATTTACATTTGTTAAAAGCTTATTTAGATGAGCTCAATAAGTTCTTATGTAAATAGTTTGATAAAAGTACCGTTTATGCTAAATAATGTAAAACATTGCTGTATTTAAACTAAAAGTTATTGTTTAAGAACAAATATTTGTACTTAAACAATAAGTGGAAAGAACTCGCAGTACACATTACCTAGGAATGTGAGTGCCCCTCCCCCCGCCAATGACTGGCTGAAAGTTTTGAAAATGTCATCTCGTGCACATGTTGGGAATCGAACCACAATTCATCTTTCTTGCAGTACGTAGCCCAGTCATACCGCCGCCTGAGCTGTCACAGCTTGGCCCATTTCAGTGCACTCTTTGTTGCGTCAAAAGCAGTAGTTACGGTTGTGTAGACGAGAAGGGCGGCGTACGAAAGGAGGAAGAGTCGATAAAGAGTTTGTCTGCAGTAAGTGACGTATAACCTATCATTCCTTTTCAAAGTCAGTAATATCTTTCAGATTCATGCAACTGTGACAACAGTGGCACCAGTCCGGTATGGATATCGTGACGTCTGTCCCTGTGATGTTTGGTTGCTGTGCAGGCTTCGGATTGTTGGCTGATCAGTGCATGGAGACTTGATTTCAACTCCATACAGAGGCGAAGAATGAATGGAGCTGTACATCCACTCCTACATATGTCTTTAGGGCATGCCCAGTGTCAGCTTTCTTTACCGTTACCAGAAGTAGGCAATTGAAGTCCTAGGCCACTTTCTCCAAGCCTTCACTTTTACAGACGCCTACGTGAAAATAGTCTAGCCCTATGCATAGCACAAGCACGATCACCTCTAAAGCGTGACGAAAACAACACAAAACGTCGGTCATAACAGCCACTAATACGACTGAGGTTCGAACTCATGCAGTTGTGCCACTCCGACGACCTGTTCGGTGCCATCATCTGATGTTTTTCTGCCTGTTTTAAAAACTACGACTTTTGTAATTCATCGAGGTTCGATTTTGAATTGTTTAGACGTTGTCGGCAGTGAAATTACGGACGCTGCTTGCAGCCATGAAGGCGTGTTACTTGTTGGTCCACAATAACAGTGAGTGTGGCGGTTTATTTGACACTCATCACTGGTTCTACATTGGTGAGCCAATGCTTCGTCTCTTGCTGGGAAGTCCGTATGCATTCTTTGTGAAAAACTGGATCTGGATCATGAGTAATGAAACATGACACCGGTCGTGGTTACGCATGTATCATGAGATTTGCGAACATGTTACCTTACTCCAACACTGTCTTGTTCGCTGCCAAGTGAGCTCATTTTCCTCTTGTTCATATCCAGTGGCGAAAACGCTGAAAGAAGGGCCTTTACTGCTGCTGATACTGCTACGCAGTCGACTAACGGCAGCAGTAACTTCTACCACCGTTATGGCGTAGGTTGTTCATGAATAGCTGGCATTTCTTAACCTGTCAGAGCATTTCCTGGTTAAGAAATTTGAAGGTTGACAGCCGTGTTCTCAAAAACCAATTGAATCTTATCATGAGCCAATTCAGTGTATTAGTTTAGTTTAATCTAGCAAATCTTATCGAAAAGTTTCACCTACGCCTATTCTTTCCGTGCATATCTTCTTTCCCAAATCCTCCCGAACAAAATTAATGACTGTAGTAGTAGTAGTAGTAGTAGTAGTAGTAGTAGTAAAAACATTCATCATGGGAAATAACGTTACAGAATAGCTGCAAAACTGTGTACCCTAGAACCATTGATTTTTCAAGTATGTATGTGTAAATACCCTGCAAAAAGGTGAAAAAACTTTATTACGATGATGATGATGATGATGATGATGATAATAATAATAATAATAATAATAATAATAGGATGGTGTGGGCTGGTCGTTTGATTCGGGATGGGAATTGGGAAAAGAGTTTACGAGCTGAGAAATTTGAAAAGTTTGCAAAAAAAAAAAAAATCTTGATTGATGTTACCGTCAAAGTATGACGCTGCAGTGCCGACCGAAGCGTAGTAAATATGTCGTACGTCTACTTTATAAATTCTTAATAGATACATTAAGAAGATAACAATATACTTTTGTAGCGCAACCAACCGCCTTTTTATAATAGGTCCCAGTATATTGTTATTAAAAAAAAACCAGGATATGGATTTATTTGTGGAAAAATTATGTCATATATATATATATAAATGATTTTCCGGTTTTATGATTTACCAGTAAAAGGTAGAACGTAAAGGGATTTCTCATGGAGTTCTCTGACCATCAGTGGATCAGGTGCGTGTTTGCTGCTGGTTTGTTTACATTTGTGTACAGTTGACGTACGACATATTTACTTTTACTTTTAGAAATTTTTGGAATTGGTACTTTAAAACACTAATTTTAAAACTGTTTGTTACCAGTATAGGTATTCTAACACGCCTTTGGGACTTTTCTATATTTTACACTATTTTTATTATTTTTACTTTGCATGTGTCTTTACTGTATCTTGATTTAAAAGGGGAGATATCCCGCTTAATGATTTTTAGTTTCTATATGTATTCAGTTTCTTGTAGTATTGTGGCCTGATGATGGCACCAGCTTGGGGCCGAAACTACTCGCCGCTTAATAAACGTGTTCATAAAAGTTTGTTGGTTGTAACTGGAAACTTTTTAGATCTTTGTGACTGGTACAACATCGGCGATGTTCGGTATATAAAAGCAGTCCCGTTACAGGCCTGGAATGGCCCAGAGGGTTCCAGGAAGTTAAAGTTCCAGATTTCATGACAACGGCACAGGATGGTGGTAAGGTTGTCAGCCTTACGCACCGGCCGCCTTTACCCCCAGAAAATGCTCCTGGTACTCATTTCTGTTAGAGACTGAGTCGATCTCAGGGCCATAGTGCGATTGGAAGATTTTATGTCAATGAAAAATTCCAGTGACACCAGCTGGAATCGAACCTTCCGATTTTTAGCACACCACCTTAACCACTGTACCACCGCGGTCCCCTATGTTCGGTATATAGTTTATATAAAAGTTTGTACTTCAATAAGGCTTATGCAGAGCTATAAAAATGATTGAGTTTGTTTTACAAATTGGCGCTAGCTAAAGATTCAATAAAATTCTATTTCTCGCAGGCGAAAATGTCATCAGGTGTTGTGTATCAGTGACAGCACTGCACCAAACACTGTAGGAATTATTGTAATTAAATTGTAATCTGCAGTTTGCTTGTCTATTTAGGGAGACTGCTTTCCGAACTGGGATTGTTGTCGGGCCCATGATTCATGGATGCTGGAACAGAATGTGCCACACACGCACGCAAACTGGTAAACACAGTTTTAAATAAACTAAATTGTCAACAGCAAATTTTCTGGGGTGATTGTACAAAACTTTTGTGTAAACAATAAATGGCAGGCTTTAATATGTATTGTTGTAAACCTATAGCCACTGTCTTATTCGCATATTCGCAATCCTTGCTTGCATCCAATTTTTGTCACTCGTGAAATTATTGTTGCGGATATCCGCTTTCACGCGGGGGTCTATTCAGAACGACCGCTGCCAGCTGGTGGTGCTGTAACAAATAACATTTTCATGAAGCTCTCAATTTCAACCCAAGCCGTATCGTAATTAAGGAAACCCGGTAACTGTGGAGATGGAGTCTTCACCAATTCAGTCACCCACTCACTGGCTCATCCACTCAGATGCGTATTATACGTGTATAAGGCACATCATATTCCTTCTTCTTCCTACGTCGCTGTATTCAATTTTTGCTCGGGCCTTCCTGAATTCTCTCGTCGCCACCTACTCCAAAACACGGATAGACTGAAGATAACGCACACACACTGTGTCATTAAACAATATGCGAACTGACTCGAAATATACCTCACGTAGCCGCCACTGGATTTCAGATTTATCCCTGTCCCCAGCATACTTCTACATGGTCTGTTAAACGATGGAATTTGTTCACTTCTGAAATGGGTTTCGAGTGACTGCTCTTTGCTTATTTAGTATGATTTGGATTCTTACAAACGTTTCTCTTTTAAAACTCAGTTTAAAGGTTCACAAAAATGAGTAGAGACTCATGGAAGGCAGTATCGGCGTACAGTACAAGGTCGGGGGCAGAGAACAGTGTTTCGGTTGTGCAGGCGCTCATCGACCGCTCTTCAAATGCGAACACGTCGTTTGAAGTTCAAAGTTCATGTCTAGCCAAGGGATGCGGAAGGATAAACGCCAAAATGAAAATGCCCCTCATACTACATTAAATGTGTGTACAAACCAAGTGTAGGTAGAGAAAGCTTTGTGCCTAGCAATCTGATTTAGATGATATCGTGCAGTGTTACTACATTACGTTAGCAAAGCGAAATAAAGTGGACTAAAAACTTATTCGATGTTGTGTTCTGAAGGTTAGAGAATTCGAAAGCACGAAACTTACTAACAAGCCGTTTCACGTTTGCTGAACAATCCTGTATCAAAGCCATATTCCGCTGCTACAAGTTTCAAGTGCCGTGAACTCGTAATGAACAAGTGGGCCTGAAGTGACTGGTGTGTACGAGTATGGGCACTGTGAGAGTGCAAGATGGGGTTGCTTGCTTTTACAGTCTTCTGTTTACAGCGTATTCCTAAACCAAGTACGTTGTTTCCAACAGCGAATTGTAGGTAACGCTTGGAAGAAATAACCTTTGTACTTCTGTCGAAAACTCCTTTGTTACGGAAATATGTGTTTCAAACTTTGTCCTGGTTGAATGACTCGAGATGCAGAATTTCCAGAAACCAGTTCTTGCTATTGGCGTGTTGTAGTAGTCCAAATGCAATTTGGTCAAAGATTTTGCCCTTACCAGACCTCAGATGCATAAGTGTCCCCTGCTTATGTGCGAGTGCGGAGTATGTTGTCAAAGTGTGCAAAGTTTTTAAATACTTATCACCGCACCGGAAGTTTTTTTTTTTTTTTTCAAGACAGCAAAGGAGCTCATGATTCCAAAGCTGCGTAAAGTAGACTCTTAGAAGGGACATACTTGTTTTAGGAACAAACTGTATATGCATCGAGCATGAATCAGGACAGATGCGTTATTAAGGTCATTGATTACGGTCTTGACATCCGGGGTTCGATTTCTGGCTTGAAATGTATTTCTGCCATGTTGATAGGTCCCTGTAACCATGGCATAGCGCGTCCACAGGTTGCAGATGAAGGATAAAGCCTCCACCTATGACGGATATCTGTAAATATACTGAATAAGCAGTCGCGGACAGCTGATAAGTAGTGGCCTTCCATACTGTTGGTTAGACAAGAGGCCAAAGGTTCTACACCCTAATAAATATAGTCGAAATCGAGTATAAGGACATCGGTTTATGCGCTCTTCGTCTACAGCGTCGCATATTCTGTAAAAGTAAAGCTATCCCTATACAGGCCTGGAGATGCTGTTAGGGCCCCAGGAGGCTGAGACTCCTAGAATTTCTATACAATTGGCACCGGCCGCCTTTACCCCCAAGGAAATAAACGTGGTACTTAATTCTGTTACAAGCTGAGTCGACGCCAGGGTCCCAATACCCCCACTGGGAATGAAGACCGTTATCAAATGTTCTGTGGTGCAATTTAATTCCTCGCAAGTCACATGTTGCGCAGTTAGAACGACACTTGTTCTTAACGACACAAATTATTCTGTTCCTTTCGTGACGTTATAACGAAGCTGACTGTTTTGTATTACAATATATTATACAGTGCCTCGGGTTTCAACGGATTGTGTGGCACAACTTATGCAACAAAAATTGGACAAGAGATCTTGGAACGTGAGGAGTCTCGACAAGTCAGGTCCACTGACAATTGTAGCAAGAGAATTATCAGGTAAACATTTAGTGGGAATAAGGGTCCAATGGAACAAGGGTGGCATCGAACCCAAAAGGGAATATGCATCTGTGGATGAGGAAATAATATCGCTGAACAGGGACACAATTTTTGGTACATGAGAGAATCATATCAACTGGCAAGAGAACATATTTTGCTGGTGGTGGGTTGTATATAGCGCTGAGATGTCGCTGGCTTGACTGTGTTGTTCTGATGCCCAAGCACCATATACGGGTTAATGATGACTCAAAGGAAAATTTCCGTGAGGAATTAGAGCATGTATTCTATCAGTTCCGTAAGTAACACGTGCACATTCTTTCAGGACATTCTTTTCAAAAGTAAAGAAGATACATATTTATACCGACAGCTGATAACGAGAGTTTACATGGATATACTATTCGTAAAGAAGTTAGCTCAGAAAACTTGGCCGTGCCTAGTAATATATTTGTCAAGAGCATAGTGTTTCCAAATCGAAACCTTCAGAGGCACACTCTGACCTCTCCTGATGGGAAGATTTCCAGTCAGACTGATCGTATCTTGACTGATAGGAGATGGCGTTAAGTGTACTTTTGATGTGCGTTCTTTCAGAAGGTGTGATACTGATCACTTTCCGGTGGTTGCAGTAGCTGGGGAGAGCCTGTCAGTAAGTAAACGAGAAATACAGTTTGATGTGAAGTTTGATCTGAGTAAGTTAATAATGTGGTGCGGAGAGAACAGCTTCAGGTCAAAATCTCGAACTTAGGTGATCGCCTTGACATCAGAACCAGTTGGGAAGGTATTAGAATATCAAAATCCCGCTCAAAGAGCGTTAAGTCGATATGAACAGCAGCTGCATAAATCAGAACTTGGAGAACATTCATAACCTTTGGATCTTAGGAAGCAGGCTAAACTACATTTCTTTCACGGTCCAAGCCAAATAAATGTAGATAGTCTGAATGGTGTAAGAAGTAAAACCAGCAGTTAAGTCGGAGAAATAAGGGAACATTTCAAGGGTAAATCAAAGCCAATTTGTTTCTAGAATCTTAACTACTTTTTTTTGTGACTGTTAATAGCATGTTATAATCAGTGCAAATCCACTACTTTTTCTTACATTCTGTCGTTTATGTTACACCATTTATTTTTTAAAGTAAAAACTCTCTTCCAATTGAATTATTCTGTATAATAAATTACACGTATTTCTGTTTACACTTCTTTCTGCCCCTCATCTTCTAAGCTCTTCGCAGTTTTTTTTCACTTGGTTTTTTTAGTGATATTTCGTTTTGAATAAAACTTTGCGTAACATTTTCAGTTCTTCGTATACCTGGTTACTTTGTTGTAGCTGTATCTTCATTAATGTGTAAACAAATATTTTTCAAAAAATTTACATCCATTTGTATGTGTCTTTATATTTCATCAGTATCTCGTTCTCTTCTTCTTCAAATATGGGGCATCTCCCTTTTTCTGCAGCTTTCCCTAAAACTCTCGGTTTCCAAATTCCCAGTACTTTGTCATACTTGTCGTTCATATCACAAGAATGTGTACACAATTCTCTCCCAAAACTTGTTTCATATTCCAGCATGAAACTAGAGATCTCTTCTTTCTCGTTGTCAGGGACTACACTATCTTCTTCACTACGCCTAATATTTCAGAGGTAAAATTACTGGGTTTGAAGCGAGTCGTAATTCTGTGAATGTCAGTGATTTACCAGAGACACAGATGAATGTAAGAAGGGTTACCAGTCTATAACGAACTCGGTAAAGGATGATCTTCTTCAAATTGCCACAGTATTTTGCAGTATTTTCGATAGGCGTAAAGATACTTGGTGTTATTGATGTTGTGCAGACTGAAATACATACAGCTGAGCTGCTGTTACTTGAACATCATGCCTTTGAGGTTAAGAATGCTACTGGGGTTTCAAATAACCAGGTATCTATCAAATTCAAGCGGAATTTTTGCAACCAGAAATACGTTTTGAGATCCATAAATGTATTACTTCTATCTGGAGTAAGAGAGAATGAAAGTTTTCGTAACTTTTCTGTATCTCCAAGCGAATGTCAAGCAATTAGCGTAAAACCCTAACTTATTCAATTTCATTATCTTACTTAATTTAGTGCATTGTATCTTCTGTAGTTAAAATAGCGTTCATAAATAAGGCCCAGTAACTTTTGCACATGGATTATGTAAGAGACTGTGGGTGCTAGGACTTACTGGAAGTAGTGTGTTGGGAGGGGGGGGGGGGGGGGAAACACGGATTTTTTTGAGAAAAAGCTTTGGGAGGGACCCCATTGAGAAAAAGAGAATAGA
>Ga0123355_10009055_pt1 | contig 15090 bp, 17 predicted proteins | sample TergutEmb28metaG_3_FD_89872 | JGI IMG/M metagenome (GOLD analysis project Ga0123355, IMG submission 89872) | Embiratermes neotenicus P1 segment gut microbial communities from Petit-Saut dam, French Guiana - Emb289 P1 | ecosystem: Host-associated > Arthropoda: Insects > Digestive system > Gut ...
AATAACACAGTCACTTGTACTCCCTCACTCACACCTCTCGCACGCGACTGACTTCCTTACTGGACTGCTAGCGTCCGTTATCAGCTCCTAACCGTTTCAGTGTAAATCTAACCTCTCCAACCTCTCACCAACGGCTCTGAATAGGCATTGACAGATTAACCTACAACGCATGGTCATGAACCGCCCGTAACTGACGCCAGCAGTCCTAATAAACAACTGTACTAAAATACATATATATTGGTACACGATTTCTGCCGTATATTTAGGAAGTAAATTCAAGTTAACGTGACAGTATGTAATTATGAATACAAAAGAGTGACATAAACTGATCTAATTTCATTTTAAAATGAAACTTTATGCGAAAATTTGCAGTAAAGTTCATCTAGTTAGCTTTGTATAACTTTGTATTATGTAACGTGAAAATGTAAAAACTCTACAAGAAGGTACACCGTTCTTCAAGTATTAAAACCGCAAACATTTTCATTCCCGAATCTGAAAAGTGTGCGAATGGACATATTCAGAATCGTTATCAGGTAAAATCTGTAGGAGATGCGTGTGCCTAAATTTAATATTTCTCTTACTCACTACTAGGTGCGTTTTTTGGCATAAGTGTGGACTACGTCTGTCTTTACACTGGCGAAGAAGTGTGTGTTCGTGAATAAGGTCTGTCGATACATTTCAATTCGCTGAATTTCTTTTCCCTACAAATATAAGGGCATTGCGTGTCCACAGTTTTGTAAATAGTTACGGCGATGATAACGTTTCCAAAAGAAAAATGCATTTGCGTGCACACCTTTTGAAATATGTATATATAAAATATACATATATGACACCCTAAAATGACAGCAATAGAAATATGAAAACTATTAAGGATTGTATTCTACGGACGACAAAATTATAACTGACCATCACCTAGTGTTTTCAAGTACCAAGGTTTCTGACGATGAATGTAACAGTTTTTATCTGATATTTGGAACATTACCCAAATTCACCGATTTATTAAAATAGAAGGTTTCGAAAACCGATGTTGTTCCATTCACCTTGTACTAACCCCAAATATGGGGCAGCATTACCTTCCGAAACACCAGAAACAAGTTACCAAAGAATATGCTTCCTACGCCACAAGATTTCCATCGTATTTACGTTTGTGTGTATTGATTTATAACTGATAAAATATCTGTAAGCTTTTATGATCTAAAACTTTAGCACCGTAGTGTATGCGAGTCTACCTTTTTCCTTATCTATGTATGTGTATAAAATATACTAACTTCCACTTGTGAACAATAGATTTCTTACTAGTATGTAGTTTGGTAAAACTTTCAATTATATGGGAACATTTTAAGAAAAATAACATAATATTTTCTTTAACAACAATTGTTTGGAGTTAATTTCTCGTCGCTGTACACAAGCTTATCAAAGAAAATGTATAATACAAAATTTTTGTATTGTTGACACACATTAATTTATGTTGTGATTTTCTTTCTTTTCTTTCTAACATTCTTCTATGTACTGTATGTAAGTCATAAGCTTAATTTTATCGTACTTAGTTCTCGCCTCTCTGTATCTCATACCATTTGTTTACATTTCCATTTCTTAATAAGCAGACCAGGCATGGGAGGAATATAATTTCCTTCTATTTCTTTTTGTTTATAACTGGACGCGCTAAGTGTTTACAGCGCGGGCAATGTGTATGAAGGATTGAGATAACTTTCTCTTATTTCTTTGATGAGCGATCCCTGATTCTGTTTTCTTTGTTCCAAGTGTATATTCTTTGTAATGATGAACTCTTTGGAGTCAGTAAAGTGATGTGTAGCTAGACGTGGTGAGTGCTATTCCGCTACATTTGTTGGTGCCGAAACCCGGGATAGAAGTGCTACGGGATCTTGAATTGTGAAATGAGTTGTTTAACTAATGCGAGAGTGATTGTGTATGGTTTTGGACGCGGGGACGTAGACGCGCGGAATACAAGTGTAAATCACGATCCGGAGCTTGGATCAGCACAGGACGCCATCGTTGCACTTCATGTGCGGCGCGGTCGGTAATACAGTAGCATGCACTACGACCACCTCCTTAGCCGGCGCCCCCCTACAGTCGATCAAACTGTTGTGATATTGTGCACCCGAGTACACTATGGTAGATCAGTATGTCAGGCGCGGAAATGAGGAAGTTGAAGCGAAAGCGCACTATCGAGAGGACAAAGGCGACTCGGTTCATTATTGCCACTAACGAGTCCACGGTGAATACCCCTCCTCGACGATTACGAGCACTAAAGATGCCGGCTCCAGGAAACGCTGGATCAGTTTGTTCGATTGGATGACGCTATCCAGGATCTCTTGGAAGATTGCGAATACACTGTTGACATGGAGACGTGCGAGGAGTATATTGATTCTGCGAAGCGAGAACTCCTAAAGGCCAACCAGGAGATTGGAAGAAGGCTAGCCTCATCTGCCGCGAACCTTCGCGTAGCGGAATTGCCATCCGCCCAAATACAGCTCGACCTTCGGTCACTCACTCGGTGAAGTTTCCCCCAGTAAAGCTCGAACCCTTTGCGGGAGACGTGGAAAGGTGGGCCCAGTTTTGGGAACAGTTCGAGTCGTCCATAGACAAGGACCCTACCCTGTCTACAGTGAATAAACACGTGTACCTCCGGCGCTATTTGGAGGGCGAACCAAAGATGCTTGTGGATGGTACTGCCGTGACTGCTTCTGCCTATGAGGACACAAAGAAAATACTTCACGATCGCTACGGCGATAAGAATAGGATAATACAGGCTCACTTAGATTACATAGAAGAGGTGACCCCGAATCGGTTTGCGTCTGCGGAGGCACTGAATACAACGTAAATCGAGTGCAAACGCCGCATTCAAACCCTTCGGGCACTGGGGGAAGACGTAAAGACATACGGTAGGGTATTGGTCCGAAGATTCTCCGCGCATTATCGGACGATGTCTGCCGACGCTGGATCATCCAGGTGAAACGAGTGGGTCATTCTGAAGCAGACGTCGTCAAGTTAATGGAATTGTTAGGCGAAGAGGTGGGCGGTGCCCTTACGGCGCAGAGGATTAGGGGTGAGACATCACATGCATCTAATTTCACACCCACGGTAGCTACACTGCACGTCCGCTGCAGGTCAGAATCTACATCTCGAAAGAGCAGAAGGTCAGTAGAGCCATTCTGTGTATTTTGTGAAAGTAATAGTCAGTGGGCTCAATACTGTAAAGCCGTGACCGATGTAAAGGAGCGTATTGAGAAGTTAAAGTCCGCGAATCGATGCTTTCTTTGTCTTAACCGTCGTCATCATACTCACGCTTGTAGTAAAAGGGGCAATGTATTCTGCTCAAGGTGCAAGAATGGACATCATCGGTCTGTTTGTATAGACAAGGAAACAACAACTAGTCGCGCAAGTCCGATAACATCAGATTTTGTAGGAAGGTTTGATATCTTCTCACCAGACTTCACTTAGCTGCAAATGGCCCGCGTATGGGTCACTGGACCCACGGGTTTGAGCAGAATTACGCGTTGCGTGTTGGATGGTGGGAACCAATGAAGCTTTATTGCTAGATCAATAATAGACGACCTGCAGCTTGAGGTGGTTGACCAGCGGGCTTTATCTGTTACTGGTTTCGAGACTTTCCCTGCCGCTCCCGGCCGGAGAAATTTCGTTCGCTTCAATATGAAGGGGACCGGGACTAATGCCTCGTCCTCGTTGACAGCTTTTGAGAGCACTCACGCCTTCTCTCGTCATCCTGTTTTCCCGCACGATATCAAGACACTGGCGCATACTCGTAAACTACGATTGGCCGACCCACCAGGCGACTCGGAGAACCTCTCTATTGAGATCCTAATTGAAGGTGGTCACTACTGGGAAATAGTTAAGGACACTCTGCCGACAGGCCTTTCTCTATCTGTCGTACTGTTACCATTGAAGTTAGGCTAGATCCTCAGTGGGAATCATTCAGCCGTAACGGCCAGTTCGATTATGGTTAACAACGTCAACTAAGCCAGTGCTCCTTCAATTCTGATGACGTCATTCGCTGTTTTTGGGACTTAGCAACCCTCGGGATGACGGATAAACAGGATAAGTCAATGAACGCCCGAGACACAGCATTTCTTCTTGAATTTCACGCATTTTACTCCCACGAGGATCACAGGATACTTGTCTCCCTCCCTCGGAAGGTAAACATCACTCAACCGAGCATTCACCACAATGCTGAGAGACTGTTTCATAGTTTGGAGCAGAGATTGGAGGTGAATGTTGCTTTACGGTGTGTGTATCACGATCACATTTTGGACTATATAAAGAAAGAGCAAGTGGAAATCGCTCTTTCTGAAGAGGGAACGGTAGACGAGTTCTACCTACGCCATCATGCTGTAAGGAAGGAAAAACGAGGGGAAACCAAATGGAGTATTGTTTTGATGGATCCTCTCATGAAGACCACGAACCGTCTCTGAACGATGCTCTCTAGTTGGGCCCGAATTTACTTCCGGAAATTTTAGCGACACTGCTGCAATTCCGACTGTATTCCGTGGGATTCATACACGATATTGGACAGACGTTCTAGCAGTTGAGTCTCAATAGAAGGGACAGGGACCTGACGAGGTTCTTCTGATATCGCGTCATTAAGGATTAGGATGGAAATTACGACACTACTAGAGAGATTATAACGTACCGTTTCACGCGGCTGCCATTTGGTCTCACGTGTAGCCCCTTCCTCCTCTCTGCCACTATAAGAGAACTTGCTGACATCTATAAGGCGGAGATTCCCACCGCGGTAGCCCTTGTAGACAAGAGTACCTTTATGGATGAGTTCGCCGCGGGTGCGGAAAATGACGATTGTGTAACCAAACTTTACTACGAGCTTATATACCTGATGAACCGAATTTTTCTACCCATGGCAAAATGGGCCACGAATTCCAAGTACTTGAAAGAAGCCTGGTGGAAGGAATGTGTGTTTTTCAAAGAAGTAACACAAACCCTTGGAGTCGACTGTGATACCGAATCGGACACATTCTCAATGGAACCCCGTGATGTCACCGACGAATATGTTGAAGGTCCTACCACTAAGAGGCAAATCCTGCAAGCTACAGCCAGATTTTATGACCCCCTGGGTTTATTATCTGCTGTATCAGTCGTTTGTAAATTATTGTTTCAGGACACGTGGTGTAGAGGATTAGTTTGGGATGAACTCTTACCGTCTGATCTCGGCGCCCTTTGCAACAATTAGGTATCCACTGTGCCGCACCTGGCTCACCTACGCGTTCCTAGTTGGGGAGGCAGAGTAGATAGGAGCAACTCCCGAGTTAACGTGTTTTGCGACGCGTCAGAGCGTGCCTATGTAGCAGCTTTGTATATCCGATCCTGCACGGTCGACAACAACGTGGTTCACTTAGCATGCAGTAAGAACCGATTTGCTCCTGTTAAGAAGGTCACTCTTCCAGGATTAGGGTTTTTGGCAGCGCTGGTGGAGCTAGATTGTTGCACTACTCTTGTCAAGCTACGTGCTTCGATATTACTGAGGCTACCTTATGGACTGACTCGCCCGTATTCTTGGGCCGGATACGGTTGGGCCCGAATCGATGGAAGAACTTTGTATGTAACCGGGTGACCGAAATACGGTCTTATATGCCCCCTAGCAATGGAGACAATGTCCAGGGAAGAACAATCCAGCTGACCTGATTTCAAGAGGAGTAACCGCAGAACAGCTGAAAGCCATGACCATCAAGTGGCCTGGGCCTTCTTGGCTCGCGCAACCTCCACAGCACTGGCCCCTGAACACACACCGCAGTAGACGTTTCCCTTCCCTAAGGGAAAGGGTCCGCCAATCACATTGTGGCTGTTGAAGTTTCTAGGAAACTGCCAGACCCTACAAGATACAGTTCTTACTGGAAGTTACTTCGGGTCACAGCCTGGATCTTGCGCTTCCGGCAAATTGCCCTTCGAAGGGATGGACACTCTGGTCATTTGACGGCCTTGGAAATGGAGGCGGCCCGGTCTTACTGGATACAAGCCGTGCAAGGTGAATACTTCGCTGTGGAATTCCAGGCACTGCGAGAGAAAATGCCACTCCCAGATGGCTCGAAGATAGCAAGATTCAACCCCCTTTTAGATGAAGGATTTATTCGCCTTGGTGGACGGCTTCATTTTGCTAAACCGTCACGCAAACAACGCCACACACTTCTTTCGGTCGGGCGACACCACTTTACGAAATTTCTGATTTTACAGACTCATATTCGTCTCCATCACTTAGGGGTTCACATAATCCTAGCAGAACCACGAGAAGAGTTTTGGATCCTTCGCGCACGTCAGACGTATAAGAAGGTGCTACATCTCATTCCTCCCCTGCCGAATTTTAAAGGGGCTGGCAGGAGGAGAAGCTACCATGAGGTTAGGAGAGCAGATCGACAAGGGCCCAAATTTAAGGTAGGAGACATTGTTCTCTTAGAGAAGAAGGAATGCCGAGACACATGTGGGAGAAACCCCGGATCGATGAATTACTTCAGGGTTGTGAGGGTCAAATCCAGACGGTTAGCCTCCGCCTCCCGGACAGAACCAAAATCAGTCGTCCCGTGCAGCTGGTCATCCCCCTGGAGATTGGCCAGGGGTGCAGGATGTGAAGGATTGAGATATTTTTCTCTTATTTCTTTGACAAGTGATTCATGAATCTGTATTCTTTGTAATAATGAGCTCTTTGGAGTCAGTAAAGTGATGTGTAGCTAGACGCGGTGAGTGTTATTCCGCTACAGTGTAGATTGATGTATGTAACAATAGCTGCCTTGTGCAGTCGCAGTCTGCTGTGTCTTGAACAGTGTCTGAGCAACAGAGAATGAAGCTGGACGATCAGTAAGTGTTAACGGTAATGAAGAGCCCGCTGACGAGATTTGTCACCAATACTGTTCAGTTGTAACTGCAGTTATTCCCTAATTACTCATAATAAAACTCCAGTACACCCTACTTGGTGATTATTGAGAGTGTGTGCGGCCTGCCCGACTCTCCGTCTTAACCTGAGTTCCGAGCTCCGTCCCTCCTGGAACAATATCCAAGATACGTTCCTCACCGGCTCCGCACCGGATACAACAAAATAAATTATACTCAAAAGCATATTGGTGGCCGAAAACTCTAGGTATTTCAACTGTATAATACGTACAATATTTGTCATGGAATGACAGTTGTTTTTAATACTGGCACAACACACAACAGGATTAACAACACAAAGTTAATGGAAGTGTAGTTAAAGCACATAGACATAAATTCACACTGAGCAATAATGTTAAACGTTCGCACTAAATAACACAAAACAAGACACGCAACATACGTAGAACGTAACATTGTGTCAGGTTTCGCGTAACCATTGTTCAAATGGAAATGCAACAATGCATTCTCTATGTTGTTGAGCAACAAGTCACTGTCAACTACGCAAAAATATTGAAGGTTGCACAACATTGATTTTATGGAAAATTTATATCGCCGGCAAAAGTAACACGTACGTAGGTCTTCGCGTAATTGCCCGATGCTGCAGTTAAAACAAAATGTTCTGTTGGTCTTGGCCTTAGGCGAAAATCTGGGTAAGCAGATCGCAGTGACAGATGCGTTGTTGCGCATTTTCTTATTTCGTATAAATATTGCGGTAAAACATTTCGCGAGATCAGACGGACTTAATCAATTATGAAGCAATAGGTATTAAATATTATGAGTGTGTGCATTTTTGTTTAGTTACCCAGCATGCAAGTCGCACTTCTTATAGCACAATAAAATTTAACCTCACCTCCAAAAAGCAGCTCATTTTTCACTCCCTACAAATCGAATGTGATGCCCAACGGCTTTGACATGAACAGTGCATCATTTAACATTCGAAATAATACGAAGCCTCCAGGACCATATCCGGAATTTCATGGGAAAAATTATTAACCTGGTAGGTGGTTTGATCAAGATGGGGGTGATAGGGAGAGATTGAAAAATGGTAATGAGGGCAAACGGCAGGGTGGGATTGAGAGGAAGACATATTGCACGCAATATAAGCATCAATAACCCCGTCCTCTTAACTGCGCCACTGGAAAATGGTGGCTGGGGTGGGTATTAATGAAGGGCTTGCAGCACAATACCCACTGACGTGTAGAGAGAGATGGAATCAAACCATGAGCAATTTTAAGGGTCCAGGGACAACTCGTAATTCCAACATCAATGCATGTGTATCACCACAGCTTCGGCGTCTCTGAAGACACAGAAAGGTATTGGGGAAGCAGAGGGATACTTATATATTGTAACGGCTTCTTATATCTCGGATATATTTGTCTCAATAAATTTCTTATTTTTATGACTACGTTTGCTCCTAAACCGGCCATAAAACGATTTAAATTCAGGGCACGTATCTTTAGAAACTGGAATTCTTTGTACTTAGAAAGTAGAGCTTATAGAAAACTGAATTTTTAATGTTCATTAATCCTTGGAATTAACGTTTCGAGATATAATCATGTATTGCTGTTTGATCAAAAAAAGAAATTAACTCTCAGGTGGGCTCTGCGTGGGAAACGCATCTTTCCGTCCGAAAAATAACGTCATCGTCGTTAGAGAGATATTTAATACTTGGTATTAGAGAATGCTAAACCTTGTCAGAAAGATTATATGCTGCAATTCTTAAAGCCAGTATAGTGGTTAAAATACGGAATAAAATTATTTTAATTTGTTGTTGATTTAATTATCGTGTCCAAACATGCTTGAACACAACAATGAAATCAACAGCAAATGAAAATAATCTTATACTCTATTATAACTGTATTTAAACTACCGTAGAGATTGTAAGAACTGAAACATTTAACCTTCATAATAACAATTTTAATCACATAAGCTGAAGCATAAGCCGCACATGCTAAAATTTACAAGCTCCCTGAAAATGGGCAAAAGTTAAGGCCGCAATATGGCGAGCATCTATTAACAAGTAAAAAGCGTTGTGCAACAAGTTGTTGTTAAATTTTACATATGTAATATGGTGGCACGGATAATGTACAACATTAAATCTACGTGAGTGTTTCCAGACATAATTGAAACGTGATGCATAAAAATTAGTTCTAGGAGCTGCGACAAGAACAGTCGAAGAACATTTCCTGCGGCACGATATAGGTAACTGATGAGTGCGAGCGGCGCCCCGATGCGGGCCCCTGTGTAATACTGCCTGCGTCATCTTCAGCACGATGTCAAAGAAGCGAGCTACCTGCATATAGGAGGTTTATCACAATAGTTTCCCGTTAAAAGGCGAAACCGCAATCCGCAAAACATAAGAATGAGGAAGATCCTAATGTTATGAGAGAAGAGTAAGGCTTACACGCATGTAGCGGGATTATGAATAGAAGGTTCTCAGGGCGGTGGCCATGAAAATACTTTCTTCTGGTACGAGACATCCTATAATCTGGTAGATACGTATTGCTTTGTCAAGGAACCTGCTACCTATTTCACTTTAGCATAGCAGAGCACATCGGTAAATGGATGTCAGGGTATACGGCATCATATCCTAGAAATAACCTCTTACTTAATTACTTTCTCCATGGAGTAGAGTCCTTCTTGAGAAGCTAACCGGTTTGCAGCTACCCAAGAAATTCCCTGCATTTTATAGAATCCGAAGGTTCATTACCATATTCACAAGTGCCCGCCACCTGTACCTATCCTGATCCAGCTCAATCCAGTCCATACCCCCACATCCCACTTCCTGGAGATCCATCTTAATATTATCCACCCATCTAGGCCTGGGTCTCTCCAGCGGTCTCCTTCCGTCAGGCTTCCCCACCAAAACCCTGTACACGCCCCTCCCCCATATGCGCTACATGCCCAGCCCATCTCATTCTTCTCGATTTTATCACCTGCACAATAATAGCAAGCACATGTCACAGCGAACATCTTACAGCAGATAATTAACAGAAATGTTAGAACGTGGATGGAGAGAAGAAGGAAGAAATACACGGTGCGTCCTGTAGGAACATGCCGAGGTGCGTAAATCATTACTCATTCGGGCTAATAAAGGGATTCAAGCGACGTTCTTAATGGATGAATATAATGAGAGTCGTTCTTTACCTTATAAATGAACTGTACAATCCACACTGACGCGGAACTTCTCTCTGTCCGGAAATCAGTGTTGTTTTTACTGCAAACAGAATGTTCATTTACGTGTTCTGATTGTACGAATAAAACTTGCGAATCAATAGAAAAAGTGCAAATACCAGTTTATTAGGACTTGTACTGGTATGTTTGAACTCTGCGGAGGCTGCTTATTGTCGCTGAATATCAAAATACTATATACGGATATCAATAAAGGAGAAAGCAACATCAAATTTGACATTTTGAGTTTCTGATATACCTCCGTAATCATCGACAATAATACGTATCGGAAATGTCGAAAAGATGAAAGCTGTCTCAAAAATTCCGTACAAAATGGAAGGGAGAGAATGTAATTTAATTTCGAAATATCACAACTGCAGGCATTGTGCGGAAGTATTCAAAGCCCTTAGGACAGCTACATGAACTGAGGTTACGTTTCCACTCTGAAAAGAGAAAAAGTGTAGGGCTGTTGAGACAATACAGATCTACGTAGGTACTCTCAAACGATTCCAATAAAGGTTCACACCCAAAATAATGCACTTTCGTTACACAACAGAATGTAAATTCCGAGTTTTTAGTCATGTACTTACTCTATTTTAGATAATTATTTAGAAGCCATAGAGTGATAGAACAGAGCTGAGTGTATAATTGTTCAGGCACTAACATTTCTATCGAAACCTTTACAAGTCAATTAAATTAATTCAACCATCGGCACAAAAAAATAACAGAACTAACCTCCGAACGAAAGTCAAAATGATAGCTACATAATTTTGAGATAATGTATAGGAACTTCTGGAAGTCTACGTGTCAAAGCCAACTTTCAGTTCTTGTGTATTATGGCTTCCAATTTGCTCAAGTACAATGTAATTTCACCTGTGGCAGTTTCCAGAACGGTAGCTACTGTCCTCCTCACAGCTCTGTGGTTTTCTCAACTTCCGTACTTGTTTGATAAGCTTTCAATCAATTGACATGTGCAAGTTCATGCAGGATTCGCTATGGAGATCAGGAATACGTAACAACTTTTAGTCGGAAAACGTGAAGAGAAAAACATATCTGGAAGACATAGACTCTAAATGACAGGATAATATTAAAGAAGTAGATGTTCTGATAATTTAGGATATAACTGCTTCATGATATGATCCAATGCTGGATGCTGTGGAGAATACAATGAATCACGTACTTGGAAAAAATAGTGAGAAAATCTCCAACCAGTTCTTTAACTACTATTTTGCCTAACAGAAATCAGTTCCACGCGCGCCTCATAAGGAATATCATTCAGATACTGCCGTGTCTCGTGGATAGCTGGCTGCCCGTCCTTCTGTCTGTCTACTGGGCCTTTCGACTTCGTTTTACTCTGCATAATTTTAAGTGGACAGTAATGGTGCAATATAAATTTCGATCCCCGTGGTCAATAAAGATTTTTGGTTAAAATACCCACACAATATTGTACGTGCACTCAATCATTAAACACATACTCGAGATAAGTCGCAGAAGGAAAATGCATACTTTTAGGTAATTAAGTTCCTTTCGCGTGCGTTCCTTTGGGGGGGGGGGGGGGGGGGGAAGTTGGGGGGGGGGTGGGGGGGGGGGGGGGGGGGTTAGGAAGTATGGGTGGGGTTGTGAAGGAGCGTACTTGGGAAACTTGATGTATTTATCATGCGTTTAATAGGCTTACTGAATTGTATATGAAACCACTTTACATTTATTTCAATTCGTGGATGAAATAAATATGCCAACGAAAGTTCCAAGCAATGGGTTTTAATTAACTGCCATTCATTGCCTACAGAGTTGAAGATTCTCTACTTATGGAAATGGTCAAGAAATGCCTTATTCTTATGGAACCAAAATTTTTATGAAGTTTCCCGTTTGAACAATGACGAAATAATTAAAGCGCTTAAACTTCCCATTCTATTTACTAAAAATTGACATTCCACTGCTCACGCCAATGTTTAACTTTTCGTTTCTTCCCTTGTCTTCAACAAATAATTTATTCTTCATTTTATGTTCTTGTTTCTTGTACATGGTTTATGTTCTCATTTTGTCCTCAATGATTTACTTACTCTAACAAAACCAGGTGAGGAATAGGCGTACTTTGTAAGAGAGTCAATACCGTTCCATTTCCTCCATTTCCTATCAATCAATGGCGCTTCGGTCGAATATGTCGATAAAAATAAATAACTCTATAGACAGAAACCTTATTAGGCCCACTGAAAGCCTCAAAGGGATTGGCAGGTGTGGTAGCACAATCGTTCATGACTTAAATTAAAACCTTTCTCTTTACTGTCAATTTAATGCGTGCAAACAAACTGCTGAAATGGACTAACATAGCAGCAGTAGGACCAAACGAAGAGAGTTGACCCAACACCACAATTCAACAAGCCCTACTTAACTTACCTCAATATTTGGTGGCAATTCAAAGCGAACGAAGCGTAATGTTTTGACAGCAACATGCGCGATTCACGTTCAGGCGATTACAGAGCTGCACACCGCTCAAAATTCGACACGGTTGAAATAATGCCGGGCGGCTAGAAGAAATTTAGTTGCCTGTGCGCTTAACAAGGATGGAAGACTTTTTTTTTCGTTTATTGGAATAGGAATATTATATAGCGTTTAATGGAACAACAGAAGAACGAAATTAGTAGGTCACGTAGCACGTATGAGAGAAAAACCAAACCTGCACATACAAAGTTTCGTTTGGAAACCCTGAAGAAGGGGGAATGTTAGGAAGCGCTAGGTCTTTATGTGTGAATTATACACAATTTATCTCAAAACAGAGTAAAAGGAAGTGAATTTGATTCATCTGGCTAGGTTAGGTACGAGAGGTGGGATCTTCTGAACACTGCTAGGCCTACATCAGCTAAATATCGACCACTGTGTTGCGTATAAAACTGCGATAAACGAGAAACTGCAAAAAGAAACTGTAATTATAACCTTCAGTCATGTATCAATTCAAGAATTTTTGACGAAATAGTAAGACATGCTGATGTTAGTAATATAAACACAGAATGTGTTTCGTAACAAATTAGTATATTGCATCACGTTTTGTTGGGCGCTGAAGTCAAAGAACGAAATAGATTGAAATTTCAAATTTGAAAGGAAGGGGACTCGCTGCTGATACTTACAATGAACATTCAGGGTCCACGTGTCTTCTTGCGCACTGCCACTAATTTGTTTGTTCTCCGCACGGCACGTCAGGGACTTCCCAGAATCGTCAACTTGAGGCGAGAACGTGAGTGTGCTAGTGGTCACATTTCCATCAGGGCTTATCTGAAACAACGAAGAAATTATCCATCAAAAATGAAAACTCGCCTGTACCGCCTGCACAAAATGTTTTACAGGACAGATTGGCTTAACGTTTTAGTACGTGTGACTCCATAGATTACAGAATTGCGGGAACATAAAAAGTTTTAACTTGTTTTATGTTAAAAATGTTGTTATATTATTTACTGAAGGGATTTGAACACAAACTGAATGTTTACACATTGGTGATAATAACTTCCAATGTTTGAACAATTCCTTTATTTACGCGATTTCGCATTAAGTAGCGATCTGCAGCACATTTGACCCTCTGCATGTCCATATGAATGAGCACGGCTCCCACTAGACAGGTTTTCATGAAATTTGATACTTGGTACACAAACAAAACTCCGTCGAGGAACTCCGATTTTGTATAAAATCGACAAAACATCGGACACATTGCATGAAGACCTAATTACATTTATAATGTTGACAGCAGTATACAATATTTTGTAACTCGACAACAGTGCCAAGAGAACCAATTTTTGCATTTCCGTGGTAGCACTCGACACTTTTACAATGTTGCCAGCTATTTGTATGTCAACAAAAATATATAAAGGGGACGAAATGGTACGTTTCGTGGCAGAAACTGATATGCAGCGCACCATAATATTATGTTACGCGTATATTGCCTATTTTGTGATGACTGTGCACTATTTATGGTTTCATAAGGAATTAAATTTTCTGCAAAATAATGTTAGTATGTAAGATACATTTTCTTCCAAAGAAATGCAATTATGTGTAACTTTACCCATGAATTATTTAGTGCCTACCCTCGAAAAGACACAGTGAAAAAAAAAAAGAAGGAAGAAAGCAGTTTGGAAACAGGTATGGCGAAATTTAGTTTTGTGTTCTTCCAGGTTTCGTCACATAAACATCTGAAGGGAAGTAGGTGGATTAATTTGCTCTTGGAACTTATTCATAAAAGTGAAATATTTTCTTAATTAAAGTACGTTGTATCTACTCCTTTTGAAGCCTACACTGCACTCTATCAATGGCAAGTGCTGTACAAGCCTCTGTGCTACCTTGACAAGTTTAAAATACTTCATTAAAACAGCGGGAAATGCTGCTGCCGCCGCCGCCGCCGCCGCAGCCACAGCCGCCGCCACCGCCGCCGCCACCAACACCACCAAACCCGCTGTCAAGTCCTCCACCACAACGCGTTCCCAACTTTCATCACGAGGCTCCCTGCGACTTTTACCGCTGCATTGCTGCGGTCAGACCCCTCACGATCCACCGACAGAGGAACTTGACTTTCGCCACACATTTGGTCACATCTGCATGCCGATAGTATGGTAAATAGTGTGCATTTCGACGCGTTCAGGGACATGAACAGATGTGAACGAGTTACCAGAGGACGTTCGAAATTCACTGTTTAAATCAAACGCACATTACAGTATTGGAAATGTATGGTTTTCTAGGTTAAGAGTGTTGAAGGATTGGCTAATAAACGGCAGATACCTTTTTCGTTTTGAATGCAGTTATAAAGCTGAAAAACATTTCACTAATGCTAAGGTACATCACACAGATGAGAACTGTTGTCGATAAAAGATATACGTATTATAGAGGCAATATTAAGTTCCCTGTGCTTTGAGTAACAGTAAGAAGATTAACAATGATACTGCCGTGTGAAGGCTTCTCTTTACTTTGGACATCATTATCATCATCATCTTCTTCTTCTTCTTCTTCTTCTTCTTCTTCTTCTTCTTC
>Ga0123355_10009056_pt1 | contig 15090 bp, 15 predicted proteins | sample TergutEmb28metaG_3_FD_89872 | JGI IMG/M metagenome (GOLD analysis project Ga0123355, IMG submission 89872) | Embiratermes neotenicus P1 segment gut microbial communities from Petit-Saut dam, French Guiana - Emb289 P1 | ecosystem: Host-associated > Arthropoda: Insects > Digestive system > Gut ...
AATGCTTATCGCTGTTTTAGAAAAACGAGCTGGCTATAAAATGCAAACATATGATTCTTATGTAAATATCGCAGGTGGTCTTCGTGTAGACGAACCGGCAGCTGACGCAGGTGTAATTGCGGCACTGGCATCATGTCATAAAAACAAAGCGGTAGATCCATATACAATGGTAATGGGTGAAGTTGGGCTCGCAGGCGAACTACGAGCTATAAGCCAAGCCGAACGAAGAATAATAGAAGCTGCGCGCCAAGGGTTTAAAACATGTATTATACCCCATGCAAACAAAGCAAAACTAAAAATACCAGATGGTATGCGCGTAATGGGTGCAGCGCATATCGGGGAGTTGTTAGGAGTATTGTTATAAATTTGATTTAAAGTCATCATGTCTGAAAACAAACTATCTATAGGTTTTTCTTGGATGGCTATTGCAAGTGATATACCCTTTATGTAAAATGATAAAAGTGAAATAATTAGAGAGAGGATTTTGTTAACCCATGAAGAAAAAGAAAATTGCAATACTAACTGGCGGCGGAGATGCTCCTGGCCTTAATGCGGTAATTTATTCTATAGTCCGTGCTTGTCATTCTATGATGGACTGCGAACTTATCGGATACAAGTTTGGATATCGCGGTTTATACAACAATGATTTTATGCCCCTTACCCTAGAAACCACATCAGGGATACTCCACAAGGGGGGTACAATGCTATACAACTCCAACAAAGACAATTTATTTGATTATAACGTAATAGAAAATGGTATATCTGTAAAAAAAGATGTCTCTGATGTCGGCGTTGCAAATATGAAAAAAGAAGGTGTCGATGCTCTGGTTGTGTTGGGTGGAGACGGCACACTCACAAGCGCAAGAGACTTTTCACGTAAAGGTGTAAATGTAATTGGCGTACCCAAAACGATTGACAATGACCTTGGTGCGACAGAAACTACATTTGGTTTTGATACCGCCGTAAACATCGTAACAGAAAACCTTGGACGTTTGCACACTACAGCAGAAAGCCATCACCGCGTTATTGTTGTAGAGGTAATGGGCCGTTCTGCCGGTTGGATTGCACTCCATTCTGGTATTGCTGGCTCTGCAGATGTAATACTTATCCCAGAAATACCATATTCGATGGCAGGTATAGTCGAAAAAATCAACGAAAGAAATAAACGAGGAAAGCCTTTTTCGATAGTAGTAGTAACAGAAGGTGCTAAAGAAAAGGGTGGTTCTGCAATCGTATCCAAGGTAGTGGATGATAGCCCTGATCCAACACGATTTGGTGGCGTTGCTGAGTATATAGCCAATTGTCTCGAAAAGTTGGTTGACAACGAAGTACGTCATTGTGTACTGGGTCATATCCAGCGCGGCGGTGATACATCTGCTGCCGATAGACTTCTGTCTGCTAGATATGGTGTCCGTACTGCCGAACTTATAAAAGAAAGTAAATTTGGCAACATGGTTGCCTTAGTAAATGGAAACATGGAATATGTACATTTAGATGAAGTTATCGGAGATGCAAAGGTTTCAACAAGCGGCGATAAATTGGTAGACCCAAATGGAGAACTTGTAAAGGTTGCTAAATCCCTCGGGATTTCATTTGCCGATGCATAACAAAAGCTGGACAAGCTATGTAATATATGGCATAGATGCTGCTGTTTTAATAGCCCTGGATCAACTAGTTAAGTTCTGGGCCATTGCTAATTTGCAAGGCCAAGAAGAACGCCCACTGATCCAGGGCTTTCTTCATCTAACATATGTAGAAAACACAGGTGCCGCTTTTGGATTGCTTTCAGGGTTTAGTGGCGCCCAATTGCTTCTTGCTATTACAAAGATAATAGTCTTGATTCTTGCCACTTGGTATTTCATAAAACTTCCAAGCGAACCTAGGTTTATACTACTGCGTATTCCGATACTTTTGGTGATTTCAGGAGGCCTTGGCAATTTGATAGACCGCGTTCGTCTTGGTCACGTGGTTGATATGTTTGTATTTAGATTTATAGAGTTTCCTGTGTTTAATGTCGCAGACATTTATGTCACTATTGGATCGATAATGTTTGCTGTAATGGTGCTGTTTGTTGTCAAGGATGCACCGTTTTTCAATGCATCACCAAGAGGTGAAGTGTGAAGAAAACCACATCGCGCTTAAATTTGAGGGTGAAATGGGATCGCAAACGCTCCCACTTGGCTCATGGGGTTAAAAATGAATCAATTTATAGTAAATGAATCCGATAATAATGAAAGAATAGATGTATTTTTATCAGAAAATCTAGAAAATTTGAGTCGCAACGCAGCACAACGTTTGATTGAAGAAAATCGCATATCCATAAACGGTAAACACACATCAAAAAATTTCAGAATATCAACAGGTGACACAATTTTATGCACTATCCCCTCACCTACTCCATCAATCGCAGTTGCTGAAGCTATAGCACTAGATATAATTTATGAAGATAGCGATATCATCGTAATAAACAAGCCAAGAGGGCTGGTTGTGCATCCAGCGGCAGGACATCATTGTGGTACTTTGGTAAACGCACTGCTGTATCATTGTGGTGATTCTCTTTCGGGTATAGGTGGTGTAATGCGCCCCGGGATTGTTCATCGGTTGGACAAAGATACATCTGGTTTATTGGTTGTAGCCAAAAACGATACCGCACATCAATCACTTACCATGCAACTTGCAAACCGAGAAATGGGTCGCATGTACCATGCATTATGTATAGGCAGACTCAAAAAAGATCATCAACAAATAGATATACCAATTGGTCGGCACCCAACAAATCGTAAAAAAATGGCTCCCATAGTTCATCACAAAAACAAAAGCCGTGAGGCATTAACAGAAATATCTGTCATAGAAAGACTAAGTCGCTTCACATTAGTCGAAGCACGATTACACACTGGTCGAACCCATCAAATCCGGGTTCATTTGTCACATATAGGATACCCAATTCTTGGTGATTTGGTGTATGGTCCCAAAAAGCCGCTCTTTGGTGTAACACAACAAGTATTGCATGCAAAAAAATTAAGTCTTTGTCATCCGTCATCTAATATAATGATGGATTTTGAAGCTCCACTACCAGATTATTTTATAGAAATACTAGAAAAAGCACGACGTATAACATAATTTTCAAAGGAGGAACACAATGGCAATCAAAAGCAAAATAGCCCAAGCAATGGCAACAGCTCAGCGTTTGGGAGCGGATTATGCAGATATCCGTGTCAAGGACATTAATAGTGAATCTATTACCATGGAAAACGGTACTGTATCTGCAGTTGTAAAGAACCGTAGCCAAGGTTATGGCATACGTGTTTACGTGGACAGATCGATGGGTTTTGCGGCATCAGCTGATATGGATGCTTTGGATGAAACAGTAAAAGAAGCCTATGCAATAGCCAAAGCCAGTCAGGCTCTACAAGCTCATAAAGTAAGACTGTCACCAAAAGAATCATCGACTGGCACCTACTCTACCCCGGTAAAAAGTGATCCATTCGTTGTACCTTTGGCAGAAAAGTTGGCTATACTCGAAAAATGTTATGGCGAAATTAAAGCAGTCTCCGACGTGAGTCATAGCACTTTAGCACTAGATTTCCGCAAGGATTTTGTAATTTATGCAGATACAGATTCGAGTTATGTAGAGCAGGATTTTTGCCAATGTACATGTTATGTTTCGGCATCTGCAGCTTCGGAAAATGACAAACAAAGTCGTAGTTATATTAATGTAATCAGGGGTGGATTTGAAACAGTTATAGACGAAGAGCTCCCCGAAAAAGCTGCTCGTTTGGCAAAAGAAGTCGTAGAACTAATAAATGCACCAGACTGTCCTAGTGGAGAATTTGATTTAGTAATCAATCCAAACCAACTTTTCTTACAAATCCATGAAAGCGTTGGCCATCCTACTGAGCTTGACAGAGTATTAGGTAGCGAAGCTGCTTTTGCTGGGCGAAGTTTCCTCGAAATAAATGATTTAGAAAAGGGACTGGATTATGGCTCTAAACATGTAACACTTGTAGCAGATGCGACATGTGACAAAGGTCTGGGTACCTTTGCATATGACGATGAAGGTGTACCAGCTCAAAACATAACCTTGGTTGATAAGGGCAAATTTGTCGGATTCCAAACTTCCAGGGACAACGCACCAATAATAAACCAGTCCTCTAGTGGTGCAGGACTTTCTGATGGATGGCGCAATCTTCCAATCGTACGCATGACAAATATTAACCTACTGCCTGGTGAAGGTTCTCCTGATGATTTAATTGCGGGGATCGAATATGGATTTTTGTTGGATCAAAACAAAAGTTGGAGTATTGATGATTTACGTGTCAATTTCCAATTTGCCTGCCAGGTTGCATACGAAATTAAAGACGGAAAATTAACAGGCAAAATCTTCAAGAATCCTATCTATGCAGGAAAAACTACGGAGTTTTGGAATAGCTGTGATGGCATTGCAGGGCCAGAACACTGGCAGCTAATTGGTGTACCCAATTGTGGTAAAGGCCAGCCGATGCAAATAATGCGGGTTTCTCATGGCTCTTCTCCCTCCCGATTTAGAAAAGTGAAAGTGGGTGTATCAGATGTTAAGTAGACAAACAGCTCAAAATATAATCGATAAACTGACTTCATATGTTACAACATACGCTACTGTCAATATCACGTATGGCAGCAATGGAACTACCCGTTTTGCAAATTCAGAAATAAGCCAAAATATAGCAATAAGTGATACCAATGTTAGCTTGACGGTTTATGAAGGAAAAAAAGAAGCAACATGTACAACCAATGTTCTAACAGATGATGGATTAAAACAATTGGCAAAAGATGCTCAAGCTATGTTGGCATTTGTACCAGAAGGCGAGTTTGAAGCCTTTACAATGTCACAAAATCCAGTTAAAGAAAAAGAATATTCGAATGAACTAGCATCCAAGTTTGATGCAACTGCCCGTGCAGCATATATCAAAGAAGGTGTTTCCCATGTTAAAAACGGCTTTACAGCAGCAGGAGCACTGGTGCTTAGCCAAAATGCTATTTCCGTAGGCGATAGCCAGGGTGCATTCCGATATGCGGCATACGATCAAATTGCCTTTAATACAGTAGTTACCCACGAAGACGGTACTGCCGGTGCTGGAGAATGCTGCTCGTATACCGATGCACCAGACATCGTTGCTGAGTTTAAAAAAGCACAAACTACAGCCACAGCTGCAATGGGCGCAATAAGCCCAGAACTTGGTGCTCATACTGTTATACTTTCGCCGATAGCCTTCGCAGACCTAATCGGTTTTATGAGCAATATGTTGGGTGCCTATTCAGTTGATGACGGCACAAGTTTTGCGACAGGTAAAATGGGACAACAGGTTTTTGGAAAAAACCTTACAGTAACAGATGATGTAAATTGTCCATGCTCTAGACCTGTGTTTTTTGATTATGAAGGTACCCCTCGCAGTCCACTTACGTTGATCGATAAAGGCAAAATTACATCTTTTATGTATGATAATAAGTTTGCTATGCGACACAAAACACAAAATACAGGTCATGCTGTCACCAACAAAGGCCGAGGCGGTTATTCAGCCAACTTGCAAGTAGCAGGAGGCGATCAATCGCTAGACGAAATTATTGCATCCACAAAGAAAGGCATCTTCATCAATGAGTTTCATTACACAAACTTTGTAAATCCACGTACTTTACAACTTACTGGTTTAACACGCAATGGCACTTTTTTGATAGAAGATGGAAAACTAACATCACCTATATCAACAGTACGTTTTACACAGAGCTTGCTTGATGCATTTAACAATATAACAGCGATCTCTAAAGAGCGAACAAGAGTTAGCGGCTGGATGGGAATTTCTCTTGTGCCTGGCGCAAGGATAGAAAATTTTCATTTTACGAGCAAGCCATAGATATAGTAACTTTGTTGTCTAGTAAACATATGTGCAAAACTCAAAGTCCCGCAAACACCCGATTCCAACGGGATTTGCGGGACTTTTTTTGTCAATAAACTTAAAAAATCAAGGTTTTGTAGTTTAAAGACGTATCATTTCATTCCATCTTCTAATGAAAACAATTCCATAGCCTCTTTTACAAGACGCTCTGTTCTTGCGTGTATTTTTTCAACTGTCCATGTGTCTTGGTTTGCTACATCGATATTCAGACTTAGGCCATTATGATAACCATTATTACGGCCTTCCTTATCCTCTTTGTCGCGTTTTTCCAAGAACGAACGGTTGCTTAACTTGCTGTTGAAGCCAGTAAGAGTAAGATTTCCAAGAGTGTGTACATAATCCGCCTGGTAATCTTTGGCCTTCGCCGCATCGCCACTTGCAATCATATCTACCCATGAATCGGGAATCGTTTCGCCTTGCGGGAAAATATGCTCAATTGTCCAGGTGTAAACCTTGTTTCCTGTGCGGCTCCATAAGTCAATTTCAGTTTCAACAGTCATATATTTTCGTGCTAACTCACATAAGATAAAGCGTGTCGCATCGTAATTTTCGTTGTAAATATGACCACGCAACCGTTCTTCAAAAATGATGTCTGATACAGAAACTGATACAATTCTGCTCTTTGTTGCTTGGTAAATATTATCACCAATTATGCTCTGTTCTTCGATTTCCTCAATCATACTCATAAACATACGGGTTACATCATGGGTTGGCGGTGTGTCAGTCAAGTTTCTTCGGATGAAAAATTTTATGAGAAGCGAGGTCACTTTTGCTATGCAGGTATCGGTTAATTGCAACGCATTTCTCTTTTTTTCTAAGTACATCAAGAACAAGTAGGAAGGCGCACCTTGTACATATGACAGCGTCTGATAACCATCCACTGGTTTTTCATCATCGTCATCACTTAGGCTTAAAATTAACTTTGCGTAGATGGCGGCACTTTCCGTTATTTCATCCATAAAGGCAACTGGGTCACGCTTGATAATTTTTTCGTAAATATCCATTAAATTTGAACGTGTTGCCAAAATTCCGAGTGGATATTGTCGGCTGTCTTCCGTCCGCTTGCAAAGATTGTTTATGTCTCGTCTGAACGCATTGTAGTATTGCCGGAAAAAACGCTCCTGTATTGCATAGTCATCGCCAAGATACTTGAGAACCTGTTGCCACTGTGAGAAGTAATAGTCAATGTTAGCCTTGCCGGCTCTATCAAGCTGTGCCAGCAGCAAATTTTTGATAAGGTCTACGGCGGTAAGAGGCGTGCCGCGGTTATTCAAAGACTCGAATAATGTGTAGGCATCTGCATGGGTAGACACCTCAATGGTAACTATTTGAGCGGCATTTACCTTAGTTAGCATTTCAAAAATGGGTGTTAGGTCTTTGTTGACACTGGTTAAATCCTTCAGCCGCTTGCGGAAGTATTCAAAAGCCTTCTTGATTCGGCGTAAACCTGCGCGAGCAGGCATGGGGTGTTTTTTGATTAAACTTTGTTCTGCCAATACACCTTTGTAATCATCAAAGTTAAAGTTTTGTGTTTGAGGAATGATTCTGGTTTCGGACAACTCTTCATTCAAAACCAATTCTTTTTTTAGCTGCATATAGGCAAGTAGCTGGTCATCTGTAAAACTGCTCTTGAGGGTTGCAATGGATGAATAGATGGATGCAAGCAACAGGCTTAATGTAGTAAGGCGTTGCTGACCGTCAACCACTTGTAGCTTGGGTGAACCCAGTGCATCGTCTGTGTTGTTTATGAATATTATCGTGCCAAGAAAGTAACCTAAATCGTTGTCAGCAAGGTCATCGAATAGGCTCTCCCAGTCTTTTGAACCCCAGGTATATTCCCGTTGGTATTTTGGGATTTCGAAGACTGCTCTGCTGTCTGTGCGAAATAGTACCGATACTGGGGCTTTGTCTACATGTTTTATGCTCATAAATCTGTCCTTTCGTTTATGACGAAACGCAGTTATACCGAGTGGATGCGGTTTTACCTTATATAGAAGCGTAAACGCAATATCAGATATATCTTATATTATTTTCATCAAAAAACTTAGTCCATGCTGGTGGAATATAATCAGAAACAACAAGGTCTATCCGATTTAAATCTAGCATTTTTGCAAAAGACAAACGACCAAACTTACTGCTATCAATTGCTAATATTAGTTCTTGTGCGTTGTTTGCCATTGCTTTTTTTATATCTGCTTCATCAATGTTAGACTCCATAATGCCTTTTTCAAAATCTAAACCCTTGCATGAAATTATGGCTTTATCGGCTGTTACCTTATTTATAACAGAAGTAGCTGAACTGCCTACTAACGATAATGATGAACCTCTTAACACGCCGCCAGTAGAAATTAGGTTTATGTTTTCGGCAGTGGCACATTCCACCAAGATTTCTACTGAGTTGGTTATTAATGTGAGCTTTTGCAATTGCTTTATTTTTTTGGCTATATGGACACTGGTTGAAGACGCATCCAACATTATATTTTCTTTTGGTTGTATAATTTTGTATAGCTTTTCGGCTATTGTTACTTTTTGGTTTTTGTTGGTTTCTACCCGCATTAAATATGGGGGATCTGCAGATAAACTGTCAACTTGTACAGCACCGCCATATGTCTTTTTTAATAAACCTTCTTTTTCCAATTTTTCTAGATCGCGGCGTATAGTTTCTTCAGAAACGGCATATTGCCTTGCTAGTTCTGGCACCAACACGCGTCGTTCTGCTTCCAGAGTCGCTAATATCTGAGTTCTTCTTTCTATTGCTAACATATTGTTTCATTCCTTTGTTTGATGTTTGTTTGTGTGTATTCTATTCCATTTTATGTAAAGCGTCAAACGGCGGCAAATATGCCCTATGCGCGTAATCACTTTAGCAGTGTAGCGAATATTATAGTCATTCATAGTCATTAATTTTACAATAATAACAAAAAAAGCGCGAGAATGTGTACAAAGATGTACAACTCTCGCGCTTGTATGTTCGTATTTTACATTATTGTGAGTATGTTAATGTTGGCACCATAGGTGTATTTATTGTCTGACAAACTCCATGGAGAACAACCCCGTCGTCTACAATTAAAGTACCTGTTAAAATATCTCCAATAACCTCTGCATTGCCAGTAAGATGGATGGCTGTTTTACATTGGATGTTTCCCAAAACTCTGCCTGCTATCCTTGCAGAGTCTGCCATCACATCACCGTCAATAAAACCGCTATCACTAAGGTTTAAGACCCCGTTTATTTCGATATTTCCGATTACATTACCGTCTATACGCATAGAACCGTTATCGGCACCGCTTAAACGAGCAGCATGGATGGTAAATCCTGCTCCTATTACAGTACCGGTAGGCATATCAAAACGATCAACAACAGTACGATTTTTGCGAGACACAGTATCACCTTTCTTTGTAAAAATATTTAGTATTTTATTGATTCCATTGTTCCATCATAAATGGTCGCGGATCGGTTTCTACTCCATTAACGTGTACTTCAAAATGGACATGAGGGCCTGTTGTACGCCCGGTTGTCCCTACACGAGCAATTATATCACCACGTTCCACTCTCTGCCCAACACTTACTTCATTGACGGAGTTATGGGCATAAAGAGTCGTTATCCCACTGCCATGATTAATCATAACAACCAACCCGTATCCGCCACGCCAACCAGCAAAAGAAACAGTACCGCCTCCTGCTGCTCTTATTATTGTTCCTCTTGGGGCTCTTATATCAATACCAGAATGAAATTCACCACCACTACCCCCCATGGGATTTCGGCGCCATCCAAAGTGAGATGATATTTGAGACGATACAGGCCACAATGTAGGGTGGTTTCTTAGATGAGGATCCATTCTTTGACGGTATGATTGTAAATCTTCCAAAAGTAATACTTGCAATTCAAGTTCTAATATTAGTTGATCCAACCTATTGGATAAATCCAATTCTGTAACAGGTGTCACATTGGTTGCGTCGTCTGATGCTGCAAAAACCATAAGGCTTATTTCTGGATTATCAATATCATCAATAAGAGGCACTATGTCCCATAACTCAGAATAGTACATAAGTGCAGCTTGGGATTCTAATAATAAATCAAAGAGGGTAGAAACAGCGGGTATGATAACCCTAGTGCTCAAACCCTCTATAATGGACTGCCGTTCTTCATCAAAATCGCGTATCATTTGTTCTAGATCATTTATTTGATCTTGTAAATCATTGAGAGCACTTTGTTGTTGCTGCCTTAGTAAGTTTTGTTCCATACGAGCCATGCGTTGTTCTTCTGTCAGTTGTTCATAAATATACATACTTTCTTCTACTAGGCGAGCATGTTCGTCTGCTGTTTCGGCTTGGAAATCTTCAAATAACTCTATTGTATCGTGCAAATTATCTCTTGTGTTACGATATTGATCTGCAAAGCGTTCGCTCCGCAAATAAAACCCTGTAGTCACTGCTGTCACCGCAAATATAGTAAACAAGATACAATAGAACACTACCCGCGGTATTCGTAAGCTACGGGTTCTACCAGAACTATATGAGGGCACAAGCATTAAAGAAATATATTTACGCTGTATATGAGATCTTTTGTCTACAAGTGCGCTTACTTTTTTGATTTGCGGGCGTGTGTTATGTCTACGAAACATAGGAAATTCACATCCTTTAATTTAATAGGCACTATACTTTAATAAATTCCACACACATGTTTCACGTAAAGCATCTTATCACAGGTAATAAACAATTTCAAGCAAAAATTAAAAATATATGAAATATATATTACGAAATTATTAAATCCATACAATTACACTTGACTAAAAGGTGCGTTTTAGTGTAATTTTTCATAAGCTATACTTATATAATACAGGCTCTACCTGTGGAGTGTGATAATATGGATCAGGGAAACCAATTGATGGACTTGAGAAATCAAGTACCAGATATGCCAACATTTGAAGAAGATGATTTTGATTTGATAGAGCATAAAAATACGGCTACAGCAAAAACCAAGGCCAAGGCTAGGGTAAAGCGTGATCGCCGTAAAGTATCGGTAGGACGACTTATAATAGCAATTGCTGCAATGGCTGTATGTGCTTTGCTTTATTTTATGGCTGTAGGATTGGTTGGGATTTTGTCGTAAGAAAGTACATAATATATTTTATTTCATACAAAGGGGACAAGTTTGATGGTATGGCTATACCATTATAGTTGTCCCCTTTTATTTGCTGTCAATTTTATTCATGTATGTTTTTGTCATTCTGCGTGAAGAGGTATCAACACGATACTTTCAACGTACGCACGCAATTTAGTTTCGTATGTCAATCATCATAAATTTCTACTCTATAAAGAAATTGTCACATAAAGTTTGCGGCTGAAATACATCGTATAGAAAATTTTATTGCATTTTTAACTGCTTTATAAGAAGGGGTATGCTATTAATTTTGATGCGCAAGCGCATAAACCGACATTTTCACGTTGATATGAATACAATAGCATGATAATCCAACACAGTTTTTGTTTTGGATGCATAAATGCATATAATTATGCTATTATTGAAGTGATGATGTAGCGAGAGAAATTTATATTGCACGCTCAAGGAGGCAGTTAATGGCAACATGGATTGCACATATGCGGATAGCCGAATACTTTATGGATAATTATGCTTCTTTAAATAATACGGCTTTTTTAGTGGGTAATATCGGGCCGGATTGCGGTGTCCCTAATAATGATTGGAGCCAGTTCACACCTGATGGGAACATAACCCACTGGAAAACAGGCGATAAATCAACTATTGATGCAGAGGGGTTTAGGCGGATATATTTACAGGCAAAGTACGAAAAATATCCTTTCTTTATGGGATATTAGGTACACTTGCTTACGGATATTGAATGGAACAAATTGTACGAAAAGAAAAAGAGTGAACCGATATATGCAGAGGGTCTGAATGCCGATAAAAATTTTATTTGGACTATAAAAAAAGATTGGTATGGTCAGGATCGTGTTTATTTGCAAGAAAATAAAGAATCCGTTTTTTTTACGAAGTTCTCTCAAATAAACGAATTTCCGAATGTATATTTTGACTTTTATCCAGATGTTGCGTTCATACGTCAAATAAAATACATAACTAATTGGTATTTAAGTGAGTTTGAAAATGAAAATCCAAATAGGCCATTTCCATTTTTATCAAAAGATGAGATGGATAATTTTATAAATAATACGATTTGCTTTCTGATAAATTCCTGTGGCATAGTATAAACATTTTTTCAGATAACGGAACCTTAACACGTATCCTACGAAAATTGTGTTAAGGTTCTAGTTTCATGTGCGCAGAGGCGCATGAAGTTTATCACAAATGAATGTGTTTTCACACTAAACCTAAAACAAGTGAGGCGCAAGCTAAAAACCTAGAAACAAGGCATTTCTAACCATAACACAATTGCATCAAAGTTACCGTCATCAGAGCTGCAACGAAATTAAATTTACGACCATAAAAAATCGCGGGCTTCAACGTGCTTTTATGGTCGCTCATTTAGTATTTCGTTACAACTCTATTGACGAAAGGAGTGCATAATTATTCACAAAATATACTTTTCAAGACAACCCGTTCTTTCTTTTCTTTTATTCGAGTAATTTTTTCAATTTGGCAATTTCTATTAAAGGCCATCGGGTTTCTATATCTAAGCCACGCTTTACGCAAAAATCCACAACTCTTTCCCATGCGGCAATGGCTTCCTTGTTCTTGCCTAAATCTTTGTAGATAAATGCAAGTGAATAATAGCTCCCACCCTCGTTTGGCGCGACTGCAATGGCCTTTTCGTGAAACTCAATTGCTTCGTCGTATCTTTTTAGAGTGCGGTACAGATTTCCACACTGGTTTAATAGCCATGAGTCGTCTGGGAAATTTCCCAGGCCTTCTTCCGTTATTTTCAATGCTTTTTCAGGCATATTTGCGTATTCGTACGCACAGGCGAGTAATTGCCAATTTCGTACATTGTCTGAGTCTTTCTTCAAAGCCTCTTGCCATGTTGCTATGTTTTCATCGTTACGGCTGGTTTTGGATAAAAGCATCATCAACTGTGATTCGGATTTGTTCCCAGCAGCGATTGCTTGTCTGAATAACTCCTCCGCTTTTTTAGCCAAAGCATAGGAATGATACTCGTTTAAAATACCGTACATTCTCATGTCAACGCCATCGGGTTTGCCATTGGCAAAGAGCTGTTCACATTCTTTGTCTGCTCTTTCGTAATCTTCTTTTCTGCCCGATTGTTCGTAGATCGCACACAGTCGATGCGCCTTGTTTTTGTAGCCGCTTATGTTTTGTGTAAAAAGCTGGTCGATGGTTACGTCAAAATATTCGGCAATTTGCGGTATTAGTTGCAGGTCGGGGCTGGTTACGCCGTTTTCCCATTTGCTGATGGACTGATACGTTATAGCAAGATGTTCGGCCAACTGCTCTTGTGTTGCGCCTTTTTCAGCTCTTAATGCTTTGATATTGTCTCCAATTCTTAGGGTCATGCGTACCTCCAAAGTTGTTTTTCCGCGGTAAGATCAATTTACATTGCTTGAGAGTAACAGACAATAACGTGTTGCGCTATGCTAACTAACGTGTTGTGTGAGTAAGCTATATTACACTATGCGGATACATATATATGCAAACAACATGCATATTTATTCAATGAAGCCGGTATGGTGTCATACCGCTTTTTTCGCTAAATCAATGCATTTGTGGATTTTTTGTGCGGATTTCATATGCAAGATTTTTCTATAATCAAATATAGTCATGCACAACGGGCTGGCTATAAAAGTGATTGACTATATATGTAATTTTTTTGTTTTTCTATAGTCTGCGAGTATGTTGTATTTGTTTTGTTGTTGTGGTATTATTAATGTATTACACGAAGGAGGTTTCATATGCCATCTGAATTTGAAATAAAGAAACAAATTTGCGATATTGGCAAGCGTATTTATGATAGAGGTTTTATTGCCGCAAATGACGGTAATATTACAGTAAAACTAAATTCAAATGAATTTTTGTGTACCCCAACTGGTGTCAGCAAAGGCTTTATGACCCCAGACATGATTTGTAAGATTGACGCATCAGGCAAGGTTTTGCAATCAAAAGGTCAATATCGCCCTTCTTCCGAAATAAAAATGCATCTTCGTGTTTACAAAGAACGATCAGATGTTAACTCTGTCGTCCATGCACATCCACCATATGCAACAAGCTATGCAATCGTAGGTACCCCTCTTACAGAACCTATCATGCCTGAGGCTATTGTTATATTGGGTTGTGTACCAATTGCCGAGTATGGCACCCCTTCGACTGATGAAATCCCTAACAATGTAGCCAAATATTTGCAACATTATGATGCTGTTCTACTTGAAAATCATGGCGCGCTTTCTTATGCTGGTGATTTACTTGCTGCATATCATAAAATGGAGTCGTTGGAGTTTTACGCAAAGCTATTGTTTATTTCTAATCAAATCGGTCAACCCCAACAATTGGACAAACAAAAGGTTGCTAGGCTTTATGAGCTTCGTAGAGAAATGGGGCTACCAGGAAAGCATCCTGCCGATATCTGCGCTAAACTAAACGGTGGTAAAGGATGTCATTGCAAATGCAATCCTAGTGACGATAAAAAAATACCAAGTTCAACAAAAATCCCCTACCCTACAGACAACAAAGATGCAGAGGTTGTGGAAGCAGTTGTACGCAAGGTATTAGCCAAGTTCTCTATGTAGGCATTATGATTGGTATGAAATAGATAGGGGTTGAAATGAAAAGATCTAAGCGATTTGAAGTGCTAAACAACCGCCCAGTCAACAAGGATGGATTTATTACCGAGTGGCCCGAAGCCGGGTTTATAGCCATGCATAGCCCTTATGATCCTACCCCATCAATACGGGTCAAAGATGGCATTATTACAGAAATAGACGGTACATCTCGTGAAAATTTTGATTTTATCGACTCTTTTATTGCGGACTATACAATCAATCCATCAAAAACACATTTCATGGAAATCCCATCTGTTGACATTGCACACATGCTTGTAGACATAAATATTCCCCGGGAAAAGATTGTGGAAGTTATATCTGGCATCACACCTGCAAAAATCACAGAAATAATGAACCACTTAAACGTTGTTGAAATGATGATGGCTATGCAAAAAATGCGAGCCAGAAGCAC
>Ga0123355_10009057_pt1 | contig 15089 bp, 8 predicted proteins | sample TergutEmb28metaG_3_FD_89872 | JGI IMG/M metagenome (GOLD analysis project Ga0123355, IMG submission 89872) | Embiratermes neotenicus P1 segment gut microbial communities from Petit-Saut dam, French Guiana - Emb289 P1 | ecosystem: Host-associated > Arthropoda: Insects > Digestive system > Gut ...
CGAGGGTCCGTAATAACGTATCACTGGGTTCCCTTCTGCGTTCCCGAGACTGCTTGTTATGCGGCTGCTGGTGTAGGAACTAGTAGAACCGGTCCTATCACTATCACTGCCAAGGCAAGACTCAAGGCAGGCTGTTGTGAGCAATGTTATGAAACTTCGAATTCCATAAAATGTGTTTTTTTTTATTTGAGGTTATTCGCCCCTTTATGTTATAACAACAATAAAAAAGCAAAACGCGTCTGTCGAACAGCTGTACATTTAAAATCAGGCAATCGGTTACATGTGTCGACTTATATTTATGCCATCATCGTGCTGTATATAGAAATAAAAAAGAAGACTTTTACAAGTGTAATTGTTAAATATTCAGGTTCATATCTCAAACTTAGATCTCAAACAAGTTTGAAATCTGAACTTGAATATTTAGTAACATAAATTGCAAAATTTTTGTCTTTTTAAATTTCAGTATTCAGCCTGATGATGGCGTAACTATAAAGCAAAACATGTAGCTGATTATCTGATTCTAAATAAATAGTTGTGTTTTATGGACATATATTGTTTCTTTTATTGGATTTCTTTACTTTTTGGTCTTTGTAGCATGAATTCCAGCAGGAGTTGTATATGCAGTGCCAGTTGTGGCTGCGTGAGCCCAGCCGATTTGGTGTTACTCTTTACTAGATGATGGTTTGTCTTTCCTCATTGAGGAAAACAAGGGTGTAATTTGTTCCTTTTTGGGTAATTCCCCGGCGGGGAATTACCCAAAAAGGAACAAATTACATTTAGAACACGGCGAAAGCTTAAAAAAAAACAGGGGAGATTTCTGGTAATTACCACTCCCGTATTCGGGGTTACCGGGCCAAATAGGAGGGAAAACTTGTTTTCTCTCCTTTCTGAAAAAATAAAATATTTATATTTTATTTAAAAAACAATCAGACATTTTAAAAAAAAAAGCACGTGGAATCTGTAAAATGCCTACTGGTGAAAATAAGACAAATAAAACAAGGATACATCTATAAAAATATCCAACAAAATAGAGAGATATTGTAATATACAATTCTATGTTTAAAACTTTATGCCTCCAACTTGTTTCGATCTTTACGGATCATCTTCGGGGAGGAGCTACATCAATTAATTATGTGCAAAACAATAATTAAGATTAAATTAATACTTATTAATAATAATTAAGGTAGTTTGTTCTCCGAAAACCAATGAAACATCTGCAATATATTATAAGGCACTACTTACTTTCTGGAAGTCGATGTTACGTTTATTTACACTGTAACGTTACCTCGTTTCTCTTGTGTTGTTGTTCGTGATAATTAACTTCAAGTTACTGAATGCTTCTCCAAGGCATACTAAGTACCGTTGAAATTTAATGGTTCTAAACTAGGTAATGAAATAAAAATATTTGTATCCAGCATTGTGGCCACCTAATACACTTTAAGCAAAATGAAAACGATAAATACAGGCTAAAAATGGAATATGGAAGTCAGACCGTTTACATGTCTTTTCTTTTTATTTTCATGTTTAATTGCACTCGTTGACCAAGCCATGTAACCGCGTTCTTTGTCCGCGATTGCTCTGTCATGAATGTGCAGCATAACGGTAGGGACTATTAGGTTACTGGAGCGAGTTACGGAGCGCTTTGTCTTTTTCTTCGTGGATGTATTGACAGGACTTTTTTTACCATAAATGTCTCTGAGATCTAGGCACGAAAAACTGAATCATAAAAAGACAAGCAATGTTTATAACGTGATATTGAGGCGCGTTCTTGCAACCACAGTTGACGTGGAAACGCAGTGAGTATTACATATTTTGAGAGTGAGCCTGTAGCCTTATTTATCCGGAACACAAAGTACTTACTTCATATTATATTGTTATCTGTGGCCTGTCTGGCTGTACTATATTTTTCCACAATATGTTATAAACGGCACGATTTTCGAAGAACATTTATTGTAATTAAAATGTGTGTTTTGTATATCTCTATAACTTATGTGTGAAACATTTCTCATTCTAACAAGAATGTAGCGACATATTATAAATGTACATAGGTCTTCGTGTAAAGTACCCGTTATTATTGTAGGATTTTAATGAAAATTGAGTTTTCTCAACAGATTTTCAAAAATCCTCAAATATCAAATGTAATGAAAATCCATCCAGTGGGACCCGGCTTCCATGCGGTCAGACGGACAGATATGACGAAGATAATAATCTCTTTTCGCAATTTTGCGAACTCTCCTAAAAACGTCGAAAGGTATGGCGAGAGATTTGAAACGCCTGCCTTTGAATTGGTTGCTTTTTCTGATTATTTAAAACGTCGAATTACCTTGGCAGCCGTGAGATAGACATAAGCGGCTAGTCCATTTTATAGCTTAATGTAGAGATTTACTTTAAGTTATCTTCAATTGTGTTTCCCTACACTACGGAAGGATTATTTCTCTTTATATTAATCCAAATAAAGTCCTGTCTTTTTACAATCAGTCCTTAATGCAGTGTCATTTATACACGTTTATTTTAATGTTGTATTAACAGTGCTAGAGTAAACTATTTATTGACGCTCTAAGAACGTGGGGTATTATTTTGAATTTTGAAAGAAAGTATATATATATATTTCGGACGCAAAATATGCGTGGTGTTAATTCGAACTCAATTCTAGGAGCGACAGCTAAGAATATTACCGAGAAAATCAAGTATGGGTTTGGTCTATGAGTCCCACCCACCCAAGGTTATTCTTTAAATAAATTCTGAGCTTTTCGTGCATATGAAATCTCAATGTAACTCTCTGGTCAATTCACATCTCTCTGTGATAGTTCTTAATGTTCTGAATGTGTCACGATTACAGGATACCAGCAGCTACGAATAAATTTTTGTGAAAAGTGAGTGGCTCGAGAAAGTCCGAGACGTTCTAGGTATGGATTAACTGCTGTCATTTCAACCAGGCCCAAAGCCTAAAAGTATCTGTGCTACCGGCCCAGTTTGAGTCTCGAATGAAGTTCATAAGAACATGGTTACTAGACCAGTGCACTGCCAATCTGCAAATATTGCGAGCCGCAAGCTGATACAGCACGCGGCTTGCACTTAAGACCCTATTCGTATTCCTAATATTGTCGTATACTAGTAGGATATGGCAGGAAATGCACTTTTAGGCTGCCTGAAATTTGTGCATATTAAACGGAACAGTAATGAAGAGCCTTACAGCAAGTGAAACAGCACATGTGTAGAAGGATTTTGATACAGATAGACTACCGTTAGTTGAGGCGATTCTGTAAATCACAATATTAATTCGTATTTGTGGAGTCCCGTCAATAATGACGATCTTGATAATGAAGATTTGGAAGATGACATGTGGGAAGAACTTGTACAGGCACAGTATGGCTTAAATTATTTTGATATTTTTTATCACATGAAAGATAGTGTACTTCTTATTGTCACAAAACCAACTAATTGCACATAACAGGCATGTGAGATAAGCGCACACGATATTCCCTCCTACAGGTTTCGACTGAAGATCTTTGCCATCATGTCTGAAACTTATATAGTTTAAAACGTAATGAAGACAATGTTTATGTAAGCATATAAGGTAAAATGAACAGAAAATGAGTAGAATATTTACTAGGATATAAAATGTTTTTCCTCATAAACACGTCGTGAATAAAGACTATAAAGTTTTCGTGCTACTTGCTGGGGGGTCTGAAACAACTGTAACAAATTTTAAACTATACATATTATCATTTTGATGCATTTTATTTTGCAGTAAGCACTGACTATGTTGTATCATTTTAACCTATATATTCATATAAACAATGGTTTTATTAGATTTAGACTGTAACAGTTTTAGACGTCGCTCCATGATGATGGTTGTCGACCGCCAAGGCAAGTAGACAGGAATATCATGTTATGTATTTACATGCTTTGTATTTTCAAATCGTTGAGGCGCGTTCGGAAGATTGCGAACAACGACTATTAGCAATATCACGTCCGTCCGTCCGAATGAAGCAACTCAGCTCCTAGTGGACGAATTTTCTGGAAATTGATTTTTTTTTTAAATCTGTCAAGAAAGTTCAAGGTTCATTAAAATGTAACAAGAATAACAGGTACTTTACATGAAGACCAATACACATTTTTATCACATCTCGCTCAATTCTTCTTAGAATGAGAAATATTTCAGACATAAGTCGTACAGAAAGTTAAAACACGCGTTTTACATTCAATAACTTACAAAAATCGCGCATTTTATGAGATAATGTGGTGAAATATTGTAGAGCCGGACAGGCCACAGATGACAATATGGCATTTGCGCATTGAAAGCTGGGTAAGTTTGGCTACATACACACACTTTTAGAATATGTAATACTTACTGTTTTTGTACTGCAAAAATTGTTGCACGAACGCGCCTCAATGTTACATCCTACGTACATTGCATATCTACGTAATAATAAGAAGGATTAGGTAAACTCTTTGATTAGTGACTTTAAAACCCGTGACTTAGCTGTAAGGTGTTACCAACATATTGACCAATCTCCGAGTCCATAAAACTGGAAGCGACAAGCTGATTACCCTGTCACAATAATATATTACGCCACCCTCCTATGGCCTCATTACCCACATTTACATTTACCTTATGATGGTAATTGTTCTGATGAACATATGTACACGTACAGACACAAGGTCAAATAAGACTTAGTATTATGGTGTCACAGACATCACTCCTGATATGTAATCGAGGTGTGTTTATTCGAAGTCAAACCTAGACCGTGTCGACTAAAAATGGTTACCGAAGTTTTGGAGGGATTTACTGACCCCATCTTTAGGGTCAAATATTCTTCTTGCACTGCTAGATCAGGAGGGAGGCAGAACGGTCCTCCATTATCACATAAGTTCGTTCTCACCAACACTACTGTCGGAACCTACCAGACTACACGACATGTTAACCCCGAAAACAGTCGTCATTAAATATCGAAGGTGTTTTTCAATATATAACATTTTTTTATTTCCCAAAACTTATAGCACGTTTTACGAAATAAGAATTTTGTCTGAGAGTAGAATTGTAACTGACGGTCCATTTGTTCTTCCGTCCGTCAAAGGCGTGTCATTGAAGTAGTGAAGTGCGCCGTGCAGTACAGCAACGTCTCCGACTCTGCTATAAGGCAGGGCAATCTAAGTAAAGTATTGCAGGTATATTTCTATCTCACAACTATGAAGTGTCCCGCCTGCTCGAAATTCACTCGGAGACAAAGTTTCGAATCGTGTTTAGGTCTCGCCTGCTTGTGTGCTACTTGGATCACTCAGTTACATCCATCAACGTCATTGACATTTTCGCCCCCGTCTGGCGGTCTTGTGTTTAGCTACAAGATCCAGATCTCGTGAGATGTAAGGCCTTGTCGGCTGGTAGTTCGTTACGGGCTTTAATGCACACAGATTTCCGAAAAAGTAGGTTATTATTTTCCAGTTTATACGGCGGTATATTCCTTACGATTTGAATCTTCATCAGCACAGCTTTCAGAACCTCAAGTCTCGCAAATTATCTTTACTTTTTTCCTACCTCTTAATTTAAACTCCTCTATTTTTTCTGTTTTCTTGGAATTCTTTTCTTCTTTGATTTTTACATATTTTTTTCCCAATTGAAAGAACCTGACAGGCTGACACTGAAGGAATATAGGACGTAAACTTATGCCTGTTTATGTAACATGAAGCATATCGTGAAGGTTCTGGCGTATAATGTGAAAATTTCATTTGTGGAATATAATTAATTTGCCCAGTCTGACAACAATTTCGCCTTGAACTTTTCAGCGTGTTTCCAATCAAGCTGCGGCAATTCATCTCTATTACTGTCTGCCTCTTGAGGCCTGGTTGTGAGCTAACAAGCACAAGAGACAAATATTTACGCAACATTTGTATTTTCCTTCGTAGCATCTCACTTCGGACTGCGACAGTGATAACCTCTTTCATTCAGTAGATCAATGAGGTATTTGCATAAGTTACTTCTCATAGATTGCTTTCTCTGTCGCAATGATATGTGGTATTGTTAGACAAACTGCTAAAGTTGGAACAATTGTATTTGCTGTCACATTTCGATTTACAGATTTCACTGGTTAATCCCTCTAAACTGCTCTGGCTAAAATTTATCTTCAATTAACGAAGAGTGTAGACACTTGTTACGACTCAAGGAACGGGCTGTCGCCCAGTCATGAACCATTATACGTGTTTTGTTCTCTGTTTGAAATTCGTAACCCACATAAATTTTTGACCATAGTCTTAAAGAGTTTTTATTTCCTTCAGCGGAGATTGCAAATTCTGAGTAAAAACCAAACGGCAATAATTTAAATTGTTACTCTGAATTCTTTATAGTTATACATACGTGTTTATGTAATTCTGTAGTTTATAATGTAAAAAAGCAGCCTTATAATTATAGGCTCCAATTATATTAAATGAACCGAGAGAGTTGGCTGAGTTGGTTAAGGCTGCTGGCTTTGATGGGGAAGCTTATGTTTCATATCTCAGCAGAGCCAGTGATTAATATGACTGATATATTTCGTGACCTTCCTTTGCCCCTCCAAACACGTTCCGGTAGCAGTAGACCACGATTACTTCCTTCTGCATCTCGTATAATGCACTTAGAATGTCTTCGTTGTAAGTTATGTCGCCTGTTATGATATTTTCCTTGAATATATAATTAGTAAACAAGGGTAGCAAAGACGTGTCATATAAGGTATTAGTCACGTAAGCGACAGTAAAGTATTATGATAATAGAACAGGACACGATTTGGGAATTCCCTGATTCAAAACCTGAGATAGCTTGAACTCAATTACAACTGTTAATTAATCCTTGTAGTAGAGTATATATTTCATTCCAGATTTTAAAGCTGCACAGTTTTGAGGAAAGAAATTACATAAGTACAGTCGCACGCGTTATCTCTAAATAAGCATACAAATAAATAACATCTATTTTGAGCAGGAATCTCATGACAAAACCTGCTTTTGCACGTTACCGCTTCGTGTCAAGATAGTAAGGCTTCTGTGTTGATTCTCATAGCCTCTTCTCCTTGTTCTGGTTAATGACAGCTAAATGCTCTACTTGTGCGCGCCAGATGGATGGACAGGCTACAGGACGGGTTTTCTGCTAGGTCAGTTGCTAGCGCTGGGTGCAGTGATCAGAAGGGTTCTACAGTCACTCAAGTTAGTATGAACAGCTGTTTACTGCACAGATTGTGAATGATAGACACATAATTGTGTATAAATGTGAGATTTACAAGATTTGTATTTCATTCTGCAACATTCCCTGGTAAGATATACGTCTGCGATATGTGTGAGTGAACACGATATTGAACTTTATTCTTCCGTACAACGCAGTTCGATGTCTGTAACTTTCTCAGAAGCGGCCATTGTCATATTATTGTAGCAGTGTACTAGATTTTTTCCAGGAAGTTTAATGTGGTTCACACGTAAGTAAAGTGTTCAAATTTGAAGAAGTTTTATTGGCACAGGATCTCCCTAAGATGTACTCAATTCCAAAAGAAGGTGAGACAAGGGATGTTCAATTATTAGAGTTCAGAAGCAAGTTCAGATATTTTTTGGTACATGAAAAGAAACCCCGAACGTCCATAATAATGGGTTAAAATTAAAATATTTTGTGGCACTATTTTGGATTTCGTTTTGCCTTGATCGAAATTTGCTTGTTTCTTTGTCACACATTGGTCTTAAACAGCTACCCCTTTTCAAGTTTCTTCTTTTAGGAGGCTGGAGTCTCCTCAAATAGAACTATGCGCTTTTCTCATTTACGCCATGAGTTCTACATCCTATGGCCATTGAACTTCGGGGACTCAATTCCAATTACTGCCCAGGACGAAGAAGTTTTACATTTTTAGGCACTTTAAACGTATTCACGCCCGTACGGTGCCGGTAAGTTGTGACGAATGAAATGTCCGTACAGTGCACCGATGCCGACGTGCCTGGGTTAAACTAGTTGCCACTATTGGTAGATATAAAAAAAAATTCTACCTCTGAATTCAGGCTGCCCCGCAGTGTAAATGAGATCTTCGCCTTCTGGGATGTTAAGGCAGCGTAGATGGGCAGTTAGTTACCGTCGTTTCGGGACAACTTAACGGTCCCATCTTCAAGAGAGGGATAGGTTGTCCTCAAAAGACGCTAAGTACCAATGTACGTAGCGTAACATCACAAAGAACGACGATGTCGCAACGTTCTATTTGATCAGTGTAGTTTACAAAGAAACTATAACACTGTGTTCATTCAGTGCGGTGCCCTCTTATGTGTGCATGTCAATGCCCTGATGCATTAAATCCGTCAAAAACTGCCATGTTTTCATGGAACTCACTCCAAAATCATATATCATTGCCGCGTTTAAAAGGTGATGATAAATTACGGCTATGAATTCAACATTTTTATATTAAGTTAATATAAATACGGGACTAATCATTGGAAAGATAGTTATGTTCCAATTTCAAACAACAGCTTTTTACCATCACACATTTCAAATATATTGGTTCAGGCCCAGTGCTTTAAGTATTCTTAGACCTGAGTATGGGGCTTGAAGGTGTGACCACTGTCATTGCAGGCTGTGTTTTGTTCTTTGGATGATAGGCGGTTGTTAGTCCATCATGAAGGGTTGGATTTTGCGGGCAGGTCAACTCTTGACTGGGGTAAAGATTTAGAATATATGTTCACATATTTTTACCATCTCTTCAGCGTATATACTTTAAAACAGAATGTTCCGTTGATATATACGTTATCTTTTTATTTCAATTCTATTGAAAGTATTAATATTCTATCCATTTTTGAGACTCATGTATTGTAGTAGTAAAGCTGTCGTGCAAGTGAAATCGCATTCCTCAGTGTTTTAGACACATCAGCATAGAAGACAAGTTTGCAATCATTGAGTTTTTGTTGAATGAACCCGAAATTTTCAAACAAGATTCTTGGGTTGGTGTTGGTGGCTTAATGACTAAATCTTAATGTTTCAGGTACTTATTTACTTATCCTTTATTTAAAGACGCCACCAATCTCACAGACTGTGGTGTCGAGAGTAAAGTTGATTAAGAAGTAATGAATTAGGATGTGGAGTGGACTTGAGGCACTTTTCCGGCTTTAACCTGCAGGGACTGAGGCAACCCAAGAATTTTCATTGATGATAGCTGGTTTTCAGGCTGACATTCGAATCTGAAACTTCCGGATTACGAAGCAGGAGTGCTGCCTGTCAAGACCTCATAAGCACTTTGTGTTTCAGCTCTGCACTGGTTGTTTAGTGACATAGGTCTTTTATGTCAAACAACGTCATTTAATTTTTAGGGAGTTATCCTCACCGCAGTAACATCGTTTGAAAATTGCTTGGAATTTGCCATTATATCTTTATTTTACAGTCTAATATTTGTTTTCTAGTTTCGTAAACGACGATTTTACTGGTTTCTGTGCCCCGGGGGTGTTTATATTACTTGCAATCAACCGAACTGGATTACACCACTAAGGAATCACAAATTAGATTTGAAAAGTAATATTGTCACGTAAATCTATATTTAATTATGCATATTATTAGATGTTGTAAATATAAATATATATATAATGATACGGTATATTATTCCTGAAATATTCAGTGTATAATAAATGGAATATAAATTATGAGATACAATTTTTTTAACCTATTTCATACTTGATAGGAGCCGGGATAGCGTAGTCCGTATAGCGAGTCGCTACGGGCTGGATGGTCCGGTGATCGAATCCCGGTGGGGGAAAGATTTTCCGCACCTGTCCAGACCGGCTCTGAGACCCACCCAGCCTTCTATAAAATGGGCACCGGGTCTTTCCCGGGGGTAAAGCGGCCGGGACGTGGCCTTGACCACCCACCCCCCTCTAGCGCCGAGGTTCAAGAAAGAGAAGAGCTATACCTCTACTCCCCCTCTGGGCCTTCGTGGCCTGTTCTAGGGTGAACTTACTTTTACCTTTACTTTTATTTTATACTTGATAATATAAGAGGTCCAGAAGCCACTTCGTAGACGTAAATTCAGACATTTATTTCTTAATATATCGAGACATTTCGGGTTCTGTATAAAATTATTATTATTATTATTATTATTATATAAATGTGTACTTTCAATGTAAATAGCGCTGATTCATTTATATAAAGCACTCGGTAAACAGGAACACGGTGAAAATATAATTGTGTTGTTTTTCAGCTCTGCACTGGCGGTTCAGTGACGGATCTGGTTCAAGGACTCAAATGCCGCGCTGAAAGTCTTACAGAGGACCAGATAGCATACATAATTAGAGAGACAGTTGAGGTAACGTACATAGGTTTAGCATTGCAAATGAATGCAGCAAGTTTTTCCCAGAGAAACAGTGACTGGAATACAGATTATAGTGGTATGTGTGTGGGCGGACCCTTAAAGGACGGACGGATGGACGGACGGACGAATGGACTCAAAATTCAGATCACCAAAGAATTTTAAGCGTATAATAAACTTCTGCAGTGAGATTAGGCTGTGTTCTGTCTATTTTAGGCGCTTTCGCAGAATTGAGAAGCGCGACAACTTCGTTATGTCTGTCTGTGCGTCCTCATTGAACAACTCGGCTTCCACTAGACGGGTTTTCACGAAACTAGATATTTGAGTAACCGTGGACAGATACACAATTGTCATTAAGATCTGGCAAGAATAACGGGTACTTCGTTTGAATATGAATGCACATATATAATAATATCTCTCTGAATTCTTCTTAGGGCGATAAATTTTTCAGACAAATATTGTGTGGAAAATAAAAACACATATTTCATGTTCAAAGACTTTTTTTCTGAAAACAATGCCTCTCATGAGATATGTGGAAAAATATTGCAGCGCCGAAGAGATCACGGATGAAAATACACTAAGGCGCATGCACTTTGCATGCTGGGTAACTCAGATTAGAGATACACATTTGGACTATGTACTACTTATTGCTCTTTCAAGGCAACAGCCGTTACGCGAAAGCGCATCAGTATTACGTTTATACGTACATTGCCTCTCTTCTTCATATGTGCTTTTAAAGACGAGTTATCAATTCAGGTGAAGCAGCTAGCTGCTAATTTCTGACATTGAGTCACCTTTCCTTTTGAGAATTTCCGTTTCTTCCCGACAATATAGTCTACTGAAGAATGTGTTCAGTATTTCTGAGCAGATATTATGTTACCAAAATATCAGTCCTCAGCTGGTGTTTTATCGATTGCCTGGCAATTTGATGGACCCGTGGTTAGAAGATAAGTGCAGTTCTATGCATGTGTGTATGTGTACGAATGCTTGCGAAGTGTATAAAATATTAAATGTCGAATGACCTGTGTAGAATTCGTATTTTTCAGAGATAGATCTTAGCATTATGTACTTAACCCAACAGAACAGGTTTTGTTTTATTAGTTTTCCCTGAGAGAAAGGTAAACATTTTTACCATATTTTTCTCTGAGGTACGCGCTCTTACACACTAATTGTCATTGCAACCGTTGTACCGGGTTGCTTTCTGTGGGGTTTTTACTCTGAGGTCAAAGATAGAGTTCGTCTTTAGAATGTTCACCGCGAGGTAGGCTCTAAGGCCAAAGAAATAGTTGGACGTAACTCACTCAATCACTCCCTCACAGCAAGGTTATTTTGTAAGTTGGACTTCTATTTACTGCAAAGTAGCCTATAGAGAATAACTGTGTTTATATTAGACACTTATTAGTTGAAACTGTTTTGGCAGGCTCTCATATACCTCCACAGCAACCACTGCATGCACAGGGATGTGAAAGGACACAACATCTTACTGACAGAAGATGCTCATGTGAAGCTTGTGGACTTCGGAGTATCTTCCCATCTTGCTGCGACTCTTGGTCGCAGGAACACCTCAGTTGGCACACCGTACTGGATGGCTCCTGAGGTAACACATCATGCGGAAAGTATCTGTAACTGACATTTTAGAATGTCTTAGGAGCTGGAATAGTATAGTCGTTGTAGGGACTAGTTGTGGGATGAAATGTTTCGGGTTCGAATTTCGGCAGGAGAAAGACATTTATTTCTGTTCTAAAACGATCAGACCGACTCTGGGGCCCATCCATCTCTTATTCAGTGGATATCGCGTGTCTCTGTCGGATACAGCAGCCGGGACGTAAAGTTGACCACTCACCTCCATATTCCGTTTTAATGGCGTGGACAGGGTGTATTTCCTTCATCTGTGTAGAATATTTTATTTCGCTGTAAATAGACATGCTTATTTCATTCTTGTCACATATGTATTTAAATATGGTCATGGCATGTTGGCAGGTTAAAGAGGCTGTTCCTGAAATAATTCTCATATTTAATATGAGTAACTGGGCCAGGTCTAGGTACAAGCCAACCACTTACATTCCCTAGTGACAAATTCTGTAGGTCGTGTTGTACCTGAATTCCCCTACACAGTTTCGTCGTACAGAATGTGGGTGCAGGAAAAATTTGGCTTTAAATTAATGTACCATAGAAAAAACACTGAAACCGTTATGCTTGTTCACGACATTAAAATACAAACATGTTTCCAAATAGAATGCAAGTAACTTAAGCTGATCTATGAATTTTTTTTTCTACTCAAGGTGATAGCATGTGAGCAACAGCTTGATTCATCATACGACTCACGATGTGACGTTTGGTCAGTTGGTATAACTGCCATTGAGCTAGCAGAAGGGGATCCTCCGTTGGCAGACCTTCATCCTATGCGAGCACTCTTCCAGATCCCAAGAAATCCCCCTCCACATCTATTCCACCCAGAGGACTACACCCCAGAACTACTACCTGACTTTATATCAGAGTGTCTGGTCAAAGACCTAGAGGAGCGTCCCTTTGTCCGTGAGCTGCTGGAGCATCCGTTTATGAAGCATGGTGCTCTCTGTGCAGAGAAGGTAAGCTACAGTACTTCCAGTAAGATTCTATGGAAGTTACTGCTACAAATAAGTAAGTTACCTGCTTTCATAAATACTATTTGTGATTAAGTGACTAGGACTACTGCCTCATGTCTGGGAGGTATATTACCCTGACTAGGTCTTCCCCTCGGGAGTGAGGTCTAGTGTTCTTGAAAACTTTCTGTAAGGAATGTGGTCATGAATTTTTTCAGGCCTATTTTTAGTTTCAGAAATATGAATGTCACATGGAGCCAAGTCACGGAAACACTTGTATTTACACATACTCTGTTGAAAATGTATTTACCAAAAATGCTATGTAGGACAGTGCTTTTTGGTGTGTAAAATCCACTTGCCCAGCCAAAGATGAGGCCTTTCTGAAAGTTTAGTAAATATGTTCATACATATATACATACATACATTACATATGTACATATGTATGTACAGTATATACGCAAACATACATACATACATATAATTATTAAAAAATTTGGAGGTATGAATAATTGGTTGGATTTTTATTTTGGAGAAGAAATTTGTAATAAAGTATTTTTTATAGTGTACGAGCAACTCAGGATATTTTGTTGACCTAGAACTCCACACCCTCGAAAAGAAGACACTACATTCCTTTGAAACCTTATAAACCCACTACATAGCACAAAATCCCAGAAGACCAAAATCCTCATCATCAGTGCCAATGAAAAATTAAATCTTGCATAGTAATGTGCTAACCCATAGCAAATAATTAATTAACATTAATTTTGTTACATATGTCCCATCTGAGTATAAACTGGAATTACTGGAGTCATTTTAGTTTTCTAGCGTATTTGTCATCATAACATGTCTTTGTAAAGGAACAGGGCTGATACTGTATGCTAATGCATTATGCTCAGGTTCGTTTGGAGCTGCAGGCAGAAATTTCAAGACAGAGGGCTGAGGGTGGCTCTCATCGACAGCCAGAGGTAACTACAAAACATGGCAAGCTTAAACCAGATCGGAAGTCAAAGCTTCAACCCATGTATGTGGATGACTTGGCAGCTCTGGATATTCTGTCAGAGGTGTGTTGTAAAGATTGTGTTGTTGCCTAGTGCAGATCACTAATAATGACGGAGTTTTAGGCAAATTGTACCAAACTGTACAAAACTTTCACATGGCCGAATGGTCAAAATAGGACTTATCAATCACAAAGTTAGTTTCATTTAATAACATGCACTTTCTGAAAAATTTTAAATATTTTTAACAATATTTGGTATTGTAAATTTTCATAATTTTACATTGTACTCAATTCTGAAAAAAAAGAATACGGGTTCGAATTTCAGTAGCAGCAAGAGATTTTTCTCTTCTCAAGAAAAAGTAAGTGGGCTCTGAGGCCCATTCAGCGTCACATTCAGTAGGTATCAGGGGCTCTTTCCAGAGAGATAGATTGGCCAGGGGTGAAGATGACTACTTACTTCCACCCAGTGCCGAGGTTAAGACAGCTATACTTCCAGGTCACTACACACCTTCTTGGAATGCACAGTGAAAACTTAACTTTTACTTTGCATCAGTCCTAACAGTATGCACTTATGAATGGGCTGGCAGAGAGGCGTTAAAATTGCTGTGAAATTGATATATTAATGAAATATTAAACACAAGACTTCCCTTTTTTTTGTGGACTAGTTTTTTCTACTATTTTTCATAGCAAATTTATATTGCACAGTTCTAATTTTTATTGCAAAGGTATTGATGGGTGTGTCCAAAATTTTAAGAACAATACCAGAGATAGTGGAAACATTTCAGGTCTGACCAAGAGAACCTCTCATACACAATTTTGAATTGCATTCAGATAGACAAAGAGAGCAGAATTTCGTTAAACAGATTCAAATGGACTGGACAAGTGCCGAATTATCTAGATTAATTAGATGATACCTGCACTGACTTCATTTCTTACTGTCAGTTTTTTGCCACTACTCTTATGCTTGGGCTGTAAAACTAATCAGAGGAGTGTTCCATTTGTATATCTCCTTAAACTGCTGACTCAGCATCACAGGGGTCTTTTTCTGTGTCTTCTGGAGTTTTCAAAGGAGAAGAATTTCTTGGAGTAGGAGACAAAAGAATATCCAAACCTCAGCGGAAGAGAGTCTGGGTCTGCACGAATTGAAGCAGAATAAACCCTGGTTTGATGAAGAATGTTTAGGTTTTTTGGATCAAAGGAAGCGGGCTAAAATGCAGTGGA
>Ga0123355_10009058_pt1 | contig 15089 bp, 11 predicted proteins | sample TergutEmb28metaG_3_FD_89872 | JGI IMG/M metagenome (GOLD analysis project Ga0123355, IMG submission 89872) | Embiratermes neotenicus P1 segment gut microbial communities from Petit-Saut dam, French Guiana - Emb289 P1 | ecosystem: Host-associated > Arthropoda: Insects > Digestive system > Gut ...
AAAAAAAAATTTCCCCCCCTAAAAAAAATATTATAAAAAACCGGTATAGACATTTACAAAACCCCCAAAAAAAATAAACCCCCCCAAAAAAAAGGGGTTTGTAATTAAAAAAACCCCCCCCCCCCCCCCAAAAAAAAAAAACTGGCCAAGTACGTAGCACTTCTATGTAAATTGAAATACAAAACAGTCCTACTCAGTGCGTAAGTGAATATCTGAGCCGGAGAAAGGTGAGAACAGCAAAACACATAAAGGCAGAACCCATATATCTGTGTAATAGTTCTAGCAAAAACGGGCTCGTAGTGTGCTAGTAGAGCTATAGAAATGTTATCTTGTGTTAGAGAATACGTCAAAATCACAAAAGACTTACAACGTGGTCTGACGGTAAAAAAATATCATTAAATTCACAATTTATATGAAATATTATAACACAATCAATGTCAATTTCTTTCAGAATTACAAAATAATAACATTAACAGGCTTGTGCTGTCACGATGTTTTCCTGCTTACTAGGCCCAATATGTTAAATTTTTCCAAAAAGTGTTACGAGAGTCTTACTGTACTTTAGAATTTACATGTAAGATTAACATATGGCACAGAACTTATCTGTATGAAACGAAATTTAACGGGGCAAAACTCAGTTGTAAGAATAGGCCTATTTTGAACACACTCAACAGCACCTGAAATTTTATCAGTCATTTCTTTAAACACGCCTTGAAAAATTGATGCTTAATAAGATTTCCTTCTTATGTATTGCCCAAGTTGTCCTCAAACTAATATCATGCTGTACAAGTTATCAATTTATCATAATGCAAGTACAAAAACAAATGCTGAATTCTGCACCACGTCACACATTCCTGACTGTACACATTTAATAAAGAAATTGAATCATCAGAGCTTCCAAGTATGGTTCTATATGTATTACTTTTGGTGAATGGTCTCTTAAGAACAAACACTTAGATGACCAAGGGTGAGCCTGAAGCATAGTGTTAAAAAAATGTATTAGGGAAACAGGGTCTAAGTATGTCAGCTCAACTGCACTGGTTGAGAAACACTTCCCATGACAGACTAAGCACAAGGAATGCCATGGCCTCATGGTCATGTCTTTTCTCTTTGTCTCCACATCCAGACTGGCTGAGAGGTCTATCCAATCTCCCACCCAATGGGTACCTTGTGTTCTAGTGCTGAAGACACAACAGCCAGGTTGTTATTTCTCACATCCAGCTAGTGTGCCAGGTTAAGAAATCAGGCAGTTTAACCTCAAATTTTCCACATATGTTCAACATGTGGTGCTTCAGTGCAGCGACTTATAGCAGCATGTGTATTTTTAGGCAGACTCTGAACACAATGGTTCCTTTCATTATTATGTTATTAGTGTAATTAGCAGTACGACAGTGTTAGTAACAGAAAAATCCACCACAATGCAGCAACATGTGGGTAATGTACTTTAATTAGTAATGATACAAGCAAGAATAAATAACAAAGAACATGTTTATACGACGCAAGAGGGGAACATCCAGATCCAAGTATCCTCATTTGTCCATTTAGTTCACACCATCCCAACCAACTCCATGGAGCCTACGTCTCTTCTTGGCCCACCATTAATCAAGAAATTAACCAAACTCTATGTATCCTATCACCACCAGGTTTAAAAGACCCCTCCACCTCTTTCTATCCTAAGCCACATAAATCCTGTCCACATATGTACTGTTCTAATTATAATCACTCCACACACCTGTTTTGAAAAGAAAATGTTACACGTAAATCACACTCTCCATCCATTCATGTTTCTATATTTTACCAACATTCACAGAATGGAAACAATACTAATTCATGCACCACGATGTATGTATAATGCAACCTAAAGGATCATAAAAGCAGTAAATCTGTTGCATAAATTCTTGGCTTCCATGGGTACTGACCATGCATTTGTGTCTTAATTACTCAGCATGCATATCATCTATATGGCACTTTAGTATGTTTAGATCATAAACGTCCTCTCCTTTTTGGATCCTCGGGCTCTGCCTTTTGGAAATGCTTTTGACCAGGGAGAGGGCTGAGCAGGGTAGGCATGGTAACTGGTGCTACCACCACTGGTGGCAAAGTCTAATGGGAGGCAAAATTAATACTTTAAATGAAGAATTTGATATTTTACGCTCAACAAATTTTAAATTACTCAGCCAAACAAAAGGTAATTCAATAAATAATTGAGATTTTTTTAGGTTCACAATTTCTGTTAGGGGCAGCCACTACTTTTGACACAAACTGTATCCTAATTTTTCTCTACAGTTTCTTTTCAAAGCTTCTCCTCAACCCAAGAAAACTAGTACTTTTAACAATTTATGTCATTGTAACAACTGACATTAAAATAGATGCAATGGGGCAAGATCTGAATTAGTTACTAGATATGTAGCTTAGGTTAGGTTTCTTCATAGTTTTAGGAGTGGAGTGACAATCCCTCAGTACCGCAACCTCTATTGGAATTATTATACCAGCCATGGACAATGGAGGTATTACTGACTACAAAACACTGGTAAAATGATCAGCAACAAGACAACCGAATCATTGGGAGAAAAACCTGTCCCCGTGCCACATCATTCACTACAAATCCTACATGAATTGACCGGGGATCCTACACAAGCTTCCACAGTCAGAAGTTAGTGATTAACTGCCTGAGCTGTGGTACAAGCCTAGGTGCAGTTCAGTTTAATTTGTTCATCACATTGTGAAATTCTGGCCCCCAGACCATCCTTGTGGCTGTATGGCAGATACGAGGGAAAGTCAACATGCGACCAAACCTATGCACACCAGCAGGGCTCCATTCTGGGATGCAAGTTAATATCATGCCAATTAAAGTGTACACATCTGCCAACACCAAAGGAAGTCAAGCACCGACCTTCTTCACCTGTCACTGTGAGTGTAGTTTCTGCAGAACATTTCTGGGGCCAGCCATGTTAATCTTCTACCAACTATAATGACTATCAAGAATTATTTCTCTCAAGAACGGCTAAGTGTATACTAAACCATTAGTAAAGTAAACCCTGCCACCAATAGTCTGTAACAGTGGGGAAAAAACTGTCCGTCAAATGGGTTGGAATGTGTTTAATAACCATCCTAAAGTCTAAACTTAGGTCACAGCTGTTTCCACCTGTCAAGATGTTGACAAGAGGCCAGAAGTTTGAAGGTGATGAGCAGCTCAAGCAGTATTTCCATCTTTTGAAAACTAAGCACAGTTACAAAAATGATGTGGAACTGGCACGGTAATTATACACAGACACACAGACTTAAAAACTTTTGCATAAGGTACAGAATTAACCATACACCCCCTGTAACTGCTCATTTTTTGGGGCAAAATGTGCTTAAAAACCAGTGAATGACAAAAAAACTGACATTCCCTATACAAATAGGAAACATTATAATGCACACACAAGGACATTATTTTATCCGACAACTCTTCATTCAGATCATTTCATGTGATGGCAGGCAGCATAGCAAATGTCATTATTCCAAATATGTTGTGAGCAAAGGGCCATATGTTTTAGTTCAATATACTGCAATTAGTATTAGGCTTTTACTCACCACATTTTAAAAAAATGCTGGAGTTAGTTTCCTTCAACTTGCAGACACTAGTCACATATAAGAACCACAGTGCTCATAACACATCAAATTCTGTTGGCAAAATTAATATCTCTATATTTCGAATGCTTTCTTTCTGACTGTCTACAGTGCAAAAGTTATTAGTATACTAATTATTCTATAACATGCCCAACAAGTAAATATCACACTGGTTCAGATCTGGTGAACAACGAGGCTACAACCCCCTGCCTATTATTCTGTCACCAAAAACACACAATACACATAATTTCATTAAAAATCATACCATCACAGCACAAACATTGTCGGGATGTGATATATCAGTGTGAATTTCTGGTGTCAGAAATAAAACAGGACAAAAATCTTCATGCCTTTTTTTACTTGCGGAGTGTTAAAGCATAATATTTACAGTAATAAGCCTTGCACTGAAGATCACCTAAAAGACAGCATTCAGAAGAACAAGTTGTGCTATTATGGTACATTTCTAATTAAATGAAATGTTGTGGTACGATGGTATGATTTTTCATAAATTAAAAATTATCACATGGTAAATAGCAAACATTCACACTTCTGTAGAAATGTTTGCAATGTAAGCTGAAACAGTGTCTTGCTGAATAAAGACAAAGGTTCTCTTATAATCAAACAGCTGTGCAAAGAATGGTACGAGAAAGGTGCATGTTAACACATTTGTGTGAACTGACGGTCTACCAATCATAAAAAAAGGCAGTCAACGTACTTAAAAACGCAACATTAAGGAGCATTCGCATAACCATTGTTCCTGTGGAAAAACAATAAGTATTTCATATTCTGAGTTTGTGTCTGTAGCCTTTGACATCCAGCACGTAAAATGCAAGCATTGTATCACAATCTGTGGCCTATCTGGCTGTACTATATTTTTTCACATTATTTAAAAAAATGGCATGATTTTTGGGAAAAAAGTTATTGAGCATAAAATGCGTGTTTTGATTTTCTCTACAAATTTTGTCTGAAACATTTCTCATTCTAACAAGAATTGAGCGATATATTATCATAAATGTACACAGATCTTCGTATAAAGTACCTGTTATTCTTGTCCAGTTTTAATGAAACTTTAATATTCTCCACAGATTTAAAAAAAAATACCCAAAATCAAATTTCATAAAGCTGCATCCATTGGGAGCTAAGCTGTGCCATGCAGAAAGACAGACACGATGATGCTAACAGTTGCTTTTCACAATTATTTGAACGTGCCTAAAAATAAGCTGAATAATAACAATCGCAGCACACCACACACCGACTTTAACAAGATGTAATAGTGCTTTGCAAATTAAAATGGGAAATCTCTTATGTTGAGAGTTCATACATTCACCTAGTTGAAAAAAAGGATGACCAACATACAGAATAACTGTGGGGTCTGTTTCTCTATCATGCACCCCATAAAGGTACTAATTCACAAAATGCAGTCTTGGTTCACAATCTATGTTGTGGAGCTTGCAAACTGCAGATGCCTTACATGGATGCAACACATGTCCCATTCACATTCTCTCACTATCAAAAATGAAATCTGTTGCTCAAAAACTTTCACATATTTGTAAATTGTTGTCTGAATATACATAACACTTCCTGCATCATACAAAATGTTTGTGGTTACAGGCAGATGACCCAAAGACTCACCATCAACCAGCAAAAAAATTTAGCCATTGTGTAGGCATGGGTGTAATATAACCAGGCCAGCAGGAAGTGACTAGTGACAGTTGTAAGTTAAAACAATGCCCATATTCACACATGCATGTGCACACATGTGCATGAACACAAAAATGCTCAGTACTTTAATTTTGTCCTAGTAAGTTCCTTCACACAAGATAAATGACATGATAAAAAAATATCCAAAATGTTAACAGTGCTGCAGTAAATAGAAGGTACTCCAGTTCTGCCATTCGGTATGGCAGAAATATGCAACTACTGATGTGGTATACAATTCAAATTAATTCTATTTACTATCAGGCAAAAACTTGATGAAACATGTCAATAAAACCACAGAACAAGATTCTGATTCTCTGCCATATAATAATATAAGGTTTCAATTTTATTATTTTACAGTTGTAGAATTTTACTTTAATAATATTTACAGATGTACAACACATTATTGTTGAAAAGGATCAGCATCCTGTTCTGAATTTCGATTAACATGTTCCACTTAAATTCAAAGAGCTAGTTTTAGAAATGGATGACCAGCATTAGAAATATGCACATCATGCAACAATCACCACTATAGAATGAGAAAGTAGAAAACAGCCAAATTCTAACACAAACAAAAATAAAAGTTAGTCACTAACATGTGACCACACTGACTATATTACACGATTGTGTAGCACGTATATTAAAGAAGAGCATGCCCAACGTAATATTCAATTAAAACTCACTCTCTGCCATCTTTCAGTTTTCAACTATAGCTGGCCCAGATCACAGCCACCTAAAACACATACAAACAATGGAGTCCTGGCTTTTTTTTAAAGAAAAGAAAGTATTCTCCTAAAAAATAAACATATTCAAGGACTATGTGTATGATTTCTACTCAGAGAAATATCACAACACTTTCTGCAACAGTTGCTACTCAACTTCTATATTTATGTGGCATGTACAGCTGAAACCCATTCTTGGCACTACTGTGGCAGTGGATATGGCAGAGCCATGTGTATAATTTGGTAAACACACTAGCTGATACTTGTGTAAAACAGCACCCAAACAGGACCACAGGACATTAAGGCACGCCCACTGATAAGACTTAAAATCAAGTACGGACATGACCAATGCAAACTGCTGCTATCAAATGCTTCACAAGCAGCCTGCTAAGATCAAGAAAAAACGCCATGTTCAACTCAGTGATGGCAACATCCTGTTGTATGATTATGCCTATTGTCATGTGGCCCATAAAGTTCATGTCCAACTGAATGCCATGTGACGGGAGGTGCTCAAAAATCCTGCACATAGCCTGCACTGATTGCCATGCAATTTTCACATCTTCATAAAACTAGAGGAAGTCCTCAAAGGCCACATGTTCTACATCAGAAGCAGGAGGCTGCAGCATTAGCGGATTAGGCAGTAGCCCATGGGAAGCTTTGCAGATTGAATACACGGACTTGTGCATCAACAAAACTCCTGTGGCAACTTTTCCAATTGTTGCCATACCTTCATCTCTGTGCATCCTCAGAGGGGCGTCAGTTATACATGCCTCAATGTTACTTTAAAATGTCATCTTTAATGCAGGGGTGCACAAACTCCACCCCAAAAAATTGGGGGGGGAGTCACCTTTGAATTCTAGGATCCAGCATGGTGACATGAAGCAAGTTCCATACTAAGGGCCCACAAATATTATGTGCCACCTTATAAAATGTATTCACACTCATGACCTGGTGCCAAGGATTTGTGCAACCCTGTTTTAATGCTTCCAGACACAGTCAAAGAAAAAATAGTGCAGCTTAGGAATCTAGGAATGTTTTGTGATTTTTCAGTTGGTTTATGCAAATGCTAGTGTCATTTCCCAGCAGACCCTAGTTAGTGTGAGCTTCAATACCAACATAACATGGCTTCAGGCTTCACAAGCTTAGTCCAGGAGTATGGAATCATAATCTACAGAAGACAACATGCCAATACTGAGTCTTGTAACCAAACCTCTGTTACTTTCACACGCACACTAATGCAAAATAACAGTCCCACCTCTAAACATATATGTCTGTATTTACTAACCCCACAAAATATTAGTATTCTTTTCAAGGTAAAGTGATCCCATTACAGGCCTGGTGTGGCCCAGAGGGTGGGTAGAGGTATAGCTCTACTCCTCCATGACCACGGCACTAGAAGGGGGTGAGTGGTCAGCAGCACGCCCCGGCTGCACTTCACCCCTGGAAAAGACCCGGTACCCATTTTACAGGAGGTTGGGTAGGCCCCAGGATCGGTCTGGATGGGTGGAAAATCTCGTCCCCACTGGGATTCGATCCCGGACTGTCCAGGCTGTAGTCAGTCGCTATACCGACTGAGCTACCTGGCCCACATTAGTATTCTCTTACTCTGAGCAATATGTTTTGATGAAAATGGTAATGTAACTGTAACATACACCTTCAAGACCCGCTTTAATATCTGTCATGCCTCACACATGTGCGACCATGTTAGATGATGGCTGGAAACACAACACAATGACACAAATTCAAGTTGCGGTTTCGAAGACAAACGAAAAAAACAAAAACCATTTAATCCACTAATGTTAAGACTTATCCCACCAACAATACACTCTGAAGTTTAGTTTTAGTGACAGAAGAGCAATTTGTGGTTGCTAACATAAATTTAAACCAAAAACACTGTATTCCAACATGACTCACTTTTTATATTACCAATAAGCTTGCTTTGAGGTTTCATTTTACTGACACATATTAAAAGCAAAGACAAGTATTTACTCCATTAAGGTTAGGATTCCAAGTTTAATTTTTCTGTACTCTAAGAACACTGGCCTTTTTGTTGCCAATATGGTTTGACTTTGAGGTCTCATCTTTTTTTTAAGATAAAAATATTTATTCTGCCGAGACTAGGCACTTAGGTTTCATTTTAGTAACAAAAACCCACGTCAAATCAAGTATTTATTCACACACAGTTAGGGTGTGAGGTGTGACTTCAATGACAGCTACAGAATATACATTAAAAAACATTTAATCTACTAATGTTAGGCTTCAAGGTTTCATTTCAGTAACAGAAAATGAAGTAAAGCTGCAACATGTACTCCACCATGGTTAGGGTTTGAGGATGCATTTTAGTGACAGGATAGGTCTGTAGATTTCATTATATCAACAGAAACTCCAATCACGACTATGTAGTCTCACTTTCCTGATGAAAACATTGTTTTCTATGCCTAAGCACCCCACACACCTTCCTTACTTGTCTTCACAACTATCACATATATTACTGTTACTACCAATTTTGGCAACTCTCATAGAGTATGGTTGCCATCACATCAAATGCAAATTCCAGGCCAAAAATGAAGGTGCATGTATAATAACCTACAAGTATGTTTAGCACAAACGTTCCTTCTGTGAAACAAACAACAGTCTTTCACAATGCTGGTGCAAGTACAGTAGAGTTAAAATAGTTCAATATGACAACGGAAGTATGTAAAGCCTCTAATGTGTACTTCATCCATCCTATGAACAAATAATTTTGGGGAGACATGCAGCAAACATAACCCCTCACTTCCCAAAACACACCCATGGTTACAAGTTTCCTTCCTTCCAAAGAATCACTGTGTTTTCGATTTATGGCTCCAGATACATAATTATGTAACAAGACTACATGAAATATGTAGTCCACTCACAACTGCAGAAGAGATACCAATAATTTTGATAGTATCATATTATCAATGAAACAACGTACAAATTTCATCCCATAAACTGGACCAAGATTCCAGCATAACTAGTAACATTTTTAGTTCCTACACACCGTCCTAGTCAACGAGGACTGGGCTTACGGCGAAACGCATGAAGACAAACATGCATGCCCATACTTTTCAATGCCACACGATACAAGTTACTTATATGCTCTTTCACCATGCTAGTCCAAGAACTATTCACAGTATGTCGACCATATATATCAACTCCTGAATTTGGGTTTTACTTACGCGTAACATGATAACACGACTTTTCGGCCACCTACGGAACTACCTAACCTGTGAACGAATTGGAATTGTATTTGCAATCGCGCAACTTCTCTAACCGACCTACTGAATCTAGTCGCCGTCTCCAAAAGACAGCACCTATTCTGTCACATCGCTTCCTCTTACGTAAACAATGTGTGTATGTGTGTGTCTGTAAACAAAATTCAGCTAAGGGTAGGAGTGGTCCAGTAAGGTTATGATGTATCCATGAGCTACACTGTAGCAGACATTACTACAAAACACTCAGTTTATTTTTGAAGCATACCCATGACACAAAACGGAGATCGGCGCGCCATCCGTAACATCTGTATTACAACTCTATATGCAAACACTACACAATGCAGAGAGACTACCGCAATACATCACTCGAACAGACTCCACACGTCAACTTGTCAACAGGCCTAAACACTACAAATACCGCAAACAGATGCCCTTAGAGTTGGGAAATATACTGCATACACATATTAAATTCAATGTCCATTATTACAGCATCTACATCATCTTCTACCATAACAACGAGCAGTACTTCACACCACCACTCCTATCAGACACAGCTGCTGCGGTTGACAAGCATCTGCAACACATGCGTACCCTAGCGGTTGGTATTGAAAGGTTGATCGCAATTGTCGCCAAGCATAGTCGACCCATCGACATACACGACTTTTGTTTCGTAAATTGTGATTTGCGTAATTGTGCGGCATACACAAAATGTGCCGTAGAGGTCACTGGTATGTGTAAAAATGTGGGAGTGTAGACAGAGAACAAAGAGGGAGTGGAGGGGTTGGGTCGTGGTGTGGTATTTGTTTTATGAGTGTTAATTTGTGAAATGCATTCAATTCCATACATACATACATTCCACAGATCCCTGAGGCTGTCACCAGACAATAGGATGTGAAACATGTCAAAAAACATACGAAAGCAAACAAGGCGTATATACAGTGTGAGAATTTACAAAGTCATATAAGTCAGTAATACATATCATCTGTACATTCAAAAAATTCATCCACAGAGTAAAAGGAGTGTGCATATAAAAAAAATTTGGGGGCTACTTTAAACTGTGGCTTTTCATTCCTAAGGCTTGTAATACTTTGTGGTAGGTTATTAAAAATACTCATCCCAGAGCATTTTTGAAAACAAGACAGGTTAGCAATAGGTCGATGTAGATGGTGTTTATTTCTTGTATTTATACTATGTACCGATGAGTTAGAAATTTATCCTGATTTCCAATAAAAAAAAAACTCATCAATGAGTATATATATTGGCTTGGGACTGTTAAAATCTCTTATTTTTTAAATAACTTTCTACAAGAAATTTTGGGGTGTGTACCTATCAAAATTCTAATTATTTTCTTCTGCAAAGTAAATACCTTCCTAGTGTATGAGGAATTTCCCCAGAGAATTATTCCATAACTCGCAACAGAATGAAAATAAGCGGAATAAATTGATCTCATGTGTATCATTATTGCAGATATGATACATTTGTCTAACCATATAACAAGCTACACTTAGTTTGGGGATTATTTGATAAATGTGGTTCCTCCAATTAAGGTGATTATCAATCTGTGTAAAAAGAAATTTTAAATTTACAGCTTCTTCTATACACTTATCCTTATAACTAATGGTCAGTGCACAATGTGGTTGATTTATTGTTACAAATTTCATTATATTTGTTTTTACTAAGTTTAAAACTAACTTGTTAGCTGAAAACCATTCAATCACCACTTACTTTTCTCTTTATCTCCTCCTCCTCTTTCAGAAATTACATATTACACTACCTGGCTTATTCAAAGACATAAACGTCTGACTACAAAACCCTTTTAAGTAATCTGGAAGATTTCCTTGGGTGGAAGATTGGCCCATCACTGAACAGAAATGTAAGAAATCAATCCATAACCCATATGGAATTTAAACCCACCATACTGGTGTCCAGCAGCCATAGACAGCACACATCATTGACCATTCACCCCCCTGTGACTGGTACTAAATATTATTAGGATGATAAAATACTGAGTGGCAGTTACTTTTCAGAAGTAGGTAGACACTCTGCATCAACAAAAAAGCCTGGAGAAAGGACAAACGTGTACAAGGTACACTCCAACAAAGGAAATTATTGCAATGCAGATTGAGGAATTCCCTTCCACATTGTATCATTACTCTGAATAACTTATGATATGTTAAGCCAATGTAAACAGCTTCCTTTAAAAAATAATTCACTCTGGAAACTATATCAGTAGTCCCTACCTGTATTTATGCACATTTACAACTCCTGATCAAATCAACCAGCATCTGGACTAGAACTGGACACTCAGCATGCACAGGTCTGATGTGAGATTCAAAGTTTAAAGTGGACAACCTGAAGGAAAGGAACAACTTGGCAGACAGTGTTATGGATGAAATGACTTTAACGCTTTAAAGACACAGGATTTGTGGATGTGGACCAGATGGATGGGGCTCAGGCTCCTACCCTGATTATGGAGCCAGCAGAATCCTGCATAATATCAGTACCAGACTACACAGCATCACAGTCCATAAGGCAGCTCTTATCAGCATACATACAATGTATTTACTTTCTGTAGGAAAAATTTACAGGGTAGATCTGAATGGGACGATGTGAGAAGTTCTGAAACTGCATTGCAAGGAACATTGAAATGTATGCATATAAACTTCTGTTGTGTTAGTTTGATGAAATGTAAAGGGCATGGTTGGCTGGACATGCATCTAGGGGAGGGGGACAAGGGGAACATAAACACTTGTTTTGAGCGGTGAAAGCTCCTGAATAATGGCCATGTAGTAGATGCAGAAGGTGGATCCTATTGAATTGGGTTGTAAGGACGGGAAGTTGATAAAACAGGTTCAGGGTCATGTCCCATGATGGGTTTTGATATTAATGGTTATGACTTTCATGTTCTGCTTGTAGTGTGCGACTTCTGACCTACAGTAGGACACATCAGACATGTGAACTCTGTTACTGGCAATGGCATAATTTCATATCTCCATTACTTCATAAAACTAAGACATGAAAAACCATTAATGTATTTTTCATGAATCTATACACAAATTCATCCATTCCTATATCAGACAACAGTAAGTTCTAAAATTGCAATAATCGACAATATAATCTTTTCAATATTATTTTGATGCAGTAACCCTTGAATTGGCTTCTTACAGTCCACACCAGTAACATTTTTTAAACTTGTAATTAAAAACTATTCAAAACGACTGCTCAGATATGAAAATTTAGGTCTTGAAAAAAGTCACTTATCTCATCAATATGTATCTTAAACATAACATTATAGCATACTAACAGCCATGGACATGAATAAAACCTATTCCAAGTTTTGTTGTGGTCATGTCTCTTATTCAGTCTCACAGAGATAACGCAGAAAAATGCCTTGCTCTGGCTACAGTTGCAACTGCTTTGACAGCAGTTCTAAATAACAGTGTTATATTTATGCATATATTCAGAATACTTGCAAACACTCCTTTGTGCAGGTTTCATATGAATTATTAAAAGTATTCAGGAACAGATTAATTAAAGCTTAAAGGTGCAAAACAAACAGTTCACTAACTGTATAATGAATGTACACAATCCTCGACAAAGAAATATGAGGCCACTGGACTTCCACTCAGTGATTTGTCATGTATGTGTATTAACACACAATATCCTTACCTTGTGAGTTGACACATATTTCATGCACATTCACACAACACAGCTCTTGCCTAGTTAATAAATTTACATAGACAACAAATTTTACGAATACATATTTGTAAAATTATATACAGAGCACATTCATGAGAAAAACATGGTATTTAACCACATTCTAAGACACAAACAGCCAAACGCAAGGGCACTTCCTTTCCTATGTAGATGACAACAGCAAATCGTCTGAACCACCAGTTTTCATGACTTTTTCAAACTAATGACTTTTGATCATGAAACAGCAATGCATTCCTGATCCCTGTACTCTTCACATATCTTCAGTATTTGATTCCTGATTCAGCTGCTTCATATATTTCACTGAAGTCACAAAGCCAATGACACCATCTAAAATCTTCATAGACAATGCTTACAAATCTAATGATATTTATGACAGCATATTACCATTCAATATACATTAGGAACAATGAATATGCAGCTGAAGGCATGTGTACTTGGATCTGGTTATCTGCACAAAAGGTCTGCTTCCTCTTAATACAACAGCAGTATGTGAGTTTAACTGGACAGATGAGAATAAATCAAATTCCTTCACTTCTGCATTTTGATCAGTTTGTAGGTCTGTCCTGTCAGCAAACTTCAAACCTATTGCTTGGCAAAGTTGATTAAGATGTTTTTGTGATAGCTGTGGAGAACAGTACACTTCCCAGACACCACAGATGTTGCGCATAACTTTGCCAGTGTTGCTGTAAAATAAGATTTTAATTAATTAAAAATATACACAATTATTGTGTCCATCTTTGCAAACAATGATACAGTAAGTGTGAAACAATTTACAATTATACTTCTTTATACTGAGTACACTGCATACATGGGCACACACCTTCATACAAGATTAAAAGCATCAAATTAACTAGTACAGATTCCTTTTCAGATTCAAAGAGTAAAAGTGCTAGGCAATTATCTTGTTTTCAGATGGACTGAGCAATTAGTCATATTTAAACTTATATGAAAAATTCTCTTAAATTAGTTCCCTCCATGCCTTACACCTCAATTCTTCAAGTGCTTACTTTGAGTGGGAGTCCAGCAGGAGAGACAGACAGTGTTTCTCATCTTCCCCATCAGGGCAATCAGCCTCCCCATCACAAACAAAGTCCTGAATGACACACTTCCCTGACCTGAAATCAGTACAGTTTATATTTACATCATCATACTTGGTTTACTAATTTGGAACAATCTATCATAAACTTGTTTGTATGAAACAGAATATCATATTAAATGTTTAACTTCACCTTTCATGATGTAGCCACATTGTTTGTTGAAAAATGTTCACACATTTCAGCACACTTTCCATTTGAATATGCAGTGGAAGGGAATGTGCACCAATATATAATAACCCTGAATTATTCAAGGTAGTGGTGATAAAAGAAAATGCTCACATGAGCCATCCTGTTATCTATAAAGGTAATTTTGGTTCTTAATCTAATAATTGATTTTACGCATATAATCACTGTGAATAACAAAAATAAAACACAAGGAGAATTCCTCTTTTAGTTCAGCGATGACTTGACTCATTTATGCAAATGATCATGGAAAGTGATGCTGATAAAAACTGACTTAAAATCAGGCAAATACATATTATATTACCTCTCACACTTGAAGTCTTTTTCCTTGCACTGGCAAACATTTGGATTCTCATCAGACTTATCTTTACAGTTCCTATAGCCATCACACACATGTTCAGGTGCTACCAGATTAAGATAGCTTGTACAGGTGCATAGCTCAGGTTCATCACTCCCATCAGAGCAATCATTGTGGCCATCACAGAAAGATGATTTATCAACACAGCCACCATTATTACAGCGGAGCTGGTCCAGTTTGCACTGTGCTGTAAGGAGTTAATCATCACTAAAATTCTTAGTATGTCAATGATTTTCATTTACCAGCTATAGTCTACTGAGGAATTCATGTATAGTTACCTCTTAGTCTCACACAAGCCGGATACAAAAAATAAGGAAAGCACGCGCTGCGCGCACGCATGCACACACGTGCACACACACAAACGCCCATGCCCCCCCCCCCCCCCCCCCCCCCCCCCCCCCCCACCCCCCCACCACACAAAAAAAAAAAAAAAAAAAAAAAAACAAAACAAAAAAAAAAAAAAAAA
>Ga0123355_10009059_pt1 | contig 15089 bp, 8 predicted proteins | sample TergutEmb28metaG_3_FD_89872 | JGI IMG/M metagenome (GOLD analysis project Ga0123355, IMG submission 89872) | Embiratermes neotenicus P1 segment gut microbial communities from Petit-Saut dam, French Guiana - Emb289 P1 | ecosystem: Host-associated > Arthropoda: Insects > Digestive system > Gut ...
TCCGGTTTCCGTGTAAGAGGTCGTTGCTCTTTTTTCCCCCGCCCCCCCGCCGCCGGCGTTCTGTATTTTTACCCCCCCCCCCCCCCTCCACCGCAGGGGACGTGTCCCTCATTTTTTATTTATGTGTTGGAACTGAAGGTAGAAGTGTTTTTTCTCCAGTTTGCTTTTACGCAACCAAAGACGTTCTTAGAGAAAGTGGCAGCAGTGTTCCACAGCGTTTAAACTAGTGAGGGATGGTTAGCAACTAGCAGACTTTTTGACAGACATTTTTAAGTCCTGTGCTTGCGGTGAATGATCACCGTCGATTATGCACAGTCGTGTTCTTGAAACATGCATGTCACGTATGATGTCGGCTAATACGGTAACTAATGTTCAGAATGTGTCCGGTTCAGATCTTTGTCCCGTTACCTACTGTCCTCAGGATGTTAAGTAATACGTGTGGAGTAACATTGTCTGTGTTAATAATGTGAGAGGGTGGAGGTGAAGATTAACTCATTTATTAACCTCAGCAGTGGACCTGTGTGGCATAATGCATAAGGGGAACTGTTTGGGTGAAGAAAGAAAAGTGACTTTTGTCACTGGAGGACGTGGGGCGAAAACTGGCACGTGTTCTCATTGTTGATATTTATGTTGGCGGAAACGGAGTAAGATGGGAGAAATAACGCTATGAAAGTCGCGTGGCTTAGTGGCGAGGCGTCTCTATGTTTTATACGGTTCCTCTGTAAAGAAATCGCATTTCTTAGACCGTCATGATCGGCGAAGTCACGTGAGAATTTGTCATAATGTAGGCCACAGTATCTGGAAATTATATACACTGTGGGAAGTTGGAGGTTCGTGATACAAGGAGAGTACCTACGATGTGATTGCTTTCTGTTCTTCGGTTTCGTCCGGCTTACGTTCCAGAACGCCGCAGATACGGATATACTAAATACACTTCTCGATTTAAGTTTATGGTCTTCATGTAAATGAAAACGTGCAGTCTCGGGGGCAGTAGACTCTTCTGAAGCATTGAAAGTCACGTACGAGAACGCAGTAACTCAGAAGAACTTTATTTGAATTTCACCCGCTGTTGAAACACCTGCTGTCCGTGATTTTACTGTTCTTTTCCCTCTTGCTTGTGTAACTCTGTGCCCTCATGCTTTGAAGCCTGAAGTGGATATCTGAACCGAAAGCAAGAACATCATTGTATGTGATATTACGGTAACATCGTGATTTTAAACGGGTCACCCACTATTGTGGAAATGACATCGGCGGCTGCGTTGCAATTGGCGTGTGAACAGGATGGGAAACTTAAGATTGCATACAGAATTTAGGTGGGAAACCTCGTCGAGAACGTCCGTTTTGAAGACCAAGAATAATTTGAGAAGGATAACATTTAAGTAGTAGGTATGAGGTTTGTTAATTGTGAGAACGAATGGTGTATGGAACTGGCTGAGCGTTGTCAAATGGCGTGGCTTTACTTTCCGGTTATGGTAATGATTGTGTATCTTATTAGACCCTCAAGCAGTTATTGTGAAAGATGTAGATTCGGAAGAAACTTGCGTTTGAATTTTTGACGGAGCGATACATTTGTGTGCGACACAACATGGAAGCACGTTGATCTTGATATTAATTTTTATTTGTGATAAAATTTCTAAGTTTAATGTAAATAGCCGTAAGATGACTAGTTCAAAGTAAGTGGGTGTTCTCCCAGGGCTGCCCGCAGCTGCCGGTCATCAAGACTGTTAATGGTGCAGTCTTTACTGCAAACCTTGGTACGGTAAGTAGACACTTCTGGCGCATTGCCAACTTTGAGCAGACGGTTTACCGCCGGAGTTCTGAATGCCGTACGGGAAGAGCCGCATGGGCCATCTGTTACAAGCGATGAATTGTATCACCAAAGGGGCTCCTAGCGCGTGACAGTGACACTGTAACCATGCGCTATAACTTGTGAGTAATGTTATCAGCGGTTCCGTATTACACCTGGAAAAGTGGTTGTACTGACGGGCGTCCGTCGTGGATTTTATTTATCCTTCCAGGCGTAAGTACGCCGACAGCACACGGTTTACAGTAGCGGAAACGTATTATTTCCTTTGTGAAATTACCACGCTCAAAATTAAACCCGCATTATCTTGCAAGCTGTCCTGCAGACCCTCGGCGTTTCACAGGGAATAATTTGTTCAACATTATGAAGTTTCTTTAAGAAAGTCGGGCCGTGCTCAAGTGTGTGTGTGTGGGGGGGGCAAAGTAGGCGGTGTATGTTTATGTGTGGAGAGATCGTGAATTGTTGTTTAAAGTGGCTGAACAGCAGTTATGGCTGTCTTTTATGGTTGTTTCTTGGTGTGGTGGTTCATTGAGTTGATTGGCTGCGATGTTGATGTCTTAGCATCATGTCCTCTGATTTTGTTTTCGTCGTCGTACCGTCCACACTGGGTTTTGTGCCCACTCTGAGGCTTAGGAAGGGTGGAGCTTTATAACGTCGCCCACAGCAAGTTCGTGTGACGTGTTCAACTTGACGGCATTACGAGGCATGTTCGTTTCTGTCAGAAGTTTTGGACTGAAGCTAAATTTTTGACGCATCAAAAGTTTTCCCAGCAATTTTTTTGTGTTTGAAGCCGGTCGGAATGACCGCTCTTAAACCTAAGGTGAAGAAACACCCAGTCGCGGGTTTGAATCCGACTTAGTGTATTGACGTGTGTCCATGTTCTTTGTCTTCTGTGTGTGTATATTTATTGTAGTGGGTTCGTTTTGTGCGAAGAGTCGTACCTAAAGGTAAAAAAAAAACTTTATTTCAGAGTTATGAGGTGGAATTGACGAGAAGTTCTGATCTGTGTTTACTGAAGAACACATTTTCTTTATAAATAATGCAGTAAAACGTACCCATAACTGAATTTCAAGGGATGTGATTACCATCTGTTTCTCTTACTTTGCGTTTAACGCAGAACTGTTTGCAATTGATAGTACGCACCTGGTGTTCATGTTTCAGATCACAGCCAAGGAACTGATTCCATGTGTCTAGGCCTACAGGATTCTGTTCTTATATCTTTCAACCCTTTAGTTTTTCTGTGTCATTTTCGTCCATTTGCTTCAAACCCTCCTGACCATGTTTGTTTCCTATTTATTAGGAGAGCGGTCGTTTGGAAAAGCGTTAACAGGTCGTAGTGCGGCGCAAAATCGTGTCTGCCAATGCCACATTCAGATTCTGCGTGAGCGGTACGGATCTGACGCCGATGACCGACGATTACCATGTAGTTTGTTAGAAGTTCACAGACTTTTGTAGAAGCGTACTGCCTCCATACATATAAGGGATAGTGGTGTATCGAAATGCCGTTAAATTTGTACAACTGTAGCCTACTCTGAGCCACATCCCATACGACGGTTAATCTCCTGAAGTAGTGTTGTATGTTAGAAACATTGTATGAACTTCTTGCTTGTACATCGATGTGAACAGCTGGCCAATGCGTGCGTGATTGTGCCTCACGCAACGAGCTCGTCCCATCGTCCGCCCACCGACCGATGACAGATTGAGTGATCGCAGCCCCTGGCGGAGCTAGTTTGCTGCCGCGTGAGGGTGGGTCGCAGGTAGCTCTAGCTACTGCTGCCGCTGCCGCTCGAAGAAGACAGTAAAGAAGCAATAAGAGTGTATGGTGAAGGTTATTTGTTTTCCCTTGATAGTACATGTTATACTTGTCTTGACCGTTAACACGGTAGGCTGCTATGATCGATTGGCGGTATTGATGTGTGCTAATTATTCGGACGCCCTTTGTGAATGGCTGTAGTTCTCACAGTTATAGCTGTCGTACTTCTGTGTATAATGATACCACGACCAACTGTATTTAAATTATATGTTGCTTCATAAGTTGTTTTAACAGTCGGTTGTGCAATTCTATTGTTGGTACCGGTATTATTTAAAAGGCGAATTTGCCTTTGTGCTTAAACATCGTACATTGAATACTTTATGAGAGTGGAGTAATGTTCGGCTTCACTCTCAAGTCGGCTTTACCTTTGGGAGAAATCCATTGGTTTGGAGGATGGAACCCAACTTATGAAGCAACAGTAGTGGGAAGCTGCCCCTGTGTTTATTTAGTAAAACACAACACCAGAAGATGTCTGTGTCGTTGTAGAGGCACCGTTCCGCTCTTTCCTAAACGTCTCCAGTAGATGCAGGTGAATAGGCAGCTTCATATCGCGGCTTCTTGTCGCTTGGGGAAGGACCGTGACACTGGGAACAGGAGACATTGTGGCCCTCTAAACTGCTCCGCAGGCGGTGGCGAATGGACAGTATTGCGAGAATGAAATGATAGTTTTTATACAAAACTCGATACCACTGAAGACCGAATTCTGCTGTTTTACCCACCTGATTTGCTGTTGGTAAGCTGTTATTGATCATGGGAATTTGAAAAGTTCCACGGTGGAGTGTCCTTCCGTGTTGTGTAGGTATACGGGGTTTACGAGGAGCGTTTATATTCATAGTTGAGTGAGGCAGCGAATATTCCTACAGCCACAGTTACGGAACCCGTTCATACTGTTCGGATCCTCCGGACAGTGAAAGTAGGGTAAAACAGAGATCTGCAGATAAATAATAGGTGAATGTGGTTAATAAAATGGACTAGTGTTGAGCTGTTAACCTTTTAAGCTGATTAAAAGTTTGATGATACAGGCTTATTAATGTAAGAGACTTTGCTTTGTCAGTGGAGTGGGATCACATTGTTATAAAACACGACGAGACAGACGTGCGGACAGAAATCTGTGCGCCTGGCTCAGCTGTAGCGCTGAGCCCCATCTGTCACAGTCTCACAGCTAATACATGCGGGTAGCGCTGCGGCCTGCCAGTGGCAGGTGCTCGCTCACTCATTCGCGGTCATCGTGCGGTTTTATCGGGCTCGATCCGTGTCGTACTGTGTTCACGGTAACGACCTCTTGTGAACCCTACGACATGATAAGTTCTCGCCCCTGTTTGGCTCGTCTCCGAAAGCTGAACCAGATAAATATAAGACCCGTGAAACTCTGTAAACTCAATAAAAAAGCACGTGTAGAATCTTTTCTGTTCACACCACCCATCTAGGAACATGAATACAGGACGCCTTCGCCAACTTCGGATTTTTTAAAGTACCCTCGTTGTTTGATTTGTGGAAACGGAATCGGTGGCCTGCGCATCAGGAGATCACACTTGCTAGACGCAGGACAGTAATGACATCTCCAGAAAGTGTGCTTTCTAGCGTCGTGAGTACCACCTCGATGCTTTTTTTACTACACCAAACGTTATGTGATACGCCCTTATTTGAATGGGAAAATACTGGAATGTGCTCTACCAAATTGGTAATGTAGTAACTAAACGCCGGAAGGAGCATGGGCGTAGGTCAGTGGCTCTCTGTGTTGTGACGTTCTGTGCAGAGGCCTAGCGCAGGGCCAGTCCGTGTCTTCGTTGTGCGTAATGCCGAAGGACTTTTAGTGTCGGACTTAACTGTGAATCGGAAAAGGCTGGAATACTAAGTCTGCTACTTCGAGGATTAGTCAGGTCACTAATAATAGCATGAGTCTAGCTCAGTTTTGCAAACTGTTTACACGCTTCTGTCGTGACTTCTGTATACAATCCAATTTGTTTTTATCATTATATGGTACGTGTGCAAGTAATTTGTGTTCTACTTCATATTCATTTACGCAGGCCACTCTTTTGTGCAGTGATTTAACATGTAACGTAACTCAACTAATGGGAGTTCCAAGAACCTGCTTCATATTACTCGTTCCCATTTTCCTCTATAGGCCTAGTCATATTCCAAAGGTATTGGATGCCTTCGATGATCAATATATATAATTATATTCTGATGCATCCAGTTGTCTTCGTACATACAACACTACAGCACCACACGTACACATGGGGGGTGTAATCGGCAGTCTTATTTAACGCATACCCCGACAAAATAAAAGACACACCTTAGCAAAAGAAAAGGCATGAAATAGATTCCCAAAATTCGCATTGTTGAGTACAAAAATGCCTCAGAAAGAAGTAAAAGGTAAGGGTAAATCAGTCCCGTTACAGGCCAGGAATGGCCCAGAGGGTTCTAGGAAGTTAAGGTTCTCAGGTTACATGACAACGGCACAGGATGGTGGTAAGATTGTCAGCCTTACACACCGGCCGCGTTTACCCCAGGAAATTCTCCTGGTACTCATTTCTGTTAGAGGCTGAGTCGACCCCAGTTCCATAGTGCGATCGGAAGGATCATGTCAATAAAAAAATCCAATGACACCATTTGGAATCGAACCAGCGACCTTCCGATTTGTAGCACAGCACCTTAACCACTGAGCTACCGCGGCCCCCCTCGGAAAGAAGTACGTTTTGTAATTCAACGTAAGAAAGTACGAACAGAAGCTGGAGAAAACACAAAACAAGACAGAACGTGGAGGATTGGCCGTGTTTGAACCAGCTTGTCCGTTTAGACCGCGAAGAATACGAAGAGTTTTCACTTTAATATTTTTTATTTGCATTATAATTTGGATATTTTAGCCCATAAACATGATGAATATTTTTTATTTTAATAAGTAGTGAAATGTCACTAACATGACATTTACGTGCCCAACTGTACCCATGGGTTTAAATGGTTGTAAAAAGAAGTGCGTGATGATGGTTCATGCGAAACGAAACATGTAGCACTGTGTGATGTGACATTAAGGTATTGTGTTTGACGGCGTATTTTCGTTTGTTTGTGATCCATAGTTTTGTTTAACGTCACCGCAGGCAACGCTGTCGACAGTTGCCAGTGTGGTTATTGAGTAGAAAGGCGTCATGTCATCATCGTGTGGTTTGCGTGAGCTAGGGATCCAACGTTATGTGCATCTGTGCGCTGATTTGTGGTTGGTTCTATGGTTATTTAACAGTACTTATTGAGTTCTATAGGCTATCTGTCGTAGGATGACTTTGAATGATGAATTTGAAGGGATTGTGAAAGAAGGGGTTTTGGTGGTGCATACTGGGAGTACCGTCCCGAATTTGCATGAAGCGATTGAGGAAAATCACGAAATCAAATAACTTTTCAGGCAGTAATTTGAATCTGGTACGTGACGTGTAATGGGAAACAGGAGTGCAGTTGCTTCTTCGTGATGTTTGCTTATGCTAGAGAAATGCACTATTTTCGCTCGCCCTAATGAACTGGCTGGCTCCTATCTTTTTCAGCCTCCTTCCCACCCCCTCGCCCTCCTTCTTGGAGGCACATATTGTTTACAGAATGTTTGCATTACTTCTACGATGTTACGGCGGTTACTGTGTGATTTGTATCTTAGCAAATCACAGCATTGACTGTACGCTGTTTGGGTAATATAAAGGGACACTGGTTGAAGTAGAAAACTGAAAGATCAAAAATCATAACATAAACTGACGATTTAGTATCATATATGTAATTAATATTGACTATAAAGCCAGGTACGTTAAAGATTAAAACCAGTTGCAGTGCTAACACAGCTGTCTTTTTTGATGAAACCGTTTAATTCCTACAATAAAGCACTACATATTTGGGCTTACGATTCAGCCATCATCGGGCATTTTTTAAATAAAAAAAGAGGAATGTTAACGTGATTTCGTAATCTTTGGTTTTCTCGAATGGTAATGAGTTTTTAAAATGCATATTTCTTATCGTCCTAATTGCCTTATGAGTACAGTATTTTTGTACTGTGTTGTAACATTGTATGATATTATGCCTATTTGTCGACCCAGCTTATTGGTCCTTCTCGTAAAATTTTTCCAGTTAAATTGTTTTTCAATTAATATTGTAAATTAATTTTTAAAAAGTCCCCGACTATTTTTATTTTTGTTTAAAATTTACGTCGTTCCTTTCTCCCTCTCTGTTTTTGGCGCTGTGGATGGCGAGAGTCCATGTTGTCCACTCATCCAGGTTCTTTTTCCTGATCTGTACTATCGTAATGAAATAGATAGATGTTGTACCATTTGTATATGAAAGTAAAGCATGTAAATTATTTATTTTTGTTTACATAACTCATAGTGGTATCGGATGTGAAGCGGGTCCATTTGTGCAGGTGCCTGAGTTATTTCCGAAATTGGTGATGTGTGGTGACCCAGTTTAATCAGTATGCCGGGGAGTATTTATATTTACTGTAAAAAGAATAGTATAACCGATATATTGTATGAAGTATTCATTGTGATTTTGTCGGCTGTAATACTGACAAGTTTTTAGTCGCTTAAATACTTTGTCCTGTATACTTGCCAGAGATCGGCTAGCTCCTAGGCCTGTGTATGTGAACGCTCGTATAGGAAAGGGTGTGACAGGCTGGTACTGTCGCCTGTGTTATTCATTATGTACTAGTATGTTAAATAGTGCATTGTTGCCAACTTGGGTTTGTCGTTCGTGTACCTTCTATGGTTGTTTTAGATTTAAAGCTTTTTACCGTATTCGTGTGTTTACCCTTTCCTGTGACATATACATATGGACTCAATTGAACAGTAAACGGCGCCTCAACACACACACCAGACAGTTGGTTGCGGTATTCCAAGTTCTCTGCTCGCTCTACGGGTTGACTCACGTGGGCTACGCTCAGAACTCTCTTGAATTCGTCTCATGTTCTCCTCTGATACGCGCAAAAAATCTTGCTCTGCATAGTAGCCATTTTGCTCTCAACTGATGCTGCTGCACGGCTGTGAGCTAGGCGAGCGCTCTAGCGGTGATATTTGAAAATTTAGGACCTCCTCTTTCAAATGTTATGTAGATCATTCACATACCTTATATAGTTCAGGAAATATAGACGTACGAAATTGAGTCCACCTTTTTGAATTACGCTGTATTATTTCCATAACTCTGTGGTATGAGGTACTTCGTAATGCGCTCTGAGATTTTCTGCTCCGGAAAATGAACTTTTCCTGTACGGTAGAAGTGATAAACGTGTACTTTGTATGAGTAAGGAAACGTCAGTGCGTTTGGTCGTGGGTCCCTTCAGAATAAATAGTCGCATTTCGCTTTTAAGCGTCATCCTTAACGTAGCATTTTAGCTGCTGGCATTCAGACCAAAATGTGACACCAAGATACTGTACATCCTTGTTTAGTTTTAACTTGAGCCCTTAGCTTCTTGAGGAGCTCTCTGAGGGTTTCTTTGGACTATAGGAACGTTGTGCATTGTCAAGTAGCAAATAATATACCCGGGGGAGACCTGTTCGCGTCTAACGAGCAGAATGCCTCAAATAAATTGGTCCTGTCATTCACAGAAAAAAGGAGGAAATAGATGTGTCCGGCTTTACAATGTACTTTACAAGAAGACCTTAGGCCTTTCATCACCTCAGGACATAGCACGTGTTTCTTTTTCTGCTTAAGCTTGCCACTACTTGTTTGGAGCGGCACTGTATTTGCTGCCTGTTGGTGTATTTTGGAAACTTGTTTTCATGTTGTTATGTCGTTCATTCGTTGCAGATATTGTGACCAGTGGGCCCTGTCCTCAGTTTTGTCTTATATCCAGTGTATATTTCTAATTTACGTCGTATTTTACAATTTCCAGTCGCGTCCTGTAGTATGCTTCGTCCGACTTGTCTTAAAATCGCCATTTCTTACTGAAGATCATAGAATATGAACGGCCACTTAACTTTGGAGTCAGAATAGGCTGAGAGGACTGTTTCGTGATGATTTTTTTTTGTTGCTAAGCGTTTTATTTTTTGTAACAGAATAGGGACTACCACCGCCATAGAGATTGCATTGGCCATATGTGTAATTTGTTACTTTTTCTGCAATATTACCTGTACGTTTTTACGCGTTTGATAAATGTGAGCGTCATGTGACGGATGAAAATTGTCTAGTGTGCATTTGTCTTTACATTTCTATGTGATCCTGTAATGTTCCATTCCAATAATGGTGGGACATATTTCATGCCTCTAATGAAGCATACTGGAATATCAGTTGTTCCGAAAACTGGCGTGATGTTTGCAACTAACCGTGAAGTACGCGTCGCAGCACTGTGAAATTAGGATTTAAGCATGGTTCGAAAGAACCTACTACTTACACTTCTAACGAACATAGAAAAGGGCATATCAAATAAAAAAAAAAGAAGAAGAAGCACTGAAAGAAGAGGAATACAATGTCCGTAAACCAAAAATTCCGTTATGTTGAGCGTATTGCACAAAACAAATAAATTGTATTTACCATTGTTATACGTGGTATGGTCAAGTGAGTTGAAGTTTCATGGGTTCTTCCTTGATATGTGGAATGTGGAATCCGTTTATCCGCTTACCAGCGTTTCTGTTTGCGAATGGGTTTCAGTCTTGTAAGGTACTGTCTTGCTATAAAGCGAAAAGCGCTTATTAGTTTCGTCATGTCCGTCCGTCCGTCCGTGTGTCCGCCTGTATCAGTGCGGCTCTTACCAGACAGATTTCCGTGAAATACGATATTGGTTACTTTTAGGAAGATCTCTTGGGAAAATCCAAATTCGAATTGTTGTTACCGACGACATTAATTCACCATAAAAGTGCTTTCTTCGAGTGAAATGATATCAGGCTCTTAGAATAGCTGAGGAGATACAAACATTATGCGAACGCGCCACATTGTTACATTATACGTACATTACCTACCTTGATGCCTTCCTGTTCTTTGTTTTCCTGTTTTGGAGTGGTGGTTTTTTTTCCCCCCTCCAAAGGGGGTTTTTGGTCCTTATTTCTGTAATATTTTTCTGTGTCCCACAGAACAGGGGTGAAGGCAACAGAGCCAGCCTTACAGTGGTGTAAAAGCCCCAACGTGTGAAGTTGGTAATTGTGCCGAGTTTTCTTCCGACCTGAGATGTGTTTCGTGTATCAAGTTCTCATGGCACTGTGCGCCTGTTAATCTCAAATTCATATCTCATCGTTTATGTTCATTTAGTTAACAACTCCTTGTAGTTCTCAAAACGTGAGTTCATCAGTTTTATCCTTGTATCGCGTTTCAAGATTATCCTGGTACTAAGTTCAGGCTGATTCCCTAGTAACTAATAGTCCTACAACAGCACATGTGCCTACATTCATGATTAGGGGTTCAGTTAGGCACCAGGCGTGTCTGCCAGCAGTCTCAAGTTTACATGCCTGCGGTCGCCCAGCGCTGCCTAAATAAAAAGTCGAACTGACGCAGTATTCAGTTGGGTTTGTAGCGTTTGTAGGTATATTAGAGCAAGATTTCATTCAACGTACACGTTGCGCAAGTGCGCGGTAGTCGACAATGCAGATTACTAGTGTACGAAGTGCATCCGTGTATATCACGCATGATTGCATATTGAATTAATTTAGAGAAGTTACGTGTTGTGGTCTTCTGGATTATTATGCCTTTGATAAATTGGTACCATTTCGGAGGAACATGCTGTACATCTTCGAGGCAGAAGAATCAGTTATAAAGATGCAGAAGTTTCTTGCAATCATTGGTACCGATTTTATGGAACTTCCTACTGAAACCCCGTTGAACAGCGGTCACAGATTTTGTGCAATGGAACTCGAGTACATAATTTCTTTCTCAGGTTTCGTTGCTATTTTCTGCTTTACTCACAGCTGCGCTAATAGTGCCTTCATTGTAGTCACGACACTTGTCCCTTATGATGCAGAACACTCTTTGAGCTCTGTGCCAGTCGTCCAAGTTTCATGCCATTTATTTTTTGTTAAATAGATCTTTGACCCGCAAATATTTTTTCATATCTATAGATGTGTATGTGTACAGCGTACGAGCGGGCACGCTAATGCGCATTCACAAACATATGCCTAGTAAGTACGGAGACCTGGGTAATGAACATTTCAGGAACGAAATGGGGACATGCTCCTGCGAAATCTTTTCACACTGCCGGAAAGCTGCTGCGTAACGAAATGCAACTGAAATGCGTTCTGCATCTCAGTTGCCGCACAGTAACGGGTGAGTGAGTGAGTGTGTATGTGTGTGCGTGCGTGCGTGCTGGATGCTGGAAATGTGGTTGTATGCTCTGTGAACTTGCGAGTATTTGAGCATGTGTAACCCCAGAACCAATGTAAAACTGTAGTCAAGCAGGGTGGGTTCTGTGGCCTAGAGGTACCAAGCACATCAGCGTCGAGTGCATTCCAAAGTGGTACACACGAGATGCTTTGTGCTTGTACAAGCTGCTGTGCCGTTGTATGGTGAGTTTCTGTACGTTTTGGCTCTGGTTGGCTCATTATGCCAGTGCTCTGTTCGCCGTGGTCTGTTGTGAGATGTGTGTTTGATATACTCGACTTCTTTTGAGTTGGTTTTATTCCCATATTCATGTAACTAATTGTGAGATTGTCAGATGTCTACATTATTTTCAGGTTTATTGGCTACGGTTGAGGTGGAATCCGATGAACACCAGACCACCGCTCCCTGTAGTGAATCATCGTATAATAGGATGTTTTCGTGTAGACAGGATTGGACAGGATACAGCGATGGGCTGTTGTTAACTCGGTAATGAACGTTTGTTCCGTAAAAGGCGGGTTATTTTTGACCACCTGATTAAATTTCCAAAAACTTCCCTACACTTAGTGATGTTTGAGGCTCCCACTACGTTGGCTCTGAAGCGAACTTTTGGGATGTAACGCCCAGTAGTTTGGTAGATAGGTACAAATGTACATCCGGAAGAAGATAGTATTCGTTCGCTTACCTGCTTACAAGACTGAAAATATGGATTTCATATCACAGCAGCGACCCAGCATTTCGCTTGTGTCCAAACGAAGTGTTCTATGGAGTTGCTGAACCAAGATGTCGAACTTATGCTCTTGTTTGTGTTCTCAAAATCCTACCAGTAATGCATTGCTGTTACACGTGTTCCCCCACCCCATATAACATGCCCACTACAGCCAGTCAATTCTGAATTGATGTGTCCGACATTGCTGACCAACCTCGAATAAATCCTTGCCATTAATCAAAGTCGAGCGGTGACGGATTGAACACCGGGGACCGGCACATCACTGATCGATGCCCCACAACTACACCGTGCGATTTTTTTAAAGCGTTTATGAAATAAACTGCGGTGCATCAGGGGGCCGAATTGTACTCATATTTCATCCTAGCAATCCAGATCGGTTTGTACAAAAAAAAAGGGGGGGGGGGTGTATATATATTGACGTCAAACCGTAGTGGTTGCAACTTCTCAGCCGAAATGTTGAAATTAGTGTAGGCAAACCGATCAGCAGACAATGGCCGCGTCGGAGCCGCATCTGTTCACAGTTTCGCTCCAGTCGGCTGAACAGAAATGTAGCAATACTAGTAATTATGAATAAGGGGTTTGAGTCCCGGTAGTGGCCGGGCTCTTCGCCGCCATATCCTGAGCATCTCGGCGGGTCATCAGGCCTGTTACACAGTGGGTACCGGGGTAAAACGACACAGAGACGTGAAAGTGACCACCTGCCTTAATTCAAGCATACCTTCATGAGACAGTGGAGAATTTAGGATGTTTCCACTCCTCGTTACGTCTTTGTGGCATGGTGTTCAGTTACGCACACACACTCCTTTAAGTTACACGCGAATCTAAAGATTCCTGCAAGAAAATTAGCGTAGTGAAATGTGTTTAGTAGTTAGTGGCTGCCCAGTAAATCACACCAGACAAGGGTGACACTGAACTGGCAGAGGGAAAAGGACTCTTGACTCAGGTGCGAGCTTTTTTACCTTACAGGAATATTATTAGTCCCCGAGTGGACAGAATTTGTAGTCTGTACGTAGTAAGCACTTAGTGACAACGTTATGTATATGGAAGGCTGATATAGAGACCGGTGTTTGTGGACTGGCATGTTATTAAGTTTAGGGTTCCATAAAGGGCTTTTCTTTTGACCAGGCGAAAGACTGTCGGTTTCTCGAGTAGAACTGAGCTAAGTAGTTAATGTATACATGGTTTAATAGTGCCGTGAGTAGTTTCAGAATGTGTAACGCTGAATGATAGGATGATGGTGAATAAGGAATAGGAAAGGATGCGGAAGGATCGATCTTGGCTCATTTTTATGTACTATTCCGTCATTTTCCTGGGGGACGGATGAAAGCCACTGGGGCCGTCAGTTGGGATATTCGATCCTCGTGCTGAAATTTGGTACCGTACGTTCCGAAATACTTGACCTCGACCTCTCGTAGTTACTTAATGGAAGATTAAATTTGGGGAATCCTTCCCGTTATTCAAATTATAATTTATTTGAAAACTAAATATAGATATATATACACTTATTAGTGTGTATGCTGTATGTTTGCGTTGGGAACAAAGTAATTCGTGACAGTGAATATTGAGAAGAAAGAGGAAGTAACAGGGCGATCCAGAAATTTTACGCGTGAGAAAATATTGTTATTGGAAAATGATTAACACCCACAGGAGGGAGATGAGAAGTGCATAGAAATTCTGAGACAGAAAACACGAAGGAACGGTAAAACATGTTAGAAACTAAACGTTAAAAGGTTCTGTTTTCTGGTGTACTTCCTCCGTTTTAGACTCTCCGTGTTTTCATAGTTGAGATCGTTCAGATAGTTTTCTTCTAGATTCTGACACCGTGCAGTTTTGTACGTGGCTGGCGACGTATTGGAGGAACATGCTGCTTCCATCTGTACAGTCGTGGAGTTAAGATACATTTCAGTTACCTAGGCTCGTTGCAAGGACGGTGGTCCATTACAAACACGAGGGGGACGTGGGATGAGTTATATTGACCGGTTAGGACCAGTAGGAAGGGTGAAGTGGGAAGTGCGAGGAACTGTGGTTAATCCTGGTTTAATCTGCCAGAAACTTCCTGTTCCAGCTTTCCTTATGGGCCTGGCCGGGCTGTGTCTTCTCTCCCCTTTCTCGTCGTGCTGATAGGCCATCGTACCTTCAGCCCGCCGATGTGATTACCGTTTGAGATGGAAGCGATGTATACTCTCGAAACGTCGCTATTCACGTGACTGTGTTCTTCTTGAGAAGCATGTGCAGTCAGAGACAGTGTTTCTCAACCGCAGGGCCACGGCCCGGTACCGGGCCCTGGCATCAATTGTACCAGGCCGCGAGAGGTTCTCCTAGAATGTGTCATTTTAATTTTCTACGCAGTTTTCATGAATAAATGTTTTATAGTGGAAATATTCTGAGGGGAATAATATTCGTGAATGTGTCGAAAAACTCAGACCCAGATGTTGGCCTGAGGAAACTACAATATGCTACAAGATTTCATTAGTCCA
>Ga0123355_10009061_pt1 | contig 15087 bp, 9 predicted proteins | sample TergutEmb28metaG_3_FD_89872 | JGI IMG/M metagenome (GOLD analysis project Ga0123355, IMG submission 89872) | Embiratermes neotenicus P1 segment gut microbial communities from Petit-Saut dam, French Guiana - Emb289 P1 | ecosystem: Host-associated > Arthropoda: Insects > Digestive system > Gut ...
AAAAAAAAAAAAAAAAAAAAAAAAAAAAAAAAAAAAAAAAAAAAATAAAAAAATAAAAAAAAAAAAAAAAAAAAAAAAAAAAAAGTCTTACTGTAGCAATGGTTGCTTAGTTACACCACAATTATGTTGAATACAGTCCACTGATACATGCAATATTCAAAGAATACAGCTAACCTCCAACAATTGTGCATGAAACATATACCAACAATGGACATCCAACGTATGTGTGATGCAGGGGGAACTCCATGCAAAAAATGAAAGACGGGACAGTGAAGGATCCTGCAAAATGTTTTAACGAGTCTCATTTGAGACTCCTAAAATGACAGATACATTTCTTCTGTAACAACCAACAAATCCTAATAATGGAAACAACAGTAATGAACGATTATATCCTGCTTATTTATGCTCCAGTCTATTTACACTCTTGTTTTATGTACTTCAGGGTAAAATGGGACCCACAAGAAAAACATACATACAAATTAAGACTTGGCTGCACTAAAATCACAGCAATGGAAAGAAGTGAGGAAGAACATAAAGGAAGAAAAGACACAAGGATCTGGGATAATGTTACATTAACCTTTACAGACCTGCGTCATGTAGGAAAACACCCTTAGAAATTAATTTTATATCTTTAGGCAAATAGGAAATTTACAGCATAATCTCTATTTTATTTTTCACAACATGCCATTTAATGCATAATCTTATCTTCTACTGCAAATAATACTCAAATTTTTCTTAAACTATATGCTAAAATTTAAATACCCACCCAAGTACAGTAAAGGTTAAGGTACATATAGAATTACAATCTCATGCTTCAATTAGTGATTGTGTTCACAGTTTCTTAATCCCACATACAGCTCTGTATGATTATCAAAGTCTTCCCCACATTAAATTAAGTCAGCTAGATATGCACAATTCAGTGCTTCACTGCAACCAAATGTCGATAAAATAAGCATGTAAGATGCATGTAGGAAGATACCAAAATGAAGTTGTATTAGGAGTAGGAAATTTCAGCTTACAAAACACTATGAAAAACTCTGCCAGTTTTCCCATGAGAATCCACTATTGTATTTGGTCAGCTGGTCTTTCACATAATATGCAAATTAATTTCTGAGGAGTCAATCACTAGTCACCAACCTGAGCCAAATAATTCCAGTACACACCCTCCCACTTTATTTCTTCAAAATCATTTCACCACTATCCTCACATCTATGCCTAGGTATTCAAAGTGGTCATCTCTTCCCTTTGTGTTTCTTAACATTCTGTATACATTTCCCACACCCATGTATGCTATGTTCCCAGGCCAGCACATAATCCTTGATTGGCTCATCATAATACTATTTAAAGAGTATACAATTATGATGCTCCTAACTATAAACTTTCTCAAGCCTCTAGTTACCCTCTTTTTTCATGTAAAAACATTCTTCTCAACACCCTGTTTTGCCACAATGTGTGTGTGTGTGTGTGTGTGTGTGATGAGCGTGTATGGACATGCGTTTACGATAGGCCCTGTTCATGGCCAGGTGCTGCACTAGTTCCAGCTTCTGTTGTAACCAGTCTGGCTGACTGCCATTTACGAAAACATTCTTTTATGCATTTCTTTGTTGAGTGTTCTACATGTGTGTTATGTTTGCAACATGTAAACCTCTATACAGCATAACAGTATACTAACCCCTAGGCCTGATACTGTACCAGTATGTTATTTATGCTGCATATCTTAAAGTATACTTCCATATTCTGCATCAATATTGTTTTCAGTGTTTTTAATACTTAAAAATGATATAAATGCATACCCAACAAAGCTTTTTTTTTTTTTTAATATGCACTACTAGGCACAACACTGATGTTTCTTAATCTGTCAGCAAATGCCCAACTGCATTCTCACACCTGTGCCAAAATGGTTAATGTCAGATACCATGTCTAACACCTGTACAAAACAACACATAAAATTATAATGCTGTAAGTCTTAATCTTTGCATTTCTCGATAGCAGACACAACAACAAAAGACCCTGAACTCAACAGCAGTACACATTCCCAAAAATTTAATTTTTCTAGCTTCTTCATGAACACAATTTTGATTTGCTCTCAAATATCTCAACTACAGAACACTCTTATAGCATTTATTTGCTATCTTCACATGAGGTTGTTCAATAAGTAAGGTTAGGTTAGGTCATATAATGAAGATCAACAAAAAGTACCTTTGTTAAACTTAATTTTAATTTTCACAATATCTGCTACATGTACAAGTTTTGAACTGAGGGTTCATCTGCAAGAAGACAGTTGTAACAAGTACAGGAACAGTATAACATATGTCTACATGTACGGTACACCCTGCTATATCAGAGTATGATTATGCTGAAATTACAATAAAAGGCTTTATAAGATATCTAAGTATAAAATAGTTGAAATTTTAAATACACCAATAAAAACATAAAACATATAAATATCTTATAAAGTCTTTTATTGTTATTTCAGCATAATCATACTCTGATGTAGCAGGGTGTACCGTACTGTACTGTTCCTGTACTTGTTACATCTGTCTTCCTGAATATGAGCCCTTGGGTTTGAAACACGTACATGTAGCAGATAATGCAAAAATTAACATTAAATTAAATTTAGCAACGGTGCATTCTGTATGTCTACATTACATCAGAAGTCAATGGAACATTAAATGTAGCTCATTTGTTTCATTAAAATATGTTTATTTTTCAAATAAATCCCTGTGCATTACTACAATCTTGGCATGAGTTTAAAAATTCCAGTGTGGTAGAAATTGGGTTCTTGCATTCACAACCATTGATAAACAGTCATTTCCATTTCCTCGGTAATGTATAACCAGTGACCTCCAGTGTTGATTCAGCAGCACAAACAAATGGTCTGTAGTGAGATATCCTGACAATGCACCCCCAACAGCACACATACAACACAAGAGTCATTGCATTCTCTGGAAACTTCTCAACAATCCACCAAACTGTCTGGGCTGTTGAAGTAACACTTTGCAGGTTGCTATTTCCATAATAATGAGGAAGTGCAAGTGGTTTTTCATAAACCAGTATGAATGCAAGAGCTTACTACTTTTACTGGGATAGAATTTTTAAACTTGTGCCAAGATGAAACAAATGTGTCAACACATTAGAGGATTATGCTGAAAAATAATAACACTTCAGTGGAATAAAGGAGCTATATATAATGTTGTAATGACTTCTCATTTAATATTTATGACCTGAGGAACCCTATTTATTAAACATATGGTGTACTCTGACTTCATTATAAATTTTGGTGACAAGACATAAACATGCACCAAAAAGCTGAAGTCATTATTAAATTGCATGGTATATGGCCTGGGTGGAATGTGGGCTTGAAACTGCATTCTCACAAAACTATCTGAACATTTAAAGATTTGTGGATAGAGCGCTGTGATATGAAGAACTCTTCCTCTTGTTAACTTTCTTCATCAATGTTATTTAGTGGGATCATGCAGCAATTATAAGACCTACACATTAAAATACATGTGAAAGAAGAGAGCAGTAGTCCCTGAACACAAAGGCTGCCACCTTGATGGCAGATTTCTGGGCATGTAATGCAGACAGGCCTTTCATTATGTGAGCTTCTATTTTGAGATTTAGGGCCCTAGTGATAAACTCATGGGTTATCACCTATCAATGTAGTAGAAAAGGAAATTCAACCCCAAGATTCAAGTCTTCTGAAATGTTACACCATACTGACTGGCAAACAGTCCCAAAACATTCATACTGTTAGTAACTACTTAGCAGTTAACACAACAAACCATGCCAGAAGACTGGACTTTTCATTACTACTGCTGCAACAACCCTGTATCTTGCAAAACACGTCCTGTTTAATAATTTCCAAATTCTAACTGCAGCTTCCTGACCTGCAGTCAGTATTCTAGGCATCCAATAGAAAAATGACTTTATAGAGACACAAGTAATTTCTGCATGAAAATCCACTCACGTGGAGTTTTCTGTCCTTGATGGCCATCTGGAGCAAGTTCTTTTGTCCAAATTTGGAACTAGTTTTTTACACACTGTATGCTAACCTAGGAGTTCACAGACACTTTGGGAAAAAGAAAAGAAAAACAAACATGAAAAGAGAGGGGAAAAGAATTCTGACAGTGGCACTTTTTTTTAATGATGGAAGTAGTTCCATAAATTATTTGAAGATGACAGAATACAATGAAACAAGACTAAGAATAAATTTGTTTCAAAGTTAATACTTCGAAACGAAGTTATGAGGAAGAATTCCTACAAATGGCAGATAATCCTGCCACGTCTTTACGGCTGGAAGTGAAGATACAATAATACTGCTGCAGTGCAAACTTGAAAATAATAAATATAGAGAAGTACACCTGCAGGTCAGGCACACCCAGCCGTAAGGTGGTACAGATCAAAGGGTTAAACCCTGGTATAACCTTCACATGAATCAGACCTAATTCATGTAAGAGATCCTTGCTCACCTTCATAAATTATATCACAACTGAATTAATTTACAAGTCTCAGTCCATTCCTTCCCCACATATCTGCAGCATATGCAGACACATATTAAATGTAATACTGTCCAGTAGATAGAAGACTGGTCCCCTACAGTTGCTGTGGGAACCTTTCTTCCCAATTATGAGAGTATATATATATATATATATCAGATGGAGACATAAACCTTACGGTATTAGGCCTCTATGACATTACAGGATAATAATTTTTATACATTACAGTTGTAGTGTGTGCTTATTTGTGATACGTGTGATAGATATATCAGGAAGAGCCCGTGTTAATGGACGCTGTGTTCTCTTCTCAGTCTGTCCATTGCGTTGATGCCCAAACTCAAATCTTATTCTAAGCTCTCCAATCTTGCTACATGGAAGAATATCAGGTATCCACTCTATAAGGAATGGTGTTGGCTCCTGCTGATCAGGTGACATGTTGCCTGCAACACATGCCATAAACCTCAGAAACTGCATTCACCATTTAAGCTGCTTAATACCATCACCAGTGTAAACTCTCACTGTCTGAATCTTTGGTCATAGCCTGGGAATAGACAGTCCAATTTCAACCAAAGTTCTACCTGTTTTCACTGTCTGATTTGCTGTGACCTAAAAAAATGAATTGACAGGCTTGAGTTTTATGACTTTGTACAGAACTGGAAATGCTGTACAGAATGTTCCGTAAGTTTGGTCTCATAAGGAACATTATCCTTCTTTGTTATGGGTACAGTAATGTATTATGGGTGATACAGAGGTATACTGTTTAGGAAAAGGCAGAAATTGTCCCTCTGTATGCTTCCTGCCTTAGCCACTGACAGACAGCTGAAAAATTTCTCCTCTGTCATCCTCACAGACCTCAACATAGATAGTATTCTGTTGGTCAAATTTATTTGAGATCTTAGGAGACCAGGGATGTTTCAGACAAACCAAGAGCAGGTTGCCCACAAAATTCAATTGATAATGAAAGTAGTATGGTCATACTTGCCAAGACTGCATTAAGTCCAGAGCAAGCGGTGAGAAAGATCGCATCTGATATTGTACTTCCAAAGTCACATGAACACCACATAAAGCAACATAACAAATTTAATCTGTACAAGATATATTTTGTAAAAGAATTACATGGAGATGATACAGATCACCAGGTTAAATTTTGTGGGTGATTTAAGTCACAAGGAATCCAAGCAGATGACGTCATGTTGAGAAATGTGGTGTGTTTCCACTTGAATGGGTACATAAACTGAAACAACAATATGTATTGGGTGCAAGATAATCCTCATGTCACAGTCGATGTTCAACACCAAACTAACCCAAGAATAACCAAGCGGTCCACGATACACAGCAACACTCTCTTGGGACCAGTGTTCATGGAAGGAGGAATAAACACTACATTATATCTCCAGTTGTCCAATGACGTGCTGCAATGGTATATTGATGAAATGCCACTCACAGTATGAAGTCAGTTTTACTTTCAGCAGGATTGAGTACCACCTCTGCTTGCAACGCGCAAAACCAGCTGGATGAAGTTCTTCACAGGTGAATGAATGGGTGCAGGAAACCAACTGAATAGCCACCTAGATCCCCAGAACACACACACCTTGATTTTTCCTTCTGGAGTCATCTGAATTCACTTGTGTATCATACCTGCCTACATACCATTACAATCCTTAAAGAAATACCTGTGTTGATACTAGAGACATCACACCCCAAACTATAGAACATGTGTGCAATGCAGTGTGCAGCATCACATAAATCTGTGCAAGCAACTGGACAGACATCAATCTGAACATCTGCTTCATGAGTGCTCTTCCCTACGAGATTACTTAAAGGAGACAAGAACTGTTCCCATATTCATCATCTGAAAAACTAGGGGGTCACCTTATAGTGATGCAAATAGTTAAACAGATTCTGTACAGGCATTTTCCTGAAAACTGAACCCTGTGACGCTGGGTCATCTTACAGACTGTACAACCCATCTCATGTCTTGAAAAATTCTTATCTTGCAGAAACTATAAGCATATTTTACATCTGAAAATGACCAGTCAGAGATGGAATAAACCATATCACTAATACACAAAATTAATATTTTCAAATAAAATATTACCCTGCAATAAATACTACTCTAGTATTTTAAAAGTAGCTGACTTACCAACTTTAAGAAATGTTTTCAGTTCCAGAGGCTTTATTAAAGGCTGGCTATCAGTCTTTCGGAAAGCCTCATTTTCATCTTTACGTCGATGAAAAGGTTCATAGGTACCATCACGATTCTCCACAAAGCTTCGAGTGATCTCCAGTGGCATCTAAAAAATTCAGAACTGTTTCATTCCATCATAAATCATTTCCATGCTGTGGTTTATAAAATACTAAAAACATAACCAAATTTATTTACACAAAAAAGAAAACATTTAAAGTCCTCATGTCTTAGACATATTCATGGAACTACTAAAGTACCATGCATTCTAAATCTGTGCACTAGATCGAGGTATATGGTCAGGTTTACACTCTGTCTGCTTTCCTACCAATGAAATGTTATTACATCTATGATGCTCCATTGGTTCAATTACAGGAGTAGACATAATGGTGAGAAGGAAAACTGAAAACACCTCTAATGAGAACCAAATCCTAGCCATGCAGTCAGATCCTATATTTGTCATTAGAGGTTTCTGCCATGAAGTAGATGAGAACTGTGCTCTTCTGGGTTATTACTGAGTAGTGGTGAGTTTGGTCCCAAATTGGCAACAAATTAGCAATACTCATTGTGTAATAAGCCAGAAGAGTGCAGTTCTCAGGTCCTGTAGTAACTGCAGTAGCATCAGACAAGTCTGATATTAGAGCAGTTGCTTTATATAGGGAAGTAACACTCAATCAGAAAACAATGACAAAACAATTTTAAATTATCCACTTAATATTGGGGCTGGATGTCATGACATATGCCAGATGTGAACTGAATTTGAGCAGAGATTGTTTCAAGAATTAATGCAGATAAAAAGTATTTTAAAGTTATTCTCTTTGACCAAGTGCATTCTGAAAATAATTTCAGTCTGATGCCCACTGCATCGACTAAATGAATTATGTTCAAAACTGTATCAACACAATGAATATCTGAATCAATATCCCACTTTACTTTAACTTTGAAGGCATTAAATTAAAGCCCATAACAACTAATTCAACCACATATCCCTTAAATGTATCCATAAAATACTGTGAGCGAGTCAACAGCACTACTGCTTCATATCAGGGAGGGGTACAAATCGTGGCTGAGATGACTGAGGTGATGAGTGGTTTTCCTCAGTCACTCAAAGAGAAAGGTTGGACAGTGCCTGACATTTGACCATAACCACTTCCTTCCATATTTTCCTGATCTGTTATTCACTGACTATCTTATCATTCAACAGCTACTGGCTGTACCATTGAATCAACAAAATAAATAAATAAATTACTTACCAGAGGTGTCTCAAATATTTGCTTCACATGTATAATGTTTGTGATGTGCCATGTATACTTGGTGAATGTCCCCAGTGGAACTGCATCACGACGTACAAAGCCAGTTGTGAAGTTTGGTAATCGTTTCTTTTTTCCTCCACATGAAATGCGTTCTCTCAAGCAGTCAAAGAATAACTGATGAAGAAAGGCAGAAGTGGTGATGAATATGAACTTCTGATATATACAAATTCACTATAAAACATTTACTTAAGCATATTTTTTTCAATATGCACAAATTCTAATTCATTCAGCAACATGGAGTTGTAATGACAGGACAGTCAGAGTTTTGTAAGAGGGTGAGATTTGTTTTTCATTAAAACCTCTTGTTACACTGGCAGAATTCAACATTCACCTATTATCATGCAATCAAATTGTTAAATTCAATGCAGTTCACAGTTTCCAATTTGATGTGTGTTGGACCGTGCATCATTGTGATAACTGAAGAATAAGAACCAACTAGATGCTACTTATTATTTTAATGTACTTCTTATAGGCTCAACATGTTTCAGGCACTACTATGCTTATCATCAGCTCACGACTATAATGTTGATTACCACATTGGTCGTCTCATTCTTGAGTTACTGTAGGTTGGAAGTTAGGTGTGGGTAGGCTGGAGTAGTGTCTGAGTTGTGGCTGGAGTAGTGTCTGGGTTGCCTGCAACCCAAACACTACTCCAGCCTACCCGTACCTAACTTCCAACCTATAGCAACTCAAGAATGAGATGACCAATGTAGTAATCAACATTATAGTCGTGAGCTCTTGATGATGGGCATAGTAGTGCCCAAAACATGTTGAGCCTATAAGAAGTACAATAAAATAATAAGTAGCATCTAGTTGATTCTTATTCTTCAGTTACAGTTTCCAAATCTATGTTAATGCCTCCTACCAACTTATACCTCCTGCAGAAACAATTTTACAACAAACTGCTGCATCTATTTGCTCCTTCTGTTCATTTTCCCAGCCCATTCCAAACTCCCTGATTTAATCTCTTAATACACTATAACAAGTAAACTGTGAACCATAGAACTCCACATTATATATATTTCCTTCATAACCAAATAATAACACAATAAAAGAATCAACCTGTGGAACATGGAATACTAGAGGATCTGGCTTCCCACTGAACTGGAAATGCATTGTCTGATTTATTCTCTCTGTCACAGATGCCAGCCATTGGATGAATGTGATATTAGCTGCGTTTTCATCGACCGGTTCTGAAAAAAAGAAAAGAAAAAAAAAATCAATAACAAGGAGATAGCACAACATACAGCTGCATAATTTCCTCAAATGTAACAAGTGAAATCAAACACCACCAAAATATAGAAGATTTAAAAAGTACACATCTGCATGTTTTATATTAACTGTTCAGTCAACTACAACTAGTACACAAATGCCATTTTACATCATAAATTTTCAACATATTTTGGCAGCAGCTGTCATTCTTAGGCTAATATCTATCTAAAAGGTATTGTGGTAGCAAAGCATAAATTATATTAATTGAATAAAATATTACAAAGCACATGCATTTAAAGGGTAAAACAGATGGTATATCGCCCTGCTTACATTTTTTGTGCAGATTGATCACGTCTGCAACAAATATATTTCATATGAAGTCCTCTGTTTCTATGTAATGGTAGTTCATACCAATTACACTGTTGACTGTGGCAATGCCCACTGTATCTTTGTTGTACCGTTAGTATGGTATGTATTATACAACATGTCAATGTCATCCAATAAAAATTTTGGTAACATCATGCTGTTGTGTTAGTTAATGTGCAGTGATTTAGATCCACAAAGAAATATCAGCTGAACACCATCTTTTTCTACAGCACATTTCACCATTCCATTCAACCATCATTAGGTAGAAAACAACAAGTACACAACAGAAAAGTATGCTAAGGAAGAGGCCTCGCCTTCACAATTAGCCTGATAAAATACATAACTTGGCTATTATTCCAATAAAGGAATAATAAACACGTAAAATATTAATTATAATTTCGAACTAAAAACCATAAGTATTGTATATTTGAGGATGAGGTTTCTGTATCTTATTATGTCAACATGTTACAGAATGAACTATGCAATTGGCAATATTTGATGCAACCTTGGTGTGTAGTATGGTACTGTAAAAAATAATAAATTTGTTAATACACTGGAATTGTTTAAGGTTGTTAATAACATATGCTGATCAAAATGTATTACCACTTACAGTATACATGAAATTCTGAATTGTAACGCAACAAATTGATACAGATAGAATGAATGCACATTATTCATTTTTACACCCTAATTCTAACAGCTAAAATGTATAAAGTTGTACAATAATATGTAACATAATTATGAGTCAAGAAATGGTCTGTCATTAACAAGCAGCATTTAAAGATAAAAACAACACAATGACTTTTACACTGACCTTGTTTCCTAACTCCAATGGCAGAATTATTCCTCCTGGTAGAGTTTGGTTTCTTGCCACAAACTTCTTGCAATGGGGCCACCGTGCTGTGATCTTGCCGTTTGCGCTTCATACTCAACATCTGTAATAGTAACACAAACTCATGACAGTCTCCTGAGAACAGTCTTGCTTGTAAGGCATCAGATTTGTTCAAGAAGATACATGCTTAAAAGTGCTTCATTTCATACATTCATTTCTTCTTATTTCTAATTTTTGTTCTAATACACTACGCTGGTTAACAGCTACTGGATACACAATAAGTTCTGGCAGCAATAAATTTATCATTTCCTGTCTTTACAAACAAATTGTGACAATTTTTACATTCAGGCCACAACTCTTTCCTTCCCAGTTCAGTGACCACTATTTATACAGTTCAACTCATATAAACAACCTCAGCTGCTATGCTGACTAACCATGAGAAATGAATCTTGAATGGAGAATATTTTAGTCTACTTTCATACAATAATGTTTTAGGGACTTTTTAAAATTTTTTATTACTATCTGTTTGCAATACCCGATGCTTTGTCACCAATTTATTTAAACATGAATGCGGTGCAACATGAAGTTATTTCTTCTATAGTGACAGTGAATCTCAACTTCCAAAGCATTTATACTGATCCCACATAAAGGCTGATACAGCACTTACCCAGAGATTTGAATGGGGAAGCAACATCTAGCATTGTGGCGTGATACCTGTAATACACAGAGACAGGTTCGAGAATTGATCCCAGGTCTGGATCGGGCTACAGGGGCCTGGCTATTGTTCCTTAATAGGACTCAAACCAAGGTTGTTATTGGCCTACTTATGGGACATTACACCTTGAAGAGACATTTATGTATAATGGGAATAAGAAATGACTCCATGTACAGGAAATGGGATACTGAGGAGGAGACCTCAGTCCACATTTTATGTGAGTGTGAGGCATTGGCCTCACTCAGGTACCCTTACCTGGGTTCCTTCTTTTTGGACCCAGACAATATTAAGAAACTAGGTGTGGAGGCCATCTGGCGTTTCGGTAACGCAACAGGGCTTCTTTAACCTAACACAGAATGCGGGGCAAAAAGGGCCTGTTTTAGGGCCTAGGTGCATCGGGCCTGTAAAGGGCTCGAACCCATATATTATTCTATTCTACCCAGAGATTTGCAGAAACCACAGAAGTGTCCTATACTTGAAAATGTCTAGGTAAATGCTACCTACCTTGAAGTCACATCTTTAAAAAAAATATACAAAAGCTGTCAGAAACCATCAAATGAATTCTCTCTGCAGGTAACCTCAACAAACAGGTTTCAGAGAACAGCTGAAACCTACAACATCATGTCAATCACGTAGAGTGGTTTACTTGAGAAGCATCTGTTAGGGTCGTGTAAAACAATTTATATATGCAATTTAGATTTCATAACCAGCCCTGCCAAAATACTATCAGGGTACTGGTTATGAAATTCCATATTATTCCACAAGCAGAAACTTCATTCTCCAAAATTTATTATTTAGTACGCTGTTGCACTGTTGAACATTCGGGGGCCTTTCTTATTCATCTTCCTCGTGCTCACTTCTAACATTCCCATCCTCTTCCCTGTCATTTCACAACATGCCATCATCAGTCCCATCCAATGCATTGGATACACAAGATTTCTTAAAACCCTTGACAGTCACTTGTGGTGGGTTGTGCTGCCACGCTGTTATGATCCTCACTGATCAAAGAATACATTTATATTGCTTGCTTTATAAACTTACTTGAACCCATGAAAATTCACAATTTTCTCCACATGTGGTGTTAAGAATTTAAATACATGTGTTCTGGATTTCTCTGTCATGTCTGTGGTCTGATCAGTCTGAGTTCATGGCACTTTTTATGGTTTTTAATTTGTTGATTGGTACAGGTTTTATTTTTAAGCCTTACAGATAATTTATAATTTCTGAATAGCCAATTTCCTGTTACTACCCTTGGACTAGATGTTCTCATGTGCATATCTTAATGAGTTACTGTTTCTCTGGTGTCCAGTGACTAAGAATAGCTCAATCTAAGGGGTCCACCAGGTTAGTTGTTTCTTTGCCTATAAAAGGAAACAGAGCTGTTTTCTGAAATGTTGTGCATCTTTAAAAAAAAAAAAAAAAAAGTTTTTTTGAAAAGTTGTAAATTTTTAAAAAAAAAAAAAAAAAAGATGATGGACAAATTCACCCCCCCCCCCACAAAAATAGATTTTCAGTTAACTTCAGTTGTGCTCTGTTTGCTCTTTTGGATTTCTTTTGTGCTCTGTTTGCTCTTTTGGATTTCTTGACTCTTAAGATCGAACCAACAGATTTTCCCAAAACGTCAATAAGAAATTACCACTCAACACCGCAGTTTCTCAGAAAGAAGAGATCTGACATGACAATTTGGTGCTGCAGGCCTTGGTTTGACTCCGAATGGTAAGGTTCCAAGCGATCTGGTTTGGCACTTCATATGCGAATTTAAGAAGACCTCACATATTTAAGTGCCAAATTTAAGGAAAACGCCTTGTCTTACATTCAAGTAAATACGGTAAATTGATCCTGTCAATGGATTTATGGTGTCTTGCAGAACACTGCTGTGTTTTCACTAATTTGGAGGAACCGGATGTGGTACCTCCATCTTCAGAGCAGAAGAGTAGATCTGAAGCAGGAAACAGTTCCCTCTACCAAAAACAGGATCAAAATTACCAGTAAAGTGCTCTTCAAGCCTAAAATCAGTAATGTCTATCACTGTCACTCTGTGGATCACCTCTAGATGCTGTGTTGTTTGCAATGGGTGCAGATCCTGAGGTGCTTCTGGTAGGATACTGTCAGTGAAGTTGAGCGTATCTGGATCCATTGTCTGAATCTGAACTCCAACCTGGTCTGAGGACAACACTTCAAGGCCATGGACCTGCAAAGAGTATACTACTTATGTCACCTCATCTTCATGGGTCAAGCTCGCTTAAATAAACGAACTTCTATTATCTTACAAATCTGTAAATAGCTCTCTCAGGTTTCTATACATTTTAGAACTTTATGCGACATATATTAAAAGAAATGCTTACAATCACCCACATGCACAAACATTATGGACAAATTCTTTCATCAACAACAAATGCTTGTCTAACACACAACATAATGAAGACAGCCAGGCACACAGATGTTAGCATTACCTGTGCTATTGTAACATCATCAGCAACAGTAATGCCTGTGGCCTCTAGCAGAGCTGCCTCTTCTCGCAGAACTTCAACTTCAACCTCACAAGTTCCAGTCCCATCTTCATCACTCAGAATTGCCACCAAATGCTGCTGCTGTTCAGCTGGTGTGGGATTAGAAACTACAGCTATAGGTGGTTTGTCGAGGTTGATATAGTATGAGAACTCTTCACTTAATTTTGGGTCACTAGCAAAGGCACAAATGCAGGCATAAAAATGAACACAACATTTGAATGTAGGATCTTCCTTATTTGTTGCCTGTTTCACCTGACCCTAGAAAGAAACAAACAACATACATCTCAATGCAATACTGAACATTAAGACATTCAATGTCTGCAATAAAACTTGTCTTACTTTGTCTTGACTTTTGTGTACTCAAAAACCCAGCTGTTATGAAAAGCACTCTACAGTTCATATGCAAATACCTGCATATATGATACACTGAAGACTGTGATTTATTTTAATTTTTCGGACAGCAAACTCATGAATTATACAAAATATAAACCTCTCACGGTGACAAAAGGCAATTATTTCAGTACAGAACTTTGATGTGTTATAGACTACTTTTCTCTATCATCAGAGAGTTTCATTCCATATAAATGCAGATGGGTATGGGGTAAAACCCATCAGACAATTCTTAACCTGCTCTAGGGAGGGAAACTTAATGCTCAAATGTAACAACAGTGTTAAGATACACGCATGCCAGCAGTAAATACAACCTCACTCTCTTCATCATCTGCAATTGGAGAAGGGCTGTTACATTAACTCAGTATTTTCACATTTAATTTACAACACTATTCACAAACTGAAAGAAATTTACACACTCCTTAAGTATGAAAACAGACTTTCTGAGATTTCCCCACAGTTTTTTGTCATTGTTATATTTATACTGACACATCTTCAGAATATTTATTGGTTACTGTCCACTGTATTCATCATAAAATCACATGAAATCATAAATGTGCTTATAAACACCATATATCAAACATCTGTGCTCTAAAAGGTAATTAAAGAATCCTGTTCTCTCTCTGTCCACTTCAGAGCCTATGTGACAGCATGCAATAACTGAAACTGAATTTAAATACCAAGACAGACACAATTACAGTAACAATATTTATCTTAGTAATTAACCAACTTGATGCACAAAATTTTTGTTTTACAATAAGTTTATTTCATGCTTCTACATGTTTCAAGCACATGTGCCCATCATCAGGAGATCAAAATTGTATTATAAAGCCTCTGGTATCATCACACGTATAGGTGGCCGTCCCATGCACAGGTTGAGAGAGGACTGGTCACGGCCAGAGAGAGAGAGAGAGAGAGAGAGAGAGAGAGAGAGAGAGAGGGGGGGGGGGGGGGAGGGAAAAAAAATCAAAAAAAAAAAAAAAAAAAAAAAAAGAAAAAATGTTGGGTGAAATTTTAAAAAATGTTTGACGTGTGAGATTGGAGGCTCTCCCAGCAATACCC